>Ga0154020_10007305_pt1 | contig 12913 bp, 7 predicted proteins | sample Klosneuvirus_201_FD_109709 | JGI IMG/M metagenome (GOLD analysis project Ga0154020, IMG submission 109709) | Active sludge microbial communities from wastewater, Klosterneuburg, Austria - Klosneuvirus_20160825_MG | ecosystem: Engineered > WWTP > Aerobic digester > Activated sludge | place... | reverse complement strand
TTGAGACGCAGCGTGAAGAAACAACCCAGCCCTTCCACGGTGACGGGGGAACCCTCCAGGGAGACCACGGGAGTCCGGTTGAGGTTGGCGCGCAGGACAAAGCCATCCTGGGGATCCCCGGCGGTGGTGGCGCGGCGTGGCGCATCCGCCGTGGTGGGGAAGGCGCCGGACCCCGCCGAGCCTGCGGCAATCAGGTCCTGCCCGTTGACCACGTCAGGCTGGGTGAGGCCCAAGGCCAGGACCATCTCACTGCTGGTGAGGTCTCCCACGCGAAGGGGGGCGGCGGCCGCGTCTGTCAGGTCCACCAGGTTCCAGCGCAACACCACGCCGTCACCGTCCGGGTCCAGCAGGCTGTCCTGGCCACCCACCAGCAGCCGCATCTGGTCATCCAACGCCAACACGCGCGCCACGTCATGGGTGGGCCCGCCGTGCACGCGGCAGGCGGTGACGTCCAGGTCCATGGTGAGATCCACCGCGCACACCACCAGGTCCGCCAGGCCGGCGGGTGCTCCGGTGACGGTGCCGTCCAACAGCGCACCGCGCGCAAACCCACCCACGTACGCGCGGTTGTTCGCCACCAGCAGCGTGCGGGCCTCGTCTGCCTGCAGGCCGCCAAAAGAGACGGTGAACACGCCCGAGGGGAGGGTGCCGTTGGCGTTGAGGCGCAGGAGGTTGAAATTGGGGCTGGGCAATTCGGTGGTGCCGGTGCGCGGGCCCACGGTGGTGCCGGCAACCAACACGGTGCCGGTGTCCTCCAACGCCACGGCGTACGCCTCCTGCAGGCCGCTGCCGCCCACGTAGCGTTGCCACAACAGCTGCGCGTCCGGATCAAACGCGGCCACCAGGTATTCACGGCCGCCGCCGGGGAAGGACAGCGCGGTGCCGCGCACTGACACATCCATGCTGTCGGTGTGGCCGGCCACGTACGCCGTCCCGGTGGCGTCAACCACCACGCCCCGGAACGTATCCAACGCGGTGCCACCGCAGCCCGAAAGCGGACCTGGCACCGGCGGCGCGGATGCGCACGGTGCCACGCCCGCGGGCGCCAGCAGGTGGGAGCGGCCCTGCGCGCAGTTGTTGGTGCACAGGTAGAGGAACGCATCCCCCATCACATCCCGCGAGCCATCCTGGCCCACCACGTAGGGCTCATCCAGGTCTGACAGGGCCATGGCGTTCACCAGCTGGTCCCCGTTGCCGGTGAGCCAGGTGGCCTGCAACAGCGTGCGGCCATCACCGGTCAGGCGCAGGATGAATCCATCCGTTCCGGTGACCGCGGGAAGCGGGGAGAGCACGGGGGAAAAATCCGGGCTGGCGGTGTGGCCGGCCACCAGCACGTCACCGTTGGCGGCCACCGCCACGCCGGTGACCACGTCTGACTGGGTGCCACCGGCCAGGGTGGCCCACACCAGCACCGGGTCCACCACCACCGGCACGTTGGACGGCGCCACCAGCCGCAGGCGCGCGCGGTTGTTCCCCAGGGCGTCAAAGCGCGCGGGGACGGGTTGTGCGTTGGTGCGCCGCTGCATGGCCCAGGCGCGCGGGGCCTCCTGCACCAGCACGGCGTCTCCCACGTGGATGCGCAGGGCGCCCTGGGGTGTGGCCTCCACGCGGTCCGCGCCGTCAAAACGCACGGTGATGGTGCGTGGCGCGTGGGCCGAAAGTTCCAGGTCATACTCCAGCGCGTTGGGCGTCCCGTGGAAGACCACGTCCACGCCGGGCCACAGGGCGGTGCGCCGCACCTGCGCGTGGTGAGAAAGGCCACGCCATTGCCGCCCGGTGGACAGCTCCACCTGGTGGCTGACACCGCCGGTGGGTTGCTGGGCCACAAACGCCGCCTGGCGGTGCACGCCTTCAAACACCACGCGCACCACGCGGCCGTTGGGCGCGCGCAGCACCATCCCGTCCGACGTCAAACCGGCGGCACCACCGGAACCACGCGCCAGGTACGCCACGTCCGGATGGGCCTGGCCTGCGTTGCGCTCAAACACCAATGGCGCGGTAAGGGGGACGGCCCCTTCCGCCACCGCCATGGCCACGCCTGACAAGAGCATCCAACCGGGTGCGATCACGCCCGCAGGCTAGCGCATCCCGGCGGGGGCTGGCGCGCGCCCGGCAACCCGCCACGAGGGGGCGGCGTGGGGACATGCGTGTCTTCCCCACCTGGGGATGGGACGGGTCAAACTGGGGCTCAAGCAGCCAGGTGGATGCACGGGGTGCTCATCATCCGGGACATCTCTCGCGGCACGTGCTGGGGCAGCCACCAGCCGCTGACCTGCGCCTCAACACGCTACGCGGCACGCCACACGTCACACGTCACACGCCACGGTAGTTCCGGCCTCCCGGCCGGTCCCTGGACCACCCATACCGTCTCAATCCCGAGACTTCCGAGCATGCAGCTCGCCGCGACCATGCGGACCTTGGCACTGGTAGGCATGAGGGGCGTGGCCTCACGGAAATGTCCAGCCGTGGGGCCTGTGCGGCGGACCGCAGGTTGAGGCGTCATACCGTCTCAGCCCAGTGCTCCACCTCAGGTACGTCAGCACTGGACGAGAACATCGGGGGGGGAGGCGCTATGGGTGTGCAGGGGCCGGCCAGAGGCCAGCACTACCAAGATTTGTGCGTGGTCATGGGGGCGCCTCCTTCGGCGAGATGTCCCGGATGATGAGGCACAAAGGCCGGCTCTACGGCGCTGTTGGCGACGGCGAAAGACGTGGCTGCTGTTGGAGACTGGCTCAGTCCCGCACGCGGTGGCGCCGCAGATCAAACCCGCAGCCATCCCGGCCCGCATGGGGACCCGGTTTGCCTTCCAGGGAGCCCCACCAGTCCAAGGACACGTGGATGTGGTGGTGGTGGAACGGCCAGCCGCCCCCAGACGCCATGGACGTGGTGAACTTGTTGCGCTGCGCCTGGGTGATGATGCCCATCTGGAGCTGCCGGTCGGCTTCGGCCACCAACAGCGGGGCAATCACCTGGTCTGCACCAATGACCCGGATGCGCGGGGATTCAAACAGCTTGGCCATGAAATAGACCTGACGGGGGAGGTCCACCACGTGGGTGGTGGCCGCGCTGGCGTTGCAGAAACTCCCGTTGTCATTGCCCTCGCTGGCGTCACAGATGATGCGCGCTTCATTGTAGGCAAGCGAGCCGTTGCTGGCCAACGTGGTGTAATACGCAATGTCTATGTTGCCGCCCTGGTCATGCGTGCTTTCTGGATGCCGGGGGTCCTCCACGTCATAACCGGGGGTGATGCCATCCCGCTGGCACATGTCAATCAACCCCAGCGGTTTGGTGCCGGGGAACTGCAGCTGGGTCTCATGGATGGCGTAGCGCACCAGCATCATGGTCTCCCGGCGCAGCCACCGGTAGTTGGACGCCGAATCAAACCGGTAACCATCACCCACGTACGGGTCCTCGGCGGTGGCCAGCGGGAACTGGATGAGGCTGGTGACGCCGTTGGGACGGCCTTCACATTCGTCGCTGGTGTAGGTGGGGCTGCAGTCACGCCCGTCTGTCCACGGCGTCAATTCCGCCTTCAGTGCGTACTGGTTGGCGGCACCGCTGTAGCCGGTGAGTTTCCACGCGTTGGTGATGACGCCGGATTCGGCGTTGTTGATGACCGAGAGGAACTCCTCCCCCGTTTCCTGGTAGCGGGACCACACGCAGGACTGGAACAAACGGCCGCCCAGACAGTTGCCCGCGTTGGAGTGCAGCGTCAGGTCCAGGTCCCCCGCGGAATGCTGGAAGGTTGCGCCCACCGTTCCAATGGTCTTTGGGGGAACCTCCATCTTGAACCAGTCCACGTCCTGCGCACACAACGCAAGTCCGGTGATGGTTCCCTCCGTCACGGTGGTGGCGCTGCCCAACACCTCGTTGGGCTCGTTGCGCATGTCCGTGCACATGAAGACCTGGCAGTTGCCGTTGACGCAGACCTCATTGGGGTTGCTGCACAATCCGTTGAGGTTTTGCGGGCCGCACTCCGGCGCCATGCCGGGGTAACAGGTGTTGTCTGCGTCACAGGTGTAGCCCTCAGACACGCGGCACTGTGCCGGTGAGGTGCAATCCACAAAACACGCCGACCCGCCGGCGCTGAGCTGAAAACAGGTGCTTCCCGCCGGGCAGGTGGCGTTGAGGCAGTCTTCCAGCGTGCAATAGCCGCTGGGAAGGTCGAGGCAGGCGCCGTCGGCACAGTCCGCGGCGGAGGTACATGCAGAGCCCACGGGCCGGTTGGTGCCGCCGCCGGAAGAGCTGGATGAGCTGGAGCTGCCCACCGCCCCACTGCTGGACGCGCCGCCTGACGACGATGAACCGCCGCCGCCGGAGCTGCCCCCCAGACCGGGCAGGCCGCCGCTGCACCCCAGGGCCAACAGCGTGAGAAGCAGGGTGAAAGGCCGTTGTGGGGCGTGTGCGGGCATGTGTGTCTCCAAGGTGGGGCGCCATGTGTCACGGTGAAACGTGGTTGTCATCTGCCGGGCGTGGTCCGGCGGTCCTCACGGCCGGCAACGCTGACGCGCCCCTTCCACCCGGACTAAGGAAGCGGCCATGCGAGCGGCCGGGTGGGTGGCGGGTGGTTGTGGCGTGACGGTGTTGGTGTTGGGCGCGGCGTTGGTGCGCGCGCAGGATGAGCCGCAGGACGAACCGCCCCCCAAGACGTGGGCGCAGGTTGGCACGCGCTACCAGACCGAATGTCCGACGCCACTGTTCACGCTGGAAAAGCCGGAGACGGTGACGGTGGGCGCGCACACGTTGGAGGTGCGCGGCAGCACGGCGGTGCGCACCGGTGGGCCGTGGAAGGGCCCGCTGAAGATTGGCGTGTTGGGCGCCATCAAAGAAGCCAGCGCAGAAACAAAACAGAACATCCAGAAGGCCGCCGCAGAGTTCCAGAAGCGCGGGGTGCACTTTGTGGTGGCCAATGGCGACGTGAGCGAGGGTGAGTTTGACCTGGAAGACGCGTTCATGATGTTGGGGGACGCGGTGAAGGTCCCGGTGTTCACGCACATTGGGAACTCCGAGGGAAAGGGCAGCTTCACCCGCGCGTACCTCAAGGCCAACAAGACCCATCCCCATCTCTTCAACATGAACTGGATCCGGCAGGTGGACCTGGGTGGCATCCACCTGTTCAGCCTGCCGGGTTACTACAACCTCAAGTTCCTCCACGGGAAGGCGGGCTGCCACTACACGTCCAAGGACGTCCACGTGTTGCGCCAGCTCATGGAGAAGGTGCCCGCTGGTGACGTCAAGATCCTCACCGCACATGGCCCGCCCAAGTCTTTTGGCAAGCAGGGCATTGATGTGGCGTTTGACGCCGGGAACGTGGGAGACCCGGACATGGCGGACCTGTTGGAGACCGTGCCGGTGCCGTTTGGGATTTTTGGGCACATCCTGGAAGCGGGCGGGCGGGCCACCAGCAACCTCAAGACCGGCGCGCCGGTGAAACTCCCCATGAAGAAGGCGGCCAACCGCCTTTATTTCAACGCGGGCAGTGCTTCGGCCACGCCGTGGGGGATGCTCAACGGGAAGCAGAGCTACGGGATGGCCGCGGTGCTCACCGTGGACGGCGGCAAGGCCAAGATGGAATTTCTCACGCTGCGCAAGAAGTGAGGTGCACCATGCGTCACGGTGTTGTGCTGGGTTTGTTGCTCGGGTTTTCCGTCGCTGTTCCGGTGGCGCAGGCGCAAACGCGCCGTGAGCTGGGGACCCTCACGCTGGAGGATGTGCCGGAAATTCCGCGGCGCATTGTGGAGCGCACCGCGCAGTACACCAACACCCGCGGCGCGTTGATGATGGACTTTGATCCGGATGGGGACGGCGTGTTGTTGGTGACGCGCTTTGGAGATTCGGCGCAGGTGCACCACGTGGCGGGGCCGGGGATGGACCGCAGCCAGTGGACGTTTTTCCCGGAGCCGGTGACCAACGCCGGTTATGACGTCAAGGATGGGTCCACCGGCTTTTTCTTCCGCATGGATGCCGGCGGCAGTGAGTTCTACCAGTACCATTGGATGGACCGCGCCACGGGGCGTTCCACGCTGCTCACCGACGGGGCCAGCCGCAACCAATCCTGGCTGCCCAACCACAACGGTGGCGCGGTGGCGTTTGTGTCCACCGCCCGCAACAAGAAGGACTTTGACATCCACGTGCTGGAGCGTCCCTCCAACGGTTGGGCCACGGCCACCGCCGGTGCGGCCCGCCGCGTGAAGGATGTGGAGGGACAGTGGGCGCCCCTGGACTGGAGCGCAGATGGCAAGACGTTGTTGGTGATGCGCTACGTTTCCATCAATGAGAGCTACCTCCACCTGCTCACCGTGGCGGATGGAACGCTCAAGGAACTCAACCCCACCGGCGGAAAGAAGAAGATTGCCTACGGCGCGGCGGTGCTGGACCCCAATGGAGCCCACGTGTGGTTTGCCTCGGATGAAAACGCCGAGTTCCTGCGCCTGACACGGCTGGACCTGGCCACCGGGAAAAAAGAGGTGGTCACGCCCAAGCTGAACTGGGATGTGACGCAACTTGCCATCACGCGTGACGGTGCCACGCTGGCCTACGTGGTCAATGAAGGCGGGAGCGCGGCGCTCTACCTGGCCGCCACGTCGGACGCGGGCAAGGCCACGCGTGTGGAGCTCCCGCGTGGCGTCATCAGCGGGGTGCAGTTTGACCGCGCGGGGGCGCGGCTGGGGCTCACCATGAGCACGTCCCAGTCCAGCGCGGATGTACAGGTGGTAGACGTGAAGAGCCGCGCGGTGACCCGGTGGACGTTTTCCGAAACGGGCGGCATCCCATCCCAGACGTTTGTCACGCCGTCACTGGAGGAGGCGCCCAGCTTTGACAAGCGCAAGATCCCGTTCTGGTTCTACGCGCCGCGCAACCCGCCCAAAAAGCCCACGCCGGTCATCATCTTCATCCACGGCGGTCCAGAGGCGCAGGCCACCGCCGGTTTTGATCCCACCGTGCAATACGTGGTCAATGAGCTGGGTGTAGCCGCGGTGGTGCCCAACGTGCGCGGTTCGGCCGGGTACGGCAAGAGCTACCTGGCGCTGGACAACGGCGCCAAACGCGAGGACAGCGTCAAGGACATTGGCGCGGTGCTGGACTGGATTGGCAAACAGCCGGGGTTGGACAAGACGCGCGTGGCGGTGTTTGGCGGCAGCTACGGTGGCTACATGGTGCTGGCGTCCATGACCACGTACCCGGAGCGCATCAGGTGTGGCGTGGACGTGGTGGGCATCTCCAACTTTGTGACCTTCCTCAAGAACACCGAGGCGTACCGCCAGGACCTCCGGCGCGCCGAGTATGGCGACGAACGGGACCCCAAGATGAAGGCGTTGCTGGAGAAGATCTCCCCCATGACCAACGCGTCCCGCATCAAGGCGCCGTTGTTTGTCATCCAGGGGAAAAATGACCCGCGCGTTCCGGTGACCGAAGCCGAGCAGATGGTGGCGACGGTGCGCGGCAACAAGGGCGCGGTGTGGTACCTGGTGGCGGCGGATGAAGGGCACGGTTTCCAGAAGAAGAAGAACCGGGACGTGCTCACCCAGAGCGTGAGCCTCTTTTTTGAGACCCACCTGCTGCCGTGATGGTGCCCGTGCTCCTGGGGATGGTGCTTCTCTGCGCGGCCCCGGATGGGGTGACCGCGGTGGACGTCTCCTGGCGTGGTGGCGAGGATGATTTTGGCGCCACCGGCGTGGGATTTACGCTGGGTGATGAAGACGTATGGCTGGGCGTGGTGGTGCACTATTCGGATGGGACGTGCGCCACGGCGGAAGGTGTCTACCGGGATGTGCACGGAGCCGATCATGTGTGCGCGCGGCCGCTGAACGCATTGCAGGACTGGCGCGCGGAGTTTTTCCGTCTGCGCCCCACGCAGGCGCGGGTGAAACGCTCACCCCGTGGCGAGGGAGAACCGGTGCGTTTTGCCCGCGAGGTGTTTGCCACGGTGCGCGGGGACAAAGGTGTGCTGGCCACATTCCATTCAGATGATGCCGAGCCGTTGGGGGTGATGCGTTTTGGCGTGACCTTGACCGACGCCGACGGTGCAACCATCACCAGCCCCGCCGAAGATGCGCCGCGCAATGCACTGCGGGTGGTGGTGCGGCTGGATGACGGGTTTTTGGGGGTGTTGTGGGAGCTGGCCGGCGTGGCGGTGGTGGATGGACCGCGTGGCGTGCCCCCGGCGGCGCATGAGACCGAGCAGCACCTGGGCATGGATGCCAACAGCGCGGTGGTCTACGCCGCGCGGCGGTTGGGCATGCCCCTGGCGTACGTTGATGTGGTGGACCAGCCCGGGTTGGTGGTGATGCCGGCGGCGCAGGCGGTGCCGCGGCGGGGTGACCTGCTGGTCAAAGGCGCGGCGGACGTGAGCGTGCTGATGGCGCCGTCTTTGGCCACCGATGCACCGGTGTTGGCCGTGACGGCGGAAGGACTGCGCATTGCGCAGGTTGGAAAACTCCCGCCGGGGTCCACCGTGCGGCGGTGGGTGGACCTGCCGCGCAAGCTGGAGGTGGTCCCGCCGCGCAAGTTGACCAAGGCAATTGGTCCTGCGCCCGTGGGTGCCGAGCGTTAGACGCCCGTCCGGCGAAGCTGTCTCTTCCTGGAGGAACCAACGATGCGCAAGCTTGTGGATGGGATTCTGCATTTCAAGCGTGAGGTCCGGCCGCAGTACGCGCACGTGTTTGAAGACCTGGCCACGGGCCAGGCGCCGGCGGCCCTGTTCATATGCTGCGCGGACAGCCGCGTGGTGCCCAACCTGTTGTCCGGCGCGTATCCCGGGGAGCTGTTTGTGGACCGCAACGCCGGCAACATCATTGCGCCCGGGCACCCGGACACCGGGGAGAGCCATTCGGATGAGAGCGAAGCGGCGTCTTTGGAGTACGCCATCCAGTACCTGCACGTGCCGGATGTGGTGGTGATGGGGCACTCCAACTGCGGCGCCATGAAGGCGCTGTATGATGGGCGCAATGTTCCCGGGGCGCCCAACCTGGTGGCGTGGCTGCGCCATGGCGAAGGCGCGATGACCAAGCTGCGGGAAAAAGGGGGCATGGATCCTTCGCTCACGCCGGTGGACCAGTTGTCCCAGTGGAATGTGTTGGAACAGTTGGACCACGTGCGAACGTATCCGTGCGTCTCCAACGCCGTGAAAAACGGGACCGTGCGGCTGCACGCGTGGTGGTTTGACGTGGCCGAGGCCAACATCCACGTGTTTGACAAGGATGAAGGCCGCTACCTGCTGCTCACGCCGCAGTACGCCGAGACCATGCTGCAGAAGATGGGCCTGTAGCCGCATGGCCGCGTGGTGGCAGCGCACCAGGGCGCCCGCATCCATGCGCAAGGCTCCGCGCGGCACCGTGTTCACCGATCTGGCGCCCGCCGAACACGTGCGCCTGGAGAAACTGCGCGTGGCGCTGGCGGCCAGGGCGGGGGTGGCGTGGACGCGCTCGACGACGGACCTGGCGGTTTTGTCCGGGTTGATGGCAGACGCGAACAACATTGCTGGCGTGGAAGTGGTGTTGGGTGACCTGCTGGAGACAACGCTGGGCCTGAAGTGGGTGGTGGCCATGGATGAAGAGCGCAGCGTGCCGTGCCTGCGGGACGTGGCCAGTGGGCTGGTGCTCTATCCACAGGGAATGTTGCGGGCTGAAGATGACGTCAGCCAGGTGCTGGAGACCGTGCGCAAGACGCTGCGGCGTTGACACACCGTCAGGTTGGACGGCCAGCCAGTCTTGCCCCGTGATGTCCAGTGCATTGCCAAGGCCCATGCCCGGTGGCAAAGCTGCCGGCGTCAAACAGCCTGGAGGTCCTGGTGGAAAAGGCCATTCTCACGTGTTCGCTCAACGGCGTGCTCACCAATCCCAAACAACACCCGGTGCCGGTGACACCGGAGCAGGTGGCTGCCTCGGCACGTGACGCATTCAACGCGGGGGCGTCCATCATGCACATCCACTTCCGGATGCAGGAAGAGGACCTGGGACATTTGCCCAGCTGGGAACCGCAGGTGGCGGCGGACCTGGAAGCGGCCATCCGGGACGCGTGCCCCGGCGTCATCATCAACCAGACCACGGGTGTGGTGGGACCGGATGTGAGCGGACCCATTGCGTGCATGCGCCGCATCAAGCCGGAGATTGCCGCGTGCAACGCGGGAACGCTCAACTACCTCAAGCTCAAGAAGGACGGCAGCTGGGCCTGGCCGCCCATGGTGTTTGACAATCCGGTGGAGAAAGTTGCCGAGATGCTGGCGGTGATGAAAGAGACCCACGCCCGCCCGGAGTTTGAGTGTTTTGACGTGGGGATTGTCCGCAGCGTGGGGCTCTACCAGGACAACGGGATGTGCACCAAGGCGCAGTACAACTTTGTGATGGGTGTGGCCTCCGGGATGCCGGCGGACACCGAGTTGTTGCCGCTGTTGCTCAAGTACATGAAGCCCGGCGCGTTCTGGCAGACCACGCTCATTGGGCAAAAAGAAATCTGGCCGGTGCACCAGAAGACGGCAGAGCTGGGCGGCATGTTGCGCACCGGCGTGGAGGATACGTTCTATCTGCCCAGCGGCGAGCGGACGACAGGCAATGGCCAGCTCATTGAAACGCTGGCGCAGTACGCGCGCAACGCCGGGCGCGCGGTGGCCTCCCCGGCAGAAGCGCGGCAGATGTTGGGTCTGGCGTCCACGGGCCACGGGTCCCACGCAGCGGCGTGAGCAGGGTCTGTCTCCATGCCCGCACGCAAGAAGAAGAAGGCACCAAAGGTTGTTGCCTGGCTCCCGGTGCCCCGCCCGTTGGATGGGTGGGTAGGGCGGCGGGCGCAGTTGTTGGAGCTGGAAACGTTTGTGGCGGACCCGGCGCGCCGTCTGATGACGGTGTGGGGACCAGGCGGCGTGGGGAAGACGCGCCTGGTGTTGGAGCTGGCGGGACGTGGTGGGATGCCGGCGCGGTTTGTGTCCCTTGCGGGCGTGGTGGATGCGCCGGGATTGCAGGCTCGGGTGGCGCAAGGGTTGGGGTTGTTGTTGACCCACGCCGACGAGGCCGAGCTGGCGTGGGGCGTGGCGCAACAAGGGCCGCTGCTGCTCATCCTGGACAACGCGGAAGATTGTGTGGACGCCGTGCGGCATCTGGTGGGCGTCCTGGTTTCGGCATCACGCGGCCTCAAGGTGCTGGTGACGTCACGGGAGAGCCTCCGGGTGGGTGGAGAGACCGCCTTGGAGCTGTTGGCGTTGTCCCCGCCGGAGGCGCTGGAGCTGTTGCGCGTGCGGGCCAGTGCATCAGGCGTGACGCTGGAGGATGAGGCGGCCGGCGCATTGTGTGCGGCGTTGGAACATCTGCCGTTGGCTTTGGAGCTTGCGGCGGCACGGTTGCGGGTCATGCCCGCGCACGCGTTGCTTGCCGCACTGGCGGGCGGTGGCGCCGGGGTGTTGCGGGACCGCGCACGCCCCGCCGGAAGGCAGTCCCTGGGAGAAGTTCTGCACACGTCGGTGCGGGCGTTGACGCCGTTGGAGCGGACCGCGCTGGATTGTTGCGCGCTGTTGGATGGGCCGGTGGATGCCGGGTTGCTGGCGGACGTTCTCCAGGACGCTGCGGGCGTGGACGCGCCATGGGATGTGCTGCAAACGCTGCAGGACCGGAGCCTGCTGCAGCAGGCACCTGGAGGCAGCCCGCGGTTCACCATGTTGCAGTCGGTTCGTGCGCTGCTGGCGCCGGGGGTGGACGGGGCGTTGCGTCCACGGGTGGCCCACGCCGTGGCGCGCCACGCCTCAGCACACAGCCAGCAGCTCCAAGGTCCAGGGCGCGTGAAGAGCCTGGCGTTTTTGTCCGCGCAGGTGGCGTTGCTGGAAACGCTGGCAGTTGGTGCCCGCGGTGATGACGCTGCGGAGCTGGCATTGGCCGTCCACGGGGTACGCGTGAACCAGGGCCCCTACGCCATGCACCAGGCGCTGTTGGAGCACGCATTGGAACAGGCCAGCACGCCGTTGCTGGTGATCAACACGTTGGTGGCATTGGGGCGCGTGCACTTCACGCTGGGGAAGATGGAAACAGCAGCGCCATTGTTGCGGCGCGCGTGGGAGATGGCCCTGAGGCAGCAGGTGGCCTCTGGAGAAGTGGACGCGGCGCTGCAGTTGGCGCTGCTGGAACACGCGCTGGGCCGCGGGACAGAGGCGCTGGAGTTGTTGGCGCAGGCCAGGGTTGTGGCGGACGGGATGGGGGACCCGCTGCGGCAAGGGCAGGTGGCGGCCATTGGTGGGTTGGTGCATCACGTGCTTGGCAACCTGGACGCGGCAGAGGCGGCATACCACCAAGGCGCAACTGCGTTGCTGGCGGCGGGTGAGACGGTGCTGAGGGGGCGCACACTCTCCCGGTTGGGGTTCCTGGCTCAGGACCTGGGGCGCCTGGAAGAGGCCGCAGCGTTCCAGGGGCAAGCGCGTGTGTTGTTGCAGGAGGCCCAGCACCCCGGACTGGAAGCCATTGTGGTGGGCTACCTGGGCAACCTCTACCGGCAACAGCGCCGCTGGCGTGACGCCGAGGAGCACTACCTTGCCGCGGTGGGCACCCTGCAGCGCATGGGGGATGTGGACTTTGCGGCCACGTTCTGGATGGACCTGGGCATCATGCGTTTGTTGCAGCAGCGGTTTGGAGATGCGGTGGAAGCGTTGACGTGTGCGCTGCCGCTGGCCACCGCGTCCCGTCAGGTCATGTTGACCGCGCTGGTGGAGGTCTACCTGGGCACGGCGCTGGCCGCGCGCGGTGACGCCGGTGGAGCGCTGTTGCACACGCGCGTGGCGGGGCGGTTGGGGCAGCAGCAGTTTGCCGCGGCGCGCATCCTGGAGATGCACCAGGCCCTCTTGGGGCTGTGGCAAACAAAGCCCAGCGCGGCGGCGGTGGCGGCGGCGCGTGAGGCCTTGGCGCGCGGAAAAGAGGGGCCGGGCAATGAACACGTGAGG
>Ga0154020_10007304_pt1 | contig 12914 bp, 10 predicted proteins | sample Klosneuvirus_201_FD_109709 | JGI IMG/M metagenome (GOLD analysis project Ga0154020, IMG submission 109709) | Active sludge microbial communities from wastewater, Klosterneuburg, Austria - Klosneuvirus_20160825_MG | ecosystem: Engineered > WWTP > Aerobic digester > Activated sludge | place... | reverse complement strand
GTTGCCCATCTGCCGGCGTTCATGGAATCCCATCAGGTTCGTGTTCACGCGCCGCTTCGACACGGTCTTCATGGTATCCAGCACCGACTTGAGCGTCACGAGTGACACGCGTATCGGTGCCACGCCGTCCATGACATCGACGGCGCGACGGACGGGGTAATGCCCGACCGCGCGCACTTCGAGCGTGCGCGTGCCTGCCGGCGCACCGGCCATGGTCCATTGTCCGCGTTCATTGGCTCTCGCTTCCGGACCGCCCACGATGCTCACCTGCGCGTCGGCCAGCGGTGAGCCATCACGCCCGGCGAGGACGATACCCGAGAGACGCACGCCGGTCTCCGTCGCGCGAGGCACCTCGGCGAGTGTCGAGCCGAGAAACAGTTCGCGTCGCAACACGCCATCACCAGGCACCGCGACTTCGATGACATCGGTACTGTCGCCGCCCCGATGCGCCGAGAGCTTCATGGTGCCGGGGCTTGGCGCGTTGCAGAAGGCAAACCATCCGCCGTCCTTCGTGGTGAACTGTTTGCGCGGGGTGAATGCCACAACGCGCCGGCGCGCGAAGGCCAGTTCGAGCCACTCGGCCTTCACGGTGGCATTGGCAAGTGCGCTGCGGGTGCGCGCGTCACGAACCACGCCAAACACCAGGGCGCCGCCATTCTGCGGCGACGGCGGGCCGCAGATGGCGGCGCGAAGGCGCCCCGGCGCGGGTATGGCGAGGTCGGCGTGCACGGTCGATTCTGCAGCCACCGTCACTGCGCGCACCAGCGGCTCGATGCCGAGTGAATCGAGCATCGGATGAATGAATCCCAGCAGGTACCGGCCCGCGGGCACATCGGTGAATTCAAAGGTGCCCAGCGAATCCGACTGCACGGTGTGGCCATACGGGGCACCCAGGTCGTCGCCCACCAGTTGCACCAACGCATCTGGCAGCGGCGCGTGCGCCAGACTGTCGAACACACTGCCACGAACCGTGGCGCCACGCGTCTGTGGCCCGTCGACCGACCGAACGGCCGACCGAACGGCAGAAAGGGACGTCAGCCAGAAGAGCAGCAGCGGCACCAGCAGGTGACGTGGCACCGCGACCTCGTCAGCGCGTCCAGAACACGAGACTGCCGCAGCCGGTCAAACCAGCCTGAAACTGCGGCGGCACCTGGCCGGACTGATAGACCTCGATGCCCACGATGTCACGGGGACGAACGAACATATCGAGATCTGGAGCCAGCAGTCCCATCATCAGTGCGCCATTCACGTAGATCGCCGGATCACAGCGCTCGGTGAAGATACCGCGCATCGTGATCTTGGGTTCGGGATCGGTGCCGGCGGCGTCGTTGTAGACGCCGGGAACATTTCGCATCAAGTCACTCGTGGTCATCGGATTGCGCTTCGCGATATCCTGGCTTGTGATGAATCTTCCAAACCCGGTCCGCCGACGCGACTCGAACTCCACCAGACTGTTGGTCATCATCGCCGACGCGGTCACGCGCACCGTATCCAGCACGGACTTGAGCGTGGCCAGCGCGACGCGCATCGGCGGCGCCGAGTCGATGACGTCGACGGGACGACGCTCGGGGTAGTATCCCAGCGCACGCACCTCGAGTGTGCGTGTGCCTGGCGGCGCATTGGTGATGGTCCACTCGCCGCGCTCATTGGCGCGGGCCTGTGGTCCATTCACGATGCTCACGGTGGCGCCGGAGAGCGGGCGACTGGGATTCTCCGCCGCCACGACCGTGCCACTCAGTTGGCCGTCGCCGACGTGCACGCGTCGCACGCGCGCCGACGTGTCTGCCGGCGTGCTGGCGGCGTTCACCGAGATGATGCGTGCCGCGCCCAGATACAGCTCTTTCCGGACAAACCCTTCGGCTGGCACTTTCACTTCCACTACATCGGTGCTGTCGGCGCCGCGTGATGCCATCAGCATCACATTGCCCGGACTCGGTGCGTCGCAGATGGAAAACCATCCGGTTTCGCGCGTCACGCTCGTTTTTCGCGGAATGCGGCGCACCACCTTGCCCAAGCCAAAGGTCATCTCGAGCCATTCGGCCGTCACCGTGACCTCGGATGCCGGCGCACGGCCCTTGGCATCGCGTACAAAACCCACGATGACGGCGCCACCGCTTTGCGTCGTCTGGGGGCCGCAGATGACCGCGCGCATGCGCGCGGGTGATGGAATCGCGAGGTCCATTCTGACGGGCGTCTGCCCGGCAATCGACACGCCGCGCAGCATGGGCTCGAGACCGAGCGAATCCAGCATCGGATGATAGAAGCCGATGGTGTACTTGCCGTCGGGAACGCTGTCGAAGGCGAAACGGCCGTTGAGATCGGACGACACGGTCCGCCCGAATTCGGCGGAGCCGTCGCTCGACACCAATTGTACGAGTGCACCCGTCAGTGGACGTCTCGCCAAACTGTCAAAGACCGCGCCCGACACGAGCATGGCGGCCTGCGCGGTTGCGCGCTCAGCCGCGGCCGTCGCGCCAACGGGAGTGGGTCGGGCTTGCGCGTGAAGCGACGTGCCGAGCGCGACGATCGACACGAGCGTCATCGCTGCGGACGCGAACAGGAGTCGGGGCGCCAGAGGGTGCACACAATTTCTCATGGCAGGATCATGGGGGCAGAACGCCGGGAGATCAACGAAAAAACCCCCGGCGGGTGCCGGGGGTTCCTTTCGTCCCATCCAAACGACCGAGCCAGACTACCGGTTTGCGGTATTGTCCAGAAACGGGCGGTTGGTGGCGGTGGTCGACGTGACCGTCATGTCGCCACGGGCGCCGATGGTATACACGCGTCCGGCTGAGAAGCTGACGGCGGTGCGCGCGATGTTGTTGGTGGTCCCCCCCGCAATCCGCGCGCCGATGTCGTAGACACCGTTCGGGATCGCAGTGAAGGCACCCGCCGACTTGTACGCCACCAGACCGCCGAGCGGGACTTCGGCCAGCGTGGTGGTGTTCTTGGCGTACAGCGTCATCGGTTGCGAATTCGAGATGGCGTTGACGAACCGCACGTACGCCACCGAGAAGTCGATATTCGCTTCGTACGGATCTTCCACCACGAAGGCGTCAACCGACTTGGCCGTGCCGTCGTAGAAGCCGCTCTGGTAGAAGGAGTACGTCTTGCCGTCGGCGAGTGTGGTGTTGACCCGCGAGATGGTCAGATCCTTATCGACCGTGGCCGAGATCTTTCCTTCCAGCGAATACGTCCCAGGCTGGATGCCGGCATAGAAACCGCCCGATCCCACACCACCGTAGACCACACCGGTGACCGACTCCGCGCCTGTTGCGGAGGTGATCGCCGTCATCTTGGACGTGTTGGCGTAGAAGTTCACGCCCGGCGCGCCAACCCCAAAGTTGAAGAAGCGAACTTTGGCGCTTGGCAGCGTGCCGGTGATGTCCTGCACGGCGTTTTTCTCGCACGCCGCAAGCGATGCGGCACACAGCAGCACCGCGATCGATCTGAATGTATTCATCGCTGGGTTACGGTTGAGTGATCCAGAGCGGCTTCGTGTGGTAATCCAGGGCAAGTCCGCCAATGACGTCGAGGCCGGCCCGGTTCCACACATACTCCGAATTGAAGCGCGGACGGATGCGCTGCACGATTTTGCCGCCGTTATCCGGATACAACGTGACCGGCGGTGTGAAGCCCATGAACACCTGCTTGCCGCTGACCGGATCGATGTTCGTGTAATTGTAGCGGCGCAGGTCCATCCAGATTTCGTTATGACCCCAGCCCCACTGTGCGATGAACTTCTGCGACATGATGTGCGACAAGGTCAAGCCGGCCGGCGTGGTCGGCACGATGGCCGGATTGGCCAGAAACGCCGCCTTTTCCGCTGCGGTGATCTGCGTTGGCGTCTGGCCGTTGTCGCTGTTGCGGGCATTCACGAAGTCGATGTGGAACGAGATGCCGTTCGTGTACGCCTGCAGCGCGGTGGCCAGATCGCCCATCTTGTACGCCGCTTCGGCCTTGATGAACTGCAACTGCGAATAGGTCATCAACGGCATCTTGGCCTTGTCGTCGAACAGATAACGCCCCGGCAACTGCAGACCGCCGGTTCCCGGGTAGCCATAAAAGTTGTTGGGCTGCTGGGCCGTCGTGAGTGCCCCAGTGCCAACCACGTTGATATCAAGGCCGCGATACTGTCCGTCCGGCGCCGGCGCGATCATGCGGCTCATCCGCGGATCGACGACGCCACCAAACTGCGTGCCGTTCAGCAGGCCCACGACAAACTGCGTCGGCCGATACCCCTGCATGTTGCCGCGGGTGCGCCCGTAGAAGTTGATGTCGTCGTTCTGCGTGTTCGGATACGTCAACAGCGGAATGTCCGCATTGCTGAGGAACGACTTGTCGACGTTCGCGATCACGTCGGCCGGCTTGTACGTAGCCTTGTTGGAATAGTGGTTCAGATTGAGCGCCAGCATGCCGTAGGCCAGCTTGAGCCACTTGGTCCGATCACCGCCGTACATCTTGTCGGTGCGGGCCAGGTAGGCCTGGTCGACGGCACCATCGGTACGCTGCAACAGCACGATGGCTTCGTTCAGCAGCTTCTGGATTTCCTGATACGCATACTCCTGCGTGTCATAGTTGAAGCTGAACTTGGACTGATCGATGGCTTCTTTGACGATGATCTCGCCGTGGAGATCGGTCGTGACCTGCCATCCCCAGGCCTTGAGCACCTTGGCCACGCCCAACAGGTCCCAGCGCTGTTCCGCTTCGGCCAGGTTGGTCATGTCCACCAGATTCTGCCCCAGCGTCCAGTACACGTCGCGCCACTGCTGCGCGGCGTTGTCGCTGGACGGATCGTAGCCCATACGATCCCATGTGCTGAGACTGGTGCCCGGCAGATACCATTCCTGGTTGTACCGACCGACAAACCGCCCCTCATACTGCGGCGACGTCACCATCCAGTGGATCATCGGCGCCAGATACAGATTCGCCGATACCTTTTCAGGTCCGTTGGGATTGGTGTTGACGTCGAGAAAATCCTTGCAGCCGGCTGACAGCGTCAGCGCGCCGGCAAGCATCGCCACTCCAAAACGTTTCATCGTGTGTCGTGAGTGCGAAGTGGGCGGAGTGACACCCGCGCTGGTGCGTGCGAAGTGATCGCTCATGGTTAGTACCCCATCTTGATGCCGATCGCGAAACCACGCGGCATCGGGAAGTTGCCGAAGTCGATACCCGAGGCGCCCGAGCCACCGACGGCGGCCGAGTTACCGTTGACGATCGGGTCGAGTCCCGAGTAGTTCGAGAAGAGGAACAGGTCGGTGCCGCGGATGAAGATGCTGGCGTCGCGAGACGACAGGAACTTGCCCGGCATCTGGTAGCGCAGCGTCACATCACGCAGACGCACCCAGTTGATGTCCTGCTCGATGAACAGCTCTTCGGAGATACCCGTGTAGTAGCCGAGCTGCGTCTGCGGCACGACGACGATGTTGTTGACCGTCGGCGTGGCACTGTTTTCCTTGCCGTCCCGCAGAATACCGTCAATCACGCGCGGCTTGTCGCGGTCGAGCGTGCGGTTGGAGAGGCCGCGGGTGGTGAGATAGTGCTCGGTGGCGTTGAACACATCGCCGCCACGGCGGATATCCACCAGCGCACTCAGGCTGAACTGCTTGTAGCGGATCGTGTTGGTGAAGCCGACGGTCCACTGCGGCTGACGATCGTAGCCGGCGTCGATGAACGCGGTCGAGCGGAGCGGCAAGCCGGTGGTCGGATCGATCAGCAGCTTCTTGTCCTTGTTGCGCAGATAGAACAGACCGGTCAGCGAACGCGTGGACAGATTCGGCGCGGTGCCGTTCCGCACGTTGCCAAAGAGCCACGTGTCGGACACGTACGATTCCGGCAGCGCGTTCGGCAGCGCCAGCGTGACACCACGCGAGCGGTCGAAGTTCGCCAGCATGTCCCACGAGAAGTTGTTCTTGAGCACCGGCGTGAACTTGACCGTCGCCTCGAGTCCCGTGTTGCGGGTCTTGGCGCCGTTCAGGTTGAACAGAATGAAGCCGGTCGCGTAGCTGCCGCGGATATCGTTGACGATCTGATCCGACGTTTCCTTGCGGTAGGTCGTGATGTCGAGACCCAGCCGGTTGTCAAACCACGTCATGTCCGCGCCGTATTCATACGAGGCCGCGAACTCGGGCTTGAGATCCAGGTTGGGTCCGGTGAAGCCGTAGCCGTACCCGCCGTTGGACGTCGTCTTGTACTCGAGCGACGGACGGAACGCGTACGGACGGGCGTCTTTACCCACCTGCGCGTAGCTAGCACGCAGCTTGGCCGTCATGAACGATCCGATCGATGAAATAGCGTCGGAGATGACGAAGCTGCCGGCGATCGAGGGGTAGAAGAACGAGTTGCGCTCGGTCGGAATCGTCGACGTCCAGTCGTTCCGGCCGTTGACGGTCAGGAACAGGTAGTCGTGATAGTTGAGCGTCGCGCTGGCGTACACACCGATCAGACGACGCTGCGACAGCGTGGTGCGGCTGGTGCGCAGGTTGGTGTTATTGACCGAGATGAAGTTCGGATCGAGGAAATCCTGCCCCTTGATCGCGTTGGTCTGTGAGCGGTAATCGTTGATCTGATTACCGACGAGACCGTTCAGCGAGAGGTTCTCGGAGAACTTGTACGTGTTGAACGTGACGATCGTCTGCGCGTTCGTGCTGCGCGTGACGTCAGTGGCCAGATCGAGCACGCCGTTGAACGTGTTGCCGTAGGCGCTTTCCGGGTTACGGACGATCAGGTTTTCGTTCGTGTACGCGTCCTGCCCAACGGTCGTCTTGATGGCGGCCCAGCTCACCGGCGTCAGCGTGAGGCTGAGGTTGGCGATCAGGCGGCTGTTGACGTCGTTCTTCTTGTTCTTGGCAATGTTGAAGTACGGGTTATCCACTTCGCCCGTCGCCGCGAGATTGGTCAGACGGCGACGATTGCCGGCCGGCGTCAGGTAGTCTTCGGCGTTGTCCGTCTGCGGCCACAACATCAGGCCGATCAGCGGTCCGACGTCGCCCTTGAAGGGCTGATCGTTGTTGGACTTGGCGTACTGCATCGACAAGTCGGCCTTGAGCCACTTGGTGACCTGGGCCTGCGTCACGCCGGTCAGGTTGATGCGGTCGTAATCGGAGTTGGGTACCACACCCTGCTGCTTCGTGGCCGCCACACCGAGACGATAGTTGAGCCGCGCATCTGCCGAGGCGCCCTGGAACGTCAGGTTGTGGCGCTGCGTCGCGGCCGGGCGAAAGAAGCCGTCGATGTTGTCGTAGAACTGCGTGCCGGCCGCGTAGGGCGCGCCGAAGTACGAGAACGAGCCCAGCGTGCTGCCGGAGATCGTGGTCGGACCGTAGATGTTCTGCACTTCGGGGTTGGCGCGCGTCACGTCCACACGCACGTCATTGCTGTACTCGAGGCCCGACGTACCAGCGCGTCCACGCTTGGTGGTGATGACGATGGCACCGTTCGCCGCGTCGATACCATAAAGCGCCGCCGCTTCGGGACCCTTGAGCACCACCATGCTCTCGATGTCTTCCGGATTGACGTCGGCACCGCGATTGGTGAAGTCGACGCCGCGGTTGCTGAAGGCCGTCAGCGATCCCGGGGCATCCGAGGCCAACACGCCCGTGTTGAGCGTCTTGTTGTCCATCGGCAGGCCGTCGATGATCATCAGCGGCTGGTTGCTGCTCGAGATCGAGCTGACACCGCGGATGGTGATCGACGAGGAGGCACCCGGGATGCCGGAGCTGCTGGTGACTTCGACACCGGCCACGCGGCCCTGCAAGCCGTTGATGAAGTTCTCGCGGCCCGTGGCCGCGACATCCGCTCCCGAGACGGTTTGCTGCGACACGCCGAGACTGCGCTGCGACGTGGTCTGTCCGAGCGCCGTCACGACCATCGCGTCCAGGGTGGCGGCCACCTTGGTGAGCGAGACGTTGATGGTGTTTTCAGGACCGACCGTCCGCTCCTGGAGCGTGTAGCCGATGAGGCGATACTGCAGCACCTGGCCGGGATCGACCCGAATGGTGTAGTCGCCGTTGGTATTGGTCTGGGTGCTCTGGGTCGTGCCCTTCACGATGACCGACACCCCGGACAGTGGCACGCTGACATCGCGCGTCACCTTACCGGTCACGGTCTTCTGCTGCGCAAGCGCTTGCGTCGCGAAGAGGAGGGAGCCCATCAACACCGTGAGTACTCGTTTCTTCATCATGCGGTGTACCGGGTAGTGGTAATCAGCGGTCGCTGATGTGGACGGCAGGTGCAACGCCTGTGCGTTGACGTCACTGGTAGAGAGGGAGGAGGGGAATCCCCAGTGGCATGGGGGGCGCCGCGTGGAGGGCGGCGCGCCGACGACTCACTCGGCGCGCATTCTGCGTGCCGCCGAACGAATCGCCAGACGGCGGGAAAAGCCGTCCGGCGAGCGTGCGCGCGGGACGCGACATTGGGACGGAGACGGCGAAAAAATCAGGTTCACCACGGTTGCCTAGGTTACCGTTCCGCGACGCGACTGTCAAACGAATGTGAAGTGCCGAGTCGGGTACGCGTGTGCTGAAGTGTTACAACTGCCTCAGTGTGAAACTTGTTTGCCGATTGGATCTGTCGTGATTCGCGCGTCCTAGAATCGCCAGCCCAGTGAAATCGGGTAGAACTCCCGTCGGGTCTGGATCACCAGCTCGGCTTCCTGTAGAAACAGCAGATGCTGCGTCAGCGTCAACCGCCGATAGCGGAGCTGCACCCCGAGCATGGGCATCACCCCGGACTGGCTGTTATTCGTTGCGCTGTTCGTGGCGGTTGGGACGATGGCCATCCCGGCAAGGAGCGCTCCGTGCAGCCGACCGGCCAATCGCGCCTGCACATCGAGCGTGGGACCGATCGCCACGATGACTTCATGACCGTCAGCGTGTGGCGGTGTGCCTTCGGGGAAGTAGAACCGTGCACTCGACGGGCGTCGGAGCACCCAGCCCGTGGCACTGATGCCGGCAACAGCCGACAGACGCCACCGCGCGCCAACGGATAGCGCGAGCAGCCGTCCGGCCGCGCGTTCACGTTCCACGTTGATGATGGTGCCCAGATCCACGGATTCGGTTCCGACCGACACATCGATGGTCACCTTGCGGCCCTGCTCGCTGAGCTTGTCGGTCGACGGCTGCGCGAAGGCGCACGTGGGTGCGACACACAGCGGCACCACGATGATCGTGGCACCGACGAGCAGGCCGGTTGCACGGCGGCGAAGCGTGTTCCTCGCGCTGGCGTTCATCGTGTCGGCGCTCCCCGGCGCGGCGTGAAGGGAAGAGACACTCCGGCGCGAGGGGCCTCGTGGGCCGCTGCCGATGCGATCACCTCCATGGCACGTTGACCGCGCTTGCTCAGCACGGAATCAAGCAGCGCGCCCGACAAACCCTGCGGAAACCGGCTGATCAGACGCAATCGTTCGCGCTTTTCGGCGGACACGGTTTCCTTGGCCAGAATGTCAAACTTTTCGTCCAAACGGTCGACATCCATGGCGAGCACGCGTGGCCACGTGATGCGGGTCAACGAGGACTGGGCCAGCACGATGCCCTCACCGTCGACGGCGTACAGCTCACCCACGCGGTCGAGCGATTCGCCGGTGACGCGCAGCGCGACGCGCGCGCCTTGCGGTCCGAGTGCGGGCGGAAAACGATTGGGCCGTGTGCCCCACACGCAGGCGCCAAGAGCCACCGTCGACAGCAGCCACCACGCCGGCCGCGCCGCACGTACGGATTGCCTGACGAACGCGGCCCAACGCGGCGCCGCGATGTGCACAGAGGTGGCGTTCATTTGACGGGAATCCTCGTGGCGTAGAACGCCTGTTCGTAGGCCGTCTTGCGGGTGCGCCATTGCGCGAGCGCTGTGGCGACGGCCGCGTCGTTGGGGACAAACGCGGAGACGCGAGACGGGCTGGCCAACCAGGCCCCGCGTACCCATTCGCGGTACCACCCCTGCCACGAGATGAGATACCGCGTGACGGAATCCGCCTGAGCGCCTGGTGACGGAGTGGCATCCGCGTGGGCGAACTCCAACAGCACCCGCTGACCGGGACGCGTTTCGTAGTAGCGCGAGTCGGCCGCTGCGAGTGCACCGACGGCCGCCGTATCAGGACGTGCCGCGCCACCATCGGCGGGCACGGGCACCATCACGCACGACAGCGCCACACGCGTGGTGACGGGGCGGCGAAACGCGCCCGCGACGCGAACCTGATCGATGCGCCAGTTGTCGGCGACGAATCGCAATCGAATACGCGCCGACGCGGCATCCGCGTGTGACCGCGGTAACACGACGGCCACATCACGAAAGGCGAGCGGTCCGACGTCGCTCAGTCGTGCGTGACTCGCTCGGCCATCCACGGGCACCGGTGCCGGTGCGCCGTCGACAGAGAGATGCATCCCCATGGTGCGGGTGTACCAGCGGGAGAGCGCGATGGCGGCCGGTAGCGTCTGCAGCGTTTCGGACATCCAGTCTGTCGCATCGCGTCCACCGAGCATGCCATCGTACAACAGCACGGTGTTGAGCAGTGAATTGCGCAAGCGCAGGACCAGCACCAGCGAATCCCCGGCGGGGAGTCCGTCCACGTCGAGATCGATCCAGTCGTCCAGATCGGACTCACGCGCCATCAGCAGCGTGGTGGAATCGGTGGCGAACAGTCGACCGTCTGCCGCGTCGAGCAGGGCACGCACATCGCGCCCGCGCCGGTCCACGGCGCGTCGAATGGCAAACGGGCGGTCGACCGACACAACGCGACCTCGCTGATCCGGCACCACGATCTCGTGTGCGCCGTGACGAACTGCGGTGAGTTCGAGATGATTGAGCCGGTGTGTTTCCAGCGCTTCGTTGCGCAGCTCGAGCCGCACCACGCCATCCGGACCCGCACGCACGGACAGCGGATCGAGATCGCGATGCTCGAGACGTGGCGCGATCGCGTACGAAAACCCCTCGGCCTGCAGCAGCGATCCACTGCTGGAGTCACTGTAGAGCGTCGGGCACGAGCCGAACAACGCCTTCAGCAGTGCGACCGTACCCACCGCTCCAACGGCGGTCGCCGCCACCGACACGGTGACGGTCGACGCCGCCAGCAGCTTGGCCTCGAAGGCCTCGACACCGACCACACTGTCCATGGGCACGTCGACGGAAAGCACGGGCGTGCTTTCATCCTGCAGGAGCAGAAATCGGCGCGCGCCGCCAGAGAGACCCGTGGCGGACACGCGCACCCCACTGGGGAAGACCAGCGTGCTGCCGTCCAGCAGGTGGACTTTGACCGGCGTCCGCAATTCATACGGCGCGTCGTTGGCCGACGCAGGGCGAACCGCTCGCGCGTCGGTCCGCCAAAAGGTGTGGATGCACGCGGAGATCAACGCGACTCCAGCGCACAGCGACACCAGGGCGAGGTGGCGTACGGCAACGCGAGCACGCACAACGCGAACACGCACACCGCGGCGTGTCATCGAGGCACCCTCCAGCGAGTAACGACGCGTCGTACAGCCGTCGCTCCTGCATCGGAACGACCGTTCGACGCATCGTCACAATCGGAACGCCGTTCCATCGCCGCAATCAGGCGTTTCCCCTACGTCATGCGCATATGCGAAAGTAGCGGTGCGGTGGCCACAGCGAGGTGGCGTCGGGACACGCGCGCGGCGCGTTCAGTCGGCAAGCGGGAGTCGGCGGGTAACGGCGGGTGCATCAGTCGCGCGAACTGGCACCGGCGCGGGTCCGTCGATCGTGCGCCAGAGATTGTAGATGAAGCTGAACGCGCCGACGGCGGAGAGCAGGGCCCCGACGGCCAACACGATGCGAGAGACCACCGCGAGGTGCGGTACCAGACAAAAGCCGGCGACCAGTACGATCAGGCCCACGTTTGCCACCCACCAGTGCACCTCGGCGAGCCGACGACTGTGCAAGGCGTGTCCGGTGAAGCGGGGCACGACATGATAGGCCACGCCGAAAATCATCATCGACGCGAAGCCGAGCAGATTGAGATGGACGTGCGCCGGCCGGTAGATGATGGCGTTCGGCACCATCGCCATCCACGCGCCCATGAGAATGCCGGCGCCGAGCGAGGAGAGCGAACTCTTGAGAAACCAGCGAGAAAACCACTCCATGATCCGTGTCGTTCTACGGGAGTGCGCGCAGTTCGCGCAGGAGTGCGTCGAGGTCGATCTGATGTGCCACGCACACCGTGTGCAGCGACTTCGCGCCGCCGCAGCAGGTATCGAGTCCCAGTCGGTGAAAGACCGTCAGCGCTTGCGGCTTGGCGGCCACGATCTCGTTCAGCGTCAACTCTGCGGAGACCGGCAGTACCTCGTTCTTGATCATCAGGTGCTCTGAACAGGTCACCGGAAATGGTGACAATAGATACTAGTATAATATATGCAGGTATAAAGTCAGAGGTTTGACGGACCCCGGTGTCCGATTTGACCCTACACGGGATCCCTCCTGCTCCGCACGCGCGTGGTGATGTGGCGCACACCCACGCGGAATGTCTGCGGACTTCGTGCGGTCCGCGTTGGTGTGTCATGCATTCGGCGTGATACACGCGGCGCTGTCCCATGCGCTGGTCACTCGCTTCAGGAGTCTTCATGTCCCGCCTCATCTCCGCCGCACTGTACACCATGGGTGTCGTTGTGCTTGCTGCCTGCGGCCCTGACGCCAATCCGGCCCAGCCCGCGGTCGATGCCGCATTCGCGAAGGGTGGCAGCTCCAATGGGTCATCGACCTCGAGAGAAACGAAGCTCGAAGGCACCGTGACCGCCGTTGGCACGTCAAGTGTGACCATTGGCTCGCGTGTCGTGCTGGTCGATGCGAACACCAAGATCGAGCGCAACGATCTTCATGTGTCGCTGAGCGCCATCAAGGTTGGCGATCGCGGTCAGGCTCGTATCGCGGCCGGCGCGACGGTGGCGTACAAAGTGGAATCGACCGGGAACTAG
>Ga0154020_10007302_pt1 | contig 12915 bp, 3 predicted proteins | sample Klosneuvirus_201_FD_109709 | JGI IMG/M metagenome (GOLD analysis project Ga0154020, IMG submission 109709) | Active sludge microbial communities from wastewater, Klosterneuburg, Austria - Klosneuvirus_20160825_MG | ecosystem: Engineered > WWTP > Aerobic digester > Activated sludge | place... | reverse complement strand
AGTAATTATAAATAATCAAACACAAAAACAATTATTAAATATGATTTACGCATAAAAATAAAAGAATTGATAAACATATCTCAAACAATTAAAGTGTCGTTTATCGAATTGTTAATATTTTTATTAAAATTAATTATGATAATTTAATTTTAATTATACATTTGACACACTAATTAACCAAAAACCAAACAAATTATGAAGTACAAATTACTCTCGGTGGCTTTGCTAGCGTTTACAAGTATGACTTTTGCCCAAGGTAAAGGTTCTCTTTGGAATGCAACCACTAAAAAAAGCACAATGGTTGCGCTTGAAGAAAGTATGCAACTACCTGAAAACAAAATTTTCGAATTAAATTTAAACACGCTTCGGTCGAATCTGAATGCAGCACCAAAGAGAATGGCAAACGGTCAATCTCAAAACATAATTTCTATTCCAAATGCAGATGGAAATTTAGAGCGTTTTAGAGTTTTTGAAAACACTACGATGGAAGCTGAATTGGCTGCAAAATATCCAGAAATAAAATCTTATGTTGGAATTGGAATTGACAATCCGTTAGCAACTGCTTATTTTAGTGTTTCACCATTAGGATTTAAATCAATGGTTTTGAGCCCAGATAAATCAGCAGAATTTATTGAACCAATTTCTACAGATTTAACAACTTACACTGTTTATAGAAGAGCCGACAAAAGACAATCTTTAAATCAATTTGAATGTTCTGTAGTTGATAATGCAGTAGCTTCTAGTCCAACAATGATGTTAAGAAACGCTAATGATTCAACTTTGAGAACCTTCCGTTTGGCAGTTTCGTGTACTGGAGAATATGCCACTTATTTTGGAGGAACAAAAGCACTAGCATTAGCAGCAATTAACGCTTCAATGACACGTGTTAATGGTATTTTTGAAAAAGATTTTGCTGTTAGAATGGTTTTGATTGCCAATAATGATTTGGTAATTTACACAAACGCATCAACTGATCCATATACTACAAGTTATAATAGTCAACTACAAAGCACATTAACTTCTGTTATTGGAGATGCAAACTATGATGTTGGACATGTATTCGTTAGAGCTTCAAACAATGGAAATGCAGGATGTATTGGATGTGTTTGTGCTTCAGGAAAAGGAAGCGGATTTACATCGAGTACAATTCCAACGGGAGATACATTTGATATTGATTATGTAGCACACGAAATTGGTCATCAATTTGGAGCTAACCACACTTTCTCTATGAGTAATGAAGGAACTGGTGTAAACATGGAGCCAGGTTCTGGTTCTACAATTATGGGATATGCTGGAATTACTAGTCAAGATGTTCAAACAAATTCTGACGCTTATTTTCATGCTGCAAGTATTCAACAAGTAACTAATAACGTTAAAACAAAAACGTGTCAAACAAATACTCCAACAGGAAACGCAATTCCAACAGCAAGCGCAGGTTTAGATTATACAATTCCTAAAAGTACACCATTTATGTTGACTGGTTCAGGAACAGATGCAAATGGTGATGTGTTAACTTATAATTGGGAACAATTTGACAATGCAGCTTCAAATGCAACAGGAGCAAGTTCTGCTGCAAGTGCTACAAGAACATCTGGTCCAACATTTAGATCATACAATTCTTCAACTACACCTGTTAGATATTTTCCAAACTTATCGCGAGTATTAGCTGGCGCAACAACTACACAAGGTACAGAAATTGTTGTAGAAGCGTTACCTTCAGTTGCTAGAACTATGAATTTTAGAATGACTGTTCGTGATAACAGAGCTGGTGGAGCAGGAAATAATAGTGATGATATGGTTGTTACTGTTAACGGAACTGCTGGACCATTTACAGTAAGTGCTCCAAACACGGCAGTTTCTTATGTTGGAGGAACTTCACAAACTGTTACTTGGAATGTTGCTGGAACTACAGCTAATGGTGTTAATTGTGCTAACGTAGATATTTTAATTTCTACAAATGGAGGAACAACTTGGTCCACTTTATTAGCTGCAACTCCAAACGATGGATCGCAAGCTGTAACTATTCCAAATACCGCTGGAACTACTAATAGAATTATGGTAAAAGGAACTAATCATATCTTCTTTGATGTTTCAAATACTAACTTTACTATTACGTCTGGAACAACAGATACCGTTGCCCCAACTGCTCCAACATTAGCTGCTAGTGGAACTACAACTACTACAACCAACTTATCTTGGTCTGGTGCTACAGATAACGTAGCGGTAACAGGATATGATGTTTATAGAGGAACGACATTATTGGGTTCAACTGCTTCTACTACTTATGCAGTGACTGGTTTAACTGCTTCAACTACTTATTCATTTACTGTAAGAGCCAAAGATGCTGCTGGAAATGTTTCTGCTGATAGTAATACAGTTAGTGTAACTACGCTTACTCCTACTCCAGATACTACTGCGCCAACTGCTCCAACATTAGCTGCTAGTGGAACTACAACTACAACAACTAATTTATCTTGGTCTGGTGCTACTGATAACGTAGCGGTAACAGGTTATGATGTTTATAGAGGAACGACTTTATTAGGTTCTACTACTTCAACAACTTATGCAGTTACTGGTTTAACTGCTTCAACTACTTATTCATTTAGTGTTAGAGCCAAAGATGCTGCAGGAAATGTTTCTGTTGATAGTAATACGGTTAGTGTAACGACTTTAAGTGTTCCAACAGTTACTTATTGTGCTTCAAAAGGAAATAGTACTGCAGATGAGTATATCAACAGAGTACAATTAGGATCAATCAATAATTTATCAGGAAATAACGCTGGTTATGGAAACTTTACTGCTCTTTCTACTAATTTAACTCGTAGCACAAGCAATACTATTACTATTACTCCTGCTTGGACAGGAAGTGTTTATAGCGAAGCATATAGAGTTTGGATTGATTATAACCGAGATGGTGATTTTGCTGATAGTGGAGAACAAGTATTCAATAGAACTAGAACGACAGCAACTCCAATTACAGGAAGCTTTACTGTTCCAGCTACTGCTTTAATTGGACAAACTAGAATGCGTGTTTCTATGAAATATAATGCTTCACCAACATCGTGCGAAACTTTCTCTTATGGAGAAGTAGAAGATTATACCGTAAACATTGTTGCTTCTGGACGATTTGATGAAGAAACTCCATCTGTGGCAAAACTTACTTTCAAATTGTATCCAAATCCTGTGAAAGGAGATGCTTTACATCTTGCTGATTTAGATCAAACAGCTAGTTATAGAATATTCAATGTTATGGGACAAGAATTGAGCAAAGGAAAAATTGAGGACAACACTATTTATGTTGGTTCACTAAAAGCTGGCGCTTACTTAATTGAAGTTAGTTCGGGTGGTGAAACACTTACGAAACGTTTTATAAAAGAATAACCTAACCAATTATTTTACTTAAAAACCACTCCGTGAAAAGAGTGGTTTTTGCTTTTTATGATTCTGAAGCATCATACCAGTCATTTGATTTGAATTTTTAAAATTATTGAACGTTTGATGATTAGCATTTGTTTTATGAAAAATATTTAAATTCAAATTCATCTTTGAAATACAATTGCTATAATTAATTTCATTCAGCAAAGTCAGAAACACTTACGGAGCGAATTGATATGAAAAAAATTATACTGAGCAAGGATGTATTATTACAAAATGCTATATGAGAACTTGATTTATATTAAGCAAAACTCAATTCGGTTTAAACAAAACTCGATTTGCATTAAGAGTAACTCTATTTGGTTTAAACAAAATTCAATTTGTATTAAGCAAAACTCAATTCGATTTAAACAAAACTCGATTTGCATTAAGAGTAACTCGATTTAGTTTAAACAAAACTCAATTTGTATTAAGCAAAACTCAATTCGATTTAAACAAAACTCGATTTGCATTAAGAGTAACTCTATTTAGTTTAAACAAAACTCTATTTGCATTAAGAGTAACTCTATTTGGTTTAAACAAAACTCGATTTACATTAAGAGTAACTCAATTTGGTTTAAACAAAACTCAATTTGTATTAAGCAAAGTTAGAGATGAAAGAAACCAACAAAGAAAATGGAAAATCAATTAGTCCAGATGGAAGTGGAAATCCTCGCAGAGATTGCAATCTCGTTTTTGATAACGAGACGGAAAAAAGGAAATCAAGACAGCGCAAGTGATTCGCTCCTAAAAACAACTTTAAACGAACAATACAACTTTCTCTAAAAAAGAAACCCATAAAAAATTTCCTTTTTACATTCAGTCTTCTACCTTTGTATTTCCAATAAAAAAGACAATGAACAAGAACAGTAAGCGAAGAGAAGCACTTTTATATCACGCAAAACCTACTCCAGGAAAAATTAAAGTTGTTCCAACAAAAAAATATGCCACACAAAGAGATTTGTCTCTTGCCTATTCGCCTGGCGTTGCCGAACCTTGTTTGGAAATTGCTAAAGATGTAAACAACGTTTATAAATATACTTCTAAAGGAAATCTTGTTGCCGTTATCACCAACGGAACAGCCGTTTTGGGACTTGGCGATATTGGTCCAGAAGCTTCAAAACCCGTAATGGAAGGAAAAGCGTTGCTCTTTAAAATATTTGCCGATATTGATGTTTTTGACATTGAAATTGGAACAAAAGACATTGATGCTTTTATTGAAACGGTAAAAAATATTGCGCCTACTTTTGGTGGTATTAATCTGGAAGACATCAAAGCTCCCGAATCTTTTGAAATAGAAAGACGTTTGGTAGAAGAATTGAATATTCCTATCATGCATGACGACCAACACGGAACGGCAATCATATCGTCGGCTGCTTTGTTGAATGCGTTAGAATTGGCCGAAAAGAAGATTGAAGCCGTAAAAATTGTGGTTTCAGGTGCTGGTTCTGCTGCATTGGCGTGTGCCAATCTTTATGTTTTGCTTGGCGTACAATATGAAAACATCATCATGTTTGACAAAGAAGGTGTGTTGAGCAAAGAACGAAACGATTTGTCTGACCTACAAAAAAAATATACTTCTGGAAAACAAGGAACGACTTTAGCGGAAGCTTTAGTAAATGCGGATGTTTTTCTTGGCCTTTCGGCAGGTAATATTTTAACTCCTGATATGCTGTTAGGCATGGCAAAAGACCCAATTGTGTTTGCTATGGCTAACCCAATTCCTGAAATTGATTATGATTTAGCCATTCGAACTCGTGAAGATATCATCATGGCAACAGGTCGATCGGATCATCCTAATCAGGTGAATAATGTTTTAGGTTTTCCCTATATTTTCCGTGGCGCATTAGATGTTCGCGCTACAAAAATTAACGAAGCTATGAAAATGGCAGCCGTTAGAGCGTTAGCTGAATTAGCCAAAGAATCCGTTCCTGAACAAGTTAATATTGCTTATGGCGAAACCCGACTAAATTTTGGTCGCGATTATATCATTCCAAAACCGTTTGACCCACGATTGATAACGATGGTTGCACCTGCTGTTGCTAAAGCCGCAATGGAATCAGGTGTTGCATTAAATCCAATTACGGATTGGGAAAAATATAAAGAAGAATTATTAGAACGAATGGGTTCTGATAATAAAATGGTTCGACTATTGACCAATCGTGCTAAAACCAATCCAAAGCGTGTTGTTTTTGCAGAAGCAGATCATTTAGAAGTGTTGAAAGCAGCCCAAATTGCTTATGAAGATGGTATTGCAAACCCTATTTTATTAGGTAACAAAGAAGTTATTCTAGAACTAAAAGAAGAACTGGGTTTTGATGCCGAAGTAACTATCATTGACCCAAAAACGAAAGAAGAAGATAAACGCCGCACACGATATGGTGATATTTATTGGAACGATAGACAACGAAGAGGAATTTCGCAATTAGATGCCCAACGATGGATGCGTGAACGCAATTATTTTGCTGCCATGATGGTCAACGAAGGTGATGCGGATGCTATGGTTTCGGGTTATTCAAGAAGTTATCCTTCGACCATTAAACCGTTAATCCAACTTATTGGAAAAGCACCAGGTATTTCGCTGATTGCTACTACTAATATGATGATGACCAATCGTGGACCAATGTTTTTATCCGATACCGCTATCAATCCAGATCCATCAGCGGATGATTTGGCAAAAATTGCTTTAATGACTGAAAAAACAGTGCGAATGTTTGGAATGGAACCTGTAATTGCTATGGTTTCGTTTTCAAATTTTGGTTCTTCTACTCATCAAAGCGCTACAAAAGTTAGAGAAGCTGTAGCTTATCTTCATAAATATTATCCAGATATGATCGTTGATGGAGAAATTCAAACGGATTTTGCACTCAACCCAGAAATGCTACTGAAGAAGTTTCCGTTTTCAAAACTAGCTGGAAAAAAAGTAAATACCTTGATTTTCCCTAACCTTGAAGCGGCAAACATTACCTATAAACTTTTGAAGGAATTATATAAAGTAGATTCGGTTGGACCAATTATGATGGGAATGGATAAACCTGTCCATGTTTTCCAACTTGGAGCAAGCGTGGAAGAAATGGTAAACATGGTTGCCGTATCGGTTGTAGATGCGCAAGAGAAAGAAAAACGACTTAAAATGATGGCGGTAAATAAATAAAAAATCATAATTTTTTTTAGTTTTTGTGTTGTAAATCAACTACAAAAAGAATTTTGTTATATTTGGTTCACATTTCTCATTAAATGATAGCACACATACAAGGAAAATTAGTTGAAAAATCGCCAACAGAAGTTGTAATTGACTGCAATGGTGTAGGTTATCATATCAACATTTCATTACATACTTATTCGTTACTTCCTGCTACTGATTTTATAAAACTTTTTACTTTTCTTTTGATAAAAGAAGATTCGCATTCGTTGTATGGTTTTGTAGAAAAATCGGAAAGAGAAATTTTTAAACTATTATTATCCGTTTCAGGAATTGGCGCTAACATTGCTCGAACAATGCTTTCTTCCATCGATCCAAAACAAATTATACAAGCTATAGCTAGTGGCGACGTTGGAACTATTCAATCCATCAAAGGAATTGGAGCAAAAACTGCCCAAAGAGCTATTCTAGATTTGAAGGACAAAGTGTTAAAAATCTATGATTTGGAAGAAATTTCAATGGCACCACACAATATAAACAAAGAAGAATCGTTATCTGCTTTGGAGGTTTTAGGATATCCTAGAAAAACATCCGAAAGATTGGTAGAGAAAATTCTAAATGAAAATCCTACCGCAACAGTAGAAGCAATAATCAAACAAGCATTAAAAAATTTATAATTCTTGGAAACAAATTACAATAATACAATTTCTTCAAAACTTAAAAAGTTTTTTATTGGACTTATTATTTTACTAAGTACCAATGCTTTTTCGCAAGAAGATGAACCCGTAAAAGACACCATCGGTTATTCGACTGGAAGAGTTGAAATAAAAAACCCTACAAGTGTTGTTGATCTTTATACTTATGATCCAATCACAAACCGATATATTTATACCAGTACAGTTGATGGTTTTAATATCAACTATCCAATTATTCTAACACCAAAAGAATACGAAGAATTAGTCCTTAGAGAATCAATGCGTGATTACTTTAAGAAAAAATCAAATGCAATTGATGGAAAAGGAACAGATGCTGATAAAAAAGATTTATTACCACGATATTACGTTAATTCAAGTTTCTTCGAAACCATTTTTGGTTCTAATACAATTGACGTAAAACCAACTGGTTCTGTCGAAATGGATTTAGGTGCAAGATATACTAAACAAGATAATCCGGCGTTTTCACCAAGAAACAGAGCACAAACTACCTTTGATTTCGACCAACGAATTAGCATGAGTTTGATGGGTAAAGTGGGAACACGATTAAACGTAAATGCCAATTATGACACCGAATCAACATTTGCTTTTCAAAATTTAATCAAGCTAGAATATTCGCCAACTGAGGACGATATTATTCAAAAAATTGAAGTTGGTAACGTTAGTATGCCATTAACCAATTCGTTGATTCGTGGTGCGCAAAGTTTATTTGGTGTAAAAGCACAATTACAATTTGGAAAAACCACCATTACAGGAGTTTTCTCAGAACAAAAATCGCAAACACGTTCGGTAACTTCTCAAGGTGGTGGAACTATTCAAGATTTTGAATTGTTTGCATTAGATTATGATGCAGACAGACACTTTTTCTTATCCCAATTCTTTAGAAGTAAGTATGACCAAGCTCTAGCTAATTATCCATTTATTGAAAGTAGAGTTCAAATTACGCGCATGGAAGTTTGGGTTACCAATAAACAAAATCGTGTAAACGGAACCAATAACAATTTAAGAAATATTATTGCACTTCAAGATTTAGGAGAAGCACAATTGACAGGTTTGCAAGATGATGATGTAGTAGCAATTGCCGCATTAGATATTCCTGGTTTCTTTTTGTCAACAGCAGTTGACGCACCAACAGCCAATAAAAACAACAAATACGATCCTGCAAATATTAATCAACCAGGTTACTTTTTAAATCAAAATATTAGAGAAATAGTAACTACTAGTCAAGGATTTAACAACTCGGTTGCTGTTAGTGAAGGAACAGATTATTCCAAACTTGAAAACGCTAGAAAATTAAATGCAAACGAATATACTTTTCATCCACAATTAGGATATGTTTCACTACAACAACGATTGGCAAATGATGAGGTTCTTGCTGTTGCTTATCAATATACCATTGGTGATCAAGTATATCAAGTTGGAGAATTTGGAACAGACGGAGTAGAATCAACCGTAGTTAGTGGAACGGCAGAAGATCCAAATGTTTCTACACAATGTTTGATACTTAAAATGCTGAAAAGTAATTTAACCAATGTCAAAAAACCTATTTGGAATTTATTAATGAAAAACATCTACCAAATTCCTGGTGGATACCAATTGCAACAAGAAGATTTTAGATTTAATATTTTATATACAGATCCTTCACCTTTAAACTATATAACACAAGCCAATTCAACATCGCCTTTGCCTGCTGATGTTGAACAAACACCTTTGTTAAAAGTGTTTAATATTGATAAATTAAATTATAATAATGATCCACAAGCTGGCGGTGATGGTTTCTTTGATTTCATGCCAGGATTAACCGTTGACCAACAAAATGGACGCCTTATTTTTACAACCGTAGAACCATTTGGTAAACATTTATTCGAAAAATTAAGAACAACTGCAACAGAAAATTATTTTGAAAATTATGAAGCTGACCAGTTGCCAACTACAGCTACATTTAATGCCAACCAAGCAAAATATGTTTTCCGTGAAATGTATCGAAGCACACAAGCAGCTGCTTTGCAAGATGCAACTCGAAATAAATTTCAATTAAAAGGAAGATATAAATCTGCTGGTGGTGATGGTATTCCAATTGGTGCTTTCAACGTTCCAAGAGGTTCGGTTGTTGTAACTGCTGGTGGACGACTTTTAGTTGAAGGTGTAGATTATAGTGTGAATTATCAAGCAGGAAAAGTTCAAATTCTTGATCCTTCATTACAAGCTTCGAATACACCAATTGAAGTTTCAGTAGAAAATAATTCAACTTTTGGTCAGCAAACCAGACGTTTTATGGGAATCAATGTAGAACATAAATTCTCAGACAAATTAATGCTTGGTGCTACATTTATCAAAATGACCGAAAGACCATTTACACAAAAATCAAATTATGGTCAAGAGTCAGTAAACAACACCATTTTTGGATTCAATGCAAACTATTCAACCGAAGTTCCTTTCTTAACTCGATTAGCCAATAAGTTGCCAAATATTGATACCGATGTTCCATCCAATTTATCATTGCGTGGTGAAATAGCATTTTTACAACCTGATACGCCAAAACAAGATAGATTTGAAGGCGAATCAACTATTTATGTAGATGATTTCGAAGGTTCACAAACTACAATTGATATGCGTTCGGCTCAATCATGGTCATTGTCAAGTGTGCCAATTGTAGATGAAACGCCAACAACACCAATTGATTATAACTTTAATGCCAACTCATTATCATTAGAATACGGTCATAAAAGAGCCAAACTAAATTGGTATAGCATTGACCCAACACTTTATGTGCAAACGCCAAATGAAATTGGTCAAGATGGAATTTCTCTCAACTCAACGAGAAGAATTTTTAGTAATGAGTTGTTTCCAAATCTAGAAATAGCCGTTGGTCAATCACAAGTTATAAATACATTAGATTTAACCTATTATCCATCAGAACGTGGACCATATAATTATAATCCAAGTGCTGCTTCAACAGGTTTATTGACTAATCCACAAGAAAATTTTGGTGGAATCACACGTGCTATAAATTCTACTAACTTTGAACAAAGCAATGTTGAATATATCCAGTTTTGGATTATGGATCCTTATTTTGACCCAACAAATCCTGATGCTGTTTCTAACCCAGGAAATACAGGTAAAGTATATTTCAATCTAGGTGAAATTTCAGAAGACGTTCTTAAAGACGAACGTAAACAATATGAAAATGGTTTGCCAGCAGATAATGCTTCGCAATCATTAACAAATTCAACTGTTTGGGGAAAAGTACCATCGGCACAATCGTTGATTTATGCATTTGATGTGGATGGAAGCAATAGGAGTTCTCAAGACGTTGGTTTTGATGGATTAAATGATGCTTCCGAAAGCAATCTTGCAGGAATCGATCCAGCATTTGCTGCTTTGCCCGATCCAGCTGCGGATAATTATCAATACTTTTTAAACGCAAATGGAAGTAGCGTTTTTGATCGTTATAAAAATTATAATGGAATTGAAGGTAATTCACCAATAAATGTTTCCGATACCAATCGTGGTTCAACAACACTACCTGACGTTGAAGATATTAATCGAGATAACACTATGAATACGATTAATGCTTATTATGAATATAGCATTAAAGTAAGTCCTGCTGATTTAGCTGAAACGAACGTTGGTAACAACTACATTACCGATTATAAACTTACTGAAAACGTAAATTTACCAAACGGATTAACTACTAGTTCTCGTTGGTTGCAATTTAAAATTCCTGTAAAAGAATTTGAAAATGCAGTTGGAGGAATTTCAGATTTCCGTTCTATTCGTTTTATGCGTATGTTCATGACTGGATTTACACAACCAATTACGGTTCGTTTTGGAGCTTTAGATTTAGTTCGTGGTGAATGGAGACGTTACGATAACTCATTTGAATTTACAGACAACAATCCAGCAGATGATGGAACAAACTTTGATGTACTTTCTGTAAACATTCAAGAAAATGCACAACGTGTTCCAATTCCTTATGTAACTCCACCAGGAGTTGTTCGTGAACAAATGAATCAAAACAATACTATTATTAGTCAAAACGAGCAATCATTGTCTTTAAGAGCTTCAGGCGATGGATTAGAAGCAGGAGATTCTAGAGCAGTTTTCAAAAATGTAAACATAGACATGCGTCAGTTTAATAAATTGAAAATGTTCTTGCACGCAGAATCATTACCAAACGTAACACCAGAATTGCAAGAAGACCAAATGTCAGCTTTTATTCGTTTTGGAAATGACTTTACGGATAACTTCTATGAAGTTGAAATTCCCCTAAAAGTTACAACACCAGTAACTGGTTCAGGTGATCCTGAACTTATTTGGCCAGAGCTGAATGAAATTGATTTACCGACTGCTTTGTTAACCAAGCTAAAAATTTTAGCAATGGGACCAAGTGCGCCACCAGAAGATGATAATGGAATTCGATATGCTAATGATTTTGATTTAGATCCTTCATTGGCAAACAATACATCAAGAGGAAAATTAAGAATTGGTATTAAAGGAAATCCAAATTTTGGATTAGTTAGAACCTTGATGGTTGGTATCAGAAATAATACAACTCTTGATGGTGTTAAAGGAGAAGTTTGGTTCAATGAGTTGCGTTTAGCCGATATGAGTAACAAAGGCGGAATGGCAGCAGTGTTAAACATGGACGCAAACATGGCTGATTTTGCTACTGTTTCTGCAACAGGAAGAATGAGTACTATTGGATTTGGAGCTTTAGAACAAGGCCCAAACGAAAGAAGCCGAGAAGATGTGCAACAATATAATTTAGTTACTAATGTTAGTTTAGGTAAGTTATTACCAAAAAAATGGGGAATCAATTTACCATTCAACTATGCTGTTGGAGAAGAAATTATCACACCAGAATATGATCCGTTCAATCAAGATATTAGATTACAACAACTTTTAGATAATACATCTGATTCTGCTGAAAGAGATAATATAGAAAACAGAGCTATTGATTTTACTAAACGAAAAAGCATCAACTTTATTGGTGTAAAAAAAGAAAGAGCTCCAGAGCAAAAGCAACGCATTTACGATCCTGAAAATTTAACATTGTCTTATTCGTATAACGAAGTTAAAAAACACAACTTTGAAATTGAAAATTTTATCGACCAACAAGTTAATACAACAGTTGATTATACTTATACTTTTAAACCAAAAACAATTGAACCGTTCAAGAATACTAAAGTGTTCAAGAAAAGTGATTATTGGAAATTATTAAGAGAGTTTAACTTTAATTATTTACCAACTAATATTTCTTTCAGTTCGAATATTATCAGACAATTTAACAAACAACAGTTCAGACAAGTTGAAGTTGGTTTACCACTTGATGCTTTGTATAGAAGAAATTATTCGTTCAATTATCAATATGGATTTAATTATAATTTGACAAAAGCACTGAAAATAAATTATACCGCAGCTTCTCAAAATATCGTTAGAAGTTATATTGACGAAAACAATCAACCTGACAATTCTTATACCGTTTGGACTGATTTTTGGAACATTGGAACACCAAACCAACACAACCAACAAATTGTTATAAACTATGATGTGCCAATCAACAAAATCCCACTTTTGGCGTTTGTAAAACCTGTTTATTCATATACTGGTGGTTATAGTTGGCAAAGAGCATCACTTGCTTTT
>Ga0154020_10007301_pt1 | contig 12916 bp, 11 predicted proteins | sample Klosneuvirus_201_FD_109709 | JGI IMG/M metagenome (GOLD analysis project Ga0154020, IMG submission 109709) | Active sludge microbial communities from wastewater, Klosterneuburg, Austria - Klosneuvirus_20160825_MG | ecosystem: Engineered > WWTP > Aerobic digester > Activated sludge | place... | reverse complement strand
CAGCAGAAGAAGCGCAGCAGATCACCACGCGCTTTCGCCAGCACAACCTGGAGCTGTTCGAAAAGCTGCACCCCCACTACCGCGACCAGGCCAAGCTGATCTCAGTCATCAAGGAAGGGCGCGCGCAACTGGAAGAGCAGATGGCACAGGAGCGTGCGGAACAAGCCAACCGGTGAATCGTCACCGGTTCAGCGCAAACCGTCCCACAGCAATTTGACACCTGTGAGGAACATTCCGGCGTACAGAAACCGGTAGAACAGCACCTGGCTGATGCGCCGGGCCATGCGCACGCCAACCCACACACCCAGCGGTGCCAGCGGCAGCAGCACCAGAGACGTCGCCATATTGCGCAGGTCCAGCAAGCCCAGCATGCCGTAGGGAACCCATTTGCACAGATTGACCACAAAGAAAAAGAACGCCATCGTGGCGGTGAATTGGATGGGGGAGAGCTTGAGCGGGATCACATAGGCATTGATGGGCGGACCGCCCGCATGGGCAATGAAGCTGGTGAATCCTGAAGTGGTCGTCAAAATTGCACCCAGCCATTTGGGCGGTGGCGGGCTGTGCAGCGTGGGTGGAAACAACAGCCTTTGCGCCAGAAACAGCAGCGTAAAGCCGCCCACCAGGGCCGCCACGGTATGCGCATTGAGCACCTTGAACAGCAGCGCCCCTATCGCGATCCCCAGCATGCCAAAGGGAATCAGGAATTTGAGCAGCTTGAGGTCAAAGTCCTTGCGAAATGCCGCCATGCCCAGCACGTCCATCACAAACAGCACCGGCATCAGGATGGCCGCTGCCTCCGGCACCGAGACTGCCAGCGCCATCATCGGCACCGCCAGCGAGCCAAAGCCGGCCCCGAACCCGCTCTTGCTGATGCCCAGCAGCAAGACCGCAGGAATGGTGACGGCGTAGAAAAAGGGATCGGTAATCAGGGGAAAAGTCACGACTGAACGGCCCTGGGACCGCCACTTCAGGAACAGGCGAGCATGTTAACCTTGCCGCATGTTCAGTCCATCCCAAGCCGATGTCCGCCGCTTTTTTTGCTCTGTTTATGCCAAAGCCCGCGCGGGATCTGCGCTGGAAGCTATAGAAACCATAGCAAGCCAATGGATGGATGAACATCCCGAGTACCACGCGGATTTTGCGGATGTCGACACGGCACTGGCCACCATGTACGAATCCGAAGAAGGACGCACCAACCCCTTCCTGCACCTGTCCATGCACCTGTCGATCAGCGAGCAGTGCAGCATTGACCAGCCGCGCGGCATCCGCCAGGCGGTGGAACTGCTTACCCACAAACGCAATTCGCTGCACGATGCGCACCATGACGCCATGGAATGTCTGGGCACCATGCTGTGGGAAAGCCAGCGCGCCGGGCGCCCGCCCGATGGAAACGCCTACATCGCCTGCGTGCAGCGCCACGCCACAAGCGACTGATGAGCGCCGCGCCGGGCCGCTCCCAAGCAAGCTCGCAGAATTACTTGAACTTGGCCTGCGGAACGGTCTGCAGGTCGCCTGGCAAGGTGTGCAGGTAATTGGCCAGCGCCTTGAGTTCGTTATTGGTGAACTGCTTGGCAATGCCGGCCATGATGCCATTGGAGCGACCCCAGGTCGCATGGCCTTCGGTCTTGTACGACTTCAGGGCCACGAACAGGTAGTCGGCATGTTGTCCCGCCACTTTCGGATACGACGGGTCAATCGGCTTGTTGAAGTTGTCGCCGTGGCAGGCAACACATCCACCCTTGGCAATCAGCTCCGCCGCCTTGGCATTGGCCGGTGCCGCTGCGGCCGGCGCCGATGCGCCCTGATGGCCGCTGGCCTCGTAATAGGCTGCCACGTCGGCGATATCCTGATCGTTCAGGCCATCGGCAATGCCCCGCATCGACGGATGCCTGCGCTCGCCCTTCTGGTAGGCATGCAAGGCTGCGCCGATGTACTTGGCGCCCTGGCCGGAAATCATCGGCACCTTGTAGACTTCAGGAAAACTGGCCTGGTACCCCTTGATACCGTGGCATCCGATACACATGGCAATCTTGCCAGCACCGGCCTTCGCATCCCCCTGGACCTCCTGGGCACTTGCAGACAGCGCCGTCACAGACGCGACAATCACCACTAACAGGGACGACAACAACTTGTTCATTTTGCGCAGACAATCAAAGATGGGCCGGGGAATCTCAAACCGAGCAGATTATATCGGTCACGTTTTTGCCCTTTTCGATCACCACCCATAACCACTGGCCCCCCTGCACCATGAAATTCCAAGGAACCAAGAATTACGTTGCCACGCAAGACCTGATGCTGTCCGTCAATGCGGCAATCACGCTCAAGCGTCCGCTGCTGGTCAAGGGCGAGCCCGGCACCGGCAAGACCATGCTGGCCGAGGAAGTGGCTGGGGCATTGAACATGCCGCTGCTGCAATGGCACATCAAGTCGACCACCAAAGCCCAGCAGGGCCTGTACGAATATGACGCGGTCAGCCGACTGCGCGACTCCCAGCTTGGCGACGAGAAGGTCAAGGACATCCACAACTACATCGTGCGCGGCGTGTTGTGGCAGGCCTTTACCGCGGAGCAGCCGGTGGCACTGCTGATTGACGAGATCGACAAGGCCGATATCGAGTTTCCGAACGACCTGCTGCGCGAAATCGACCGCATGGAGTTCTACTGCTACGAGACCCGCGAACTGATCCGGGCCGTGCACCGGCCGCTGGTCTTCATCACGTCGAACAACGAGAAGGAACTGCCCGACGCGTTCTTGCGCCGCTGCTTCTTCCACTACATCAAGTTCCCCGATGCCGACACGATGAAAAGCATCATCGACGTGCATTTCCCCGATCTCAAGAAAGACCTTCTGAGCGCGGCAATGAAGACCTTCTACGACATCCGCAATCTGCCCGGCCTGAAGAAAAAACCCTCGACCAGCGAACTGCTCGATTGGCTCAAGCTGCTGCTGGCCGAGGATATTCCAGCCGAGACCTTGCACAGCAAGGACGACAAGGTCGCAGTGCCGCCGCTGGTGGGCGCCCTGCTGAAAAACGAGCAGGACGTCACGCTGTTCGAGAAGCTGGTTTTCATGCAGCGCCACAACCGCTGAGCCGGTCCGGACACATCGGAGAAACACCACCATGGCATTCGTAGAGCCTGTCGTCCTGCGCGACCGCGGCATCGAACTGGTCCCGCTGGGCCTGGAACACGAAGAGGGCCTGCGCGCGGCTGCCGCAGACGGCGAACTCTGGCGCCTGCGCATCACCTCGGTGCCGGAGCCGGCCCAGACCCGGCGTTACATCGAAGATGCACTCGAGAGCCGTGCCGCCGGCCATCGCTTCGCCTTTGCCGTGACCGATGCCGCCACCGGCACGGTGCTGGGCACGAGCAGCTACCACGACATCCTGCCGGCCGTGAAACGGGTCGAGATCGGCTACACCTGGTATGCCCGGCGTTGCCAGCGCACCCATGTCAACACCACCTGCAAGCTGATTCTGATGGGCCACGCTTTCGACACGCTGGGTTGTCCCGTGGTGGGTTGGCGCACCGACAACTACAACTTCGCATCGCAACGTGCGATCGAGCGCCTGGGCGCGCAAAAAGACGGCACGATCCGCGGCCACGCGATGCGCCGCGACGGCACCATCCGCGACACCGTGATGTACAGCATGCGCGCCGGCGAATGGCCCGAAGCCAAGGCCCAGCTGCTGTACCTGCGGGACAAGCCACGGGAGAGCTAGGACGAAAAGAAGGAAGCCACCATGCTGATCGACTTTTTCTACACCTTGCGTTCGGCCAAGCTGCCAGTGTCCGTCAAGGAATACCTGACGCTGCTCGAAGCCCTCAAGGAAGGCGTGGTCGGTCCGAACACCACGCAGGACGACAGCGACGGCGCGGCGGCAGGCTACAAGATCGACGACTTCTACTACCTCAGCCGCACCACGCTGGTCAAGGACGAGAAACACTACGACAAGTTCGATCGCGCCTTCTCGGCCTACTTCAAGGGCGTCGAGATGCTGGCCGACTTCACCAAGGACATCCCGCTGGAGTGGCTGCGCAAGAACCTCGAACTCAACCTGAGCCCGGAGGAGAAAGCCAGGATCGAGAAGATGGGTTGGGACGAACTGATGGAGACGCTAAAGAAGCGCTTCGAGGAGCAGAAGGAACGCCATGAAGGCGGCAGCCGCATGATCGGCACCGGCGGCACCTCGCCGTTCGGCGCCAACGGTTTCAATCCGCAGGGCATCCGCATCGGCCAGGAGAAAAGCCGCAACCGCAGTGCGGTGAAGGTCTGGGACCAGCGCGCCTACAAGGACTACGACGACACCCAGGAGCTGGGCACACGCAACATCAAGGTGGCGTTGCGCCGGCTGCGCAAGTTCGCGCGTGAAGGGCACGAGGAAGAACTCGACCTGGACGACACCATCCGCGCCACCGCCGCCAATGCCGGCTGGCTCGACATCAAGATGGTGCCCGAGCGGCACAACAACGTGAAGGTGTTGCTGCTGATGGATGTCGGCGGCACCATGGACGAACACATCGCGCGGGTCGAGGAGCAGTTCTCGGCCACCAAGACCGAGTTCAAGCACATGGAGTTCTATTACTTCCACAACTGCGTCTACGACTTCATGTGGAAAAACAACCGGCGCCGCTTCTCCGAGAAGTTCGCCACCTGGGACATCATCCGCAAGTACAACAAGGACTACAAGCTGATCTTCATCGGCGACGCGACGATGAGTCCGTACGAGATCCTGCAGCCTGGTGGCAGCGTCGAATACAACAACGAAGAGGCCGGAGCCCAATGGCTGCAGCGGCTAACCAGCGCGTTTCCGAAGTTCGTCTGGATCAATCCCGAACCGCAGGGTGTCTGGCAGTACCGCCAGAGCATCAGCGTGATGCAACAGCTGATGAGCCATCGCATGTACCCCTTGACGATCAAGGGTCTCGAGGAGGCCATGCGGCTGCTGTCAAAATAGCGCATGAGCAAACCATCGCCAGGCGCGCTGAGGCGAGCCTGGATCTTTGCCGTCTGCGCCATTTGTTCCAACGGTTCGCTGCTAGCGCAAACTGCAACACCACCTGCGGCGTCTGCCAGCGCGCCTGCCGTGTCCGAACCCGTGACGATGGCTTTCACGGTCGAGGTTCAGGCACCCAGGCAGGTGCAGGCCTACCTGCTGCGCCATCTCGATCTGCTGCGTTACCGCGAATTGCAGGATCTTGACGACAGCGAACTCGAGCGGCTGCAGATCGCTGCCGAACGCAACACCCGTGACCTGCTGGGCACACTCGGGTATTTTTCGCCCCAGATCGAGATTTCAAGGGTGGGCTCGTCCAGTGGCGACATCCCCTCTGCCCGGATCGTGCGTATCGCGGTGCAGCCCGGCCCGCCCACCCTCGTCACGTCGGCGGCCGTGCAATTCAGTGGCGCCATCGCATCTGATCCGGACGCCATCGGCCAGCGCAGCGACATCGAACGCCGCTGGGCCTTGCCGCCCGGCAAGCCCTTCACGCAGGAGGGCTGGGACGAGGCCAAGACGCAGGCGCTGCGCCAGCTGGCGGCGCGCCGTTATCCGCTCGGACGCATCGCGACCAGCCGCGCCGAGATCGATCCGCAGGAGAACTCGGCCCGGCTGGGTGTGACGCTCGACTCCGGGCCGCTGTACCGCCTCGGTGAACTGACGGTGTCCGGACTCGAACGTTACGATCCGGAGCTGGTGCAACGGATCGCGCGCCTCAAGCCTGGCACCACCTATGACCAGACCAGCCTGCTCGAAGCACAGCAACGGCTGCAGGACAGCGGCTATTTCAACTCCGTCGTGCTCGAGCTCGACCCGTCCGGTGATCCACAGGCGGCCCCGGTTGTCGTGACAGTCCGCGAGGCGTTGCGCAATCGCCTGCAACTGGGCGTTGGCGTCAGCACCGACAGCGGGCTGCGCCTGTCGGTCGAACACACCAATCTGAAGCTGCCGCTGATCGACTGGCGCGTCGACTCCAAGCTGCTGCTCGATGGCGACACCCGCTCGCTGGAAACCGAACTGCTGTCGCAGCCCGACGAGGACAACTGGCGCTGGTCCGCATTCGGTCAGCTCAAGAATGAAGACGCGGCCAGCGTCAGGGTGCGCAGCCAGCAGCTGCGCGCAGGACGCCTGCAGCGCGGTGAACGGATCGACCGCAACTACTACCTGCAATACGACCGCGCCACAACCACCGGCGTCGGTCTGAACGAAACAGCCCAGTCCATCAGTGCCAACTACGCCTGGACACAGCGCAACTTCGATCGGCTGCCGTATCCGTCCACCGGTTACGGGCTGGGGGTCGAAATCGGTGGAGGTCTGACACTCGGCGCCCAGCGCGAACCGTTTTTCCGCACCCGCCTGAACTGGCTGGGCATCTGGTCGCTGGACTCGTCTGCCGCCGACAAGGACCCGCCGGGTACCGCCCGCGCCGGGCGTATCGCCGTGCGCCTGCAGGCCGGCGCTGTCATGGCCAAGGACAGTGCCAACATCCCCAGCACCCAGCTGTTCCTCGCTGGCGGCGACGCCAGTGTGCGCGGCTATTCGTATCGCAGCATCGGCAGCGCAGTGGCCAACGGCATCGTGACGCCCGGGCGTTACCTGGCCGTGGCAAGCCTGGAATGGCAACGCCCGATCCTGGTGGACGGCTTGCCCAGTCCATGGGAAAGCACCGTGTTCATCGACGCAGGCGCCGTGGCCGACAAGACCTCGCAGTTCGACGCCAAGGTCGGCATAGGCGCGGGCGTGCGTTATCGCAGCCCTGTCGGACCGTTGCAACTTGATCTGGCCTATGGGCTGGACAAAAAGGCCCTGCGGCTGCACCTGAGTGTGGGGTTCACGTTCTGATGCGACGTTTGCTCTCCAGATCGCTGTTTTCGGTGGTTTGGCTGCTCGAGCTGCTGCTGGTGCTCGCGCTGGCACTGCTGCTGGCGGTGTGGTTATGGAGCGGCACGCGCGGCTCGCTGGCAACCGCATTGCGCGAAGCTGCAGCCTACCTGCCAGAGGGGCAGACGCTCGAAGTGCAGGATGTCCAGGGCAGCCTTCGCCTGGGCGGGCAGATCGGCCTGTTGCGCTGGAAGTCCGGTGAACTGACGGTTTCGGCACGCGAGATCCGCTTGGACTGGCAACCCCTGGACCTGCTGCGACGCCACCTGAATGTGCGCATGGTGAGCGTGGCCGAACTTCAGGTGGACGATCAGCGTGCGGCGTCGCCGAACACCCCCGAACCACCACCGGAACTGGTATTGCCACTGGACATCGACCTGCCGCTGTCGATCGGCGTATTCCGGTTGACCGGTGCCACGACGCTGCAGGCCAGCGCGATCGCCGCCCGATACCAGTACCGGGACCAGCACCACCAGCTCGATGTCGAGCAACTCCAGCTGGCCCAAGGACAGTACCAGGGCCGCGTGCGCCTGCAGGCCAGTTTGCCGATGGCACTTGACCTGCATGCCAGCGGACAGGTCAGGACATCGATCGGCGACGGGCAGGACATCACGCTGGACGCCATCGCATCGGTGAGCGGGCCGCTGGCCGGCATCGCACCACTGCTCGACATGCAGGCACTGATCCAGCCCGGCCCCGGCAACACCGGCGCACTGGCCAGCAGCCGCGCCATGCGCGCACGGGTGTCGGCGCGTATCAATCCATGGGCCGCGCAGCCGGTGGTTCAGGCCCAGGCCACGTTCAGCCAGCTCGATCTGGCCGCCTTGTGGCCGGCTGCGCCGCGCACGCTGCTGACCGGCAATACCTGGGTGCAGCCGGCAGGCCCGAATTGGCTGGCCGAACTCAATCTTGTCAATCGCGATGCCGGCCCGTGGGACAAGGACCGGCTTCCGGTGACCAGTCTCAAGGGCCTGGTCGAATATGGCGCCGGGCGCTGGAGCGTGCAATCGCTCAACGGCGAAGTGGCGGGGGGGCGGGTCCGCCTGCAGGCCAACCTGGGCGAAGTCGACAAGCTCAGCGCCAACTCGGGCTGGCAAGGCCAGCTGCAATTGCAGGGCGTCGATCTGGCCAAGGCCTATAGCACTCTGGATCCGGTACGCCTGGACGGTGAACTCAAGGCAGTGACAGCCGAGAACGGCGTGAATTTCGATGTGGCATTGCAACCCTCGGCAGAGCAGTCGCGTGGATCTTCACTGCGCGGCCTGGGGCTGACCTCGGCGGCAGCCAAGGGACGATGGTCCGAAGGCTGGCTGCGCCTGGAGAACCTGAACATACGCACCCGTGAGGCCCGGCTCGAGGGCCGCGCCGATGTGCAACCCTCAACCCGCGCGGCCCGGGGCCAACTGGCGCTGACGGCGCCCGGTGTGCAGGCCAGCATCAAGGGCGATGCGGCCGCGCGCGATGGCAACGGCGTGTTGTCGCTCAGGCTCACCGACGCCAATGCGATGCGCCAATGGTTGGCACGGCTGCCAATGACGCCGGCACGGCTGGACACACTGGATCTGCGTGGCGGCGCCGATATCGACCTGCGCTGGCGTGGCGGCTGGCAGGTGCTGGAGCCGGGTCGCGGTGCCGGCGCAACCATCGATGGCAGCGTCAAGCTCGCGCAGCTGTCCGTCGGCAAGCAGGGACAAAGTGCCGAGCAGATGCTCAACCTCCGCGCCCTCGACGCCAGCCTGTCCGGCACACTCGATGCGCTGACGTTGACAGCCTCCGGCACGGTGAACCGCGGCAGCACGCAAGCGCAGTTGCAGGTCCAGGCCAGCGGCGGTCGCGATACCCGTGGCGACTGGCGTGCGCGGATTGCCAGGCTGCAGGTCAAGGCCCGTGACTCTGGCCTGCCTGGACCCTGGACCGTGTCGCTGAGCCAGCCGTTGACGCTGTCATGGAGCGCCCCCGGCCTGGGCGTGGCGGGAGGCCAGATCCTGCAGCTGGGCGCGGCCAAGGCCAGCCTGACCGGACCTGAGCCAGGTACCGCCGAGCTGGTCTGGCAAGCCATCACATGGCAGGCCGGTGGCCGCGTGGAACTGGCCAGCAAAGGAGAACTGCGCGGCCTGCCCATGGGATGGCTGGCATTGCTGGGTGACCTCGATCTCACCGCCTCTGGCCTGCGTGGCGACCTGGTGTTCGATGGCCAGTGGGACGTGTCGCTGGCTGAAAAACTCCTGGTACGTGCCAGCCTGGGCCGGCGCAGCGGCGACCTGCGCCTGCAGACCGACACCTCGGCCAGTGCCGCAAGCAATGCTGCGGGCAGCACCATTGATGCCGGCATCCGCGAGCTGCAACTGACGGTTGTGGGTGACGGCGACACGGTCAGCGCAGGTTTTCGCTGGGACAGCGAACGCGCCGGCAACGCACAGGCCGAGCTGGCCACAACGCTGACACGGACCAGCGCCGGCTGGCAGTGGTCGCCCGACAGCGCCATCAAGGGCAGCCTGCGCGCGCGAATGCCGCAGGTTGGCGTCTGGTCGCTGCTGGCACCGCCGGGCTGGCGGGTGCGCGGCACCGTCGACGCCGACCTGAACCTGTCGGGAACGCGTGCCACGCCGCAGTGGAGTGGCCATCTGGATGCACGCGAAATGGCGCTGCGCTCGGTGGTCGACGGGATCGAGTTCGGCAACGGACAGTTGCGCGCCACCCTGGAGGGCCAGCGCCTGCGCATCGACGCATTCAGCCTGCAGGGCGCCGGTGGCACGGCGGGCGGCGAACTGACAGCCACCGGTGTCGCAACCTGGCAGCAACCAGGCAATAAAGGCACCTCGGCGCTGGGGGCGATCGACCTGCAGATCGACGCGGTCGCCAAGGCGCTGCGTGTATCGGCTCGCGCCGATCGCCGGCTGGCGGTGTCCGGCACGCTGCAGGCGTCGCTGCGCCAGTCGCGGCTGCAGGTGCGCGGCGCGCTCAAGGTCGACCAGGCCTTGTTCATCCTGCCCGACGAGACGGCACCGAGCCTGGGCGCCGACGTGGTGGTGTTGCGCCGTGGCGAACGCAGCAACAGTGCAACCGCAAATGGCGCAGGCGCTGCCAATGCAAAAAAGCTCACCGCCCGCGCCAGCGGAACGACACAAGAAGGCTTGACCGGCGACCTGCTGGTCAAGCTCGACCTCGGGTCAGATTTCCGTGTCCGCGGGCGCGGCATCGATACCCGGGTCGCGGGTGAACTCGAACTGCGCAGCACCTTGAGCCCGGGCGAGGCGCCCACCGTGACCGGCGAGTTGCGCACCGTCGGTGGCCAGTTCAGGGCCTACGGCCAGCAACTCGAAATCGAGCGCGGACTGATGCGCTTCAGCGGCGCGTACGACAACCCGTCACTCGACATTCTGGCGATCCGTCCCAAGCTCACGCAACGGGTCGGCGTACAGGTCACCGGCAACGCCTTGCTGCCGCGGGTACGGCTGTATGCCGAACCGGACCTGCCCGAAGCCGAAAAACTCGCCTGGCTGGTGCTCGGCCGCTCGGCCGCCAATGGTGGCGCAGAAGCCGCGATATTGCAGCAGGCGGCCATGGCCTTGCTCGGCGGACAGGATGCGTCGGGTGGCATTGCCGGCCGCCTTGGCCTTGACGAGTTGTCGCTGTCGGGCGCCACCGACAACGGCGCAACCGGCGCCAGCGCAGCCACGCTGACACTGGGCAAACGCATTTCGCAGAACTTCTACGTCACCTACGAACGCAGCCTGGCCGGCACGCTGGGCACGTTCTCGATCTTCTACGACCTGTCCGAACGATTCACGCTGCGCGCACGCACCGGCGAAAAAAGTGCGATTGACCTGATATTCAAGATCAGTTACGAGTGAGGCGGCCGCCACCGTTATGCCCGGCGTCGGCCCGGCCCGAGGGACAGCAGCAGGGCCGGCCCTGCTAGACTCCGAGGCCTCGCTCGCCATAGTTCAATGGATAGAACGGTCCCCTCCTAAGGGACAGATGTAGGTTCGATTCCTGCTGGCGGGACCATGGATAAATATCATGCTGTCTCACGCGGCATCAAAAACCCCATATTTCTCAACAGCTTAGGTGAGCTTCCGGCCCACCTCGCATCACATCGTCTCATTGCATCTCGACAAATGATGGGGTACAAACCGGGGAACAAATCAGCAATCCGCTGAATTCCCTGGAGGTTGTTCCCCATGCCAGTGTCCGATCCAGCCTGCAAAACGGCCACCTGCCCAGCCGAAAAGAAGCGCCGGCGCATGACAGATTCCGGAGGCCTGTACCTGGGAATTGGGGCAGCCAATGCCACCAATGCTGGACCTCGACCGTGAGGTTGACCCACCGAAGTGACTCCTGCCGCTGCCAGCCAACCTCAAAAGTGTTTGTCGATCCCTGCGGCCTTCATGACCGCATTGGCGGTATGTCGTGATTCGCAGTTGAACGGGACCAAGACCCTGATCTCACCCTTGCGCCATTTCTCGTGAAATCCCTTGCCCTGCTTCCAGTAGACGAAGCCGTGCTCACGCAGGGCCGCCACAACCAGGTCGTAGAACCCCTTCACGCAGCGCAGACGGAGCGGTCAATCCTCAAGTCGGTAACTGGCTGGATCGGGGCGGAAGATGGGAACATGTCTTCCAGAAGGGTATCGATACCGCACTGGACCTCATTGACCAGGGCATCCATGGTCTTGGCCTCAACCACCAGACCGCGCAGATCGGTGCTGGTGGCCCAGTACACGTCGACTTCAGGGTCGTGGTGCACGGCTACCCGCAGATGCAGCGGAAAGCCCGCCCGAGCGGCGATCTTCCAGCCTGGAAATCCTACTCTGTACATGTGGCGCCCCCGATTTATGGCCGCAGTGTACGTGCCGCGACCTGTGGATACTGTGGATAACCGTTAAAAACAGTATGAAATAGTGCGAAACAGTGGCATATAGGGTATCAACTGTGGACAAACCTGTGTATTTCAACAGGCCGTGTAACTGCGTTTTGGTCGGCAGCGCGATCGTCAAACCAACGGTTCAAGTTGCTTTGGCCAATTGTCCAATGCCTCGACGGCGATCGGTGCGGTGTTTGAGCGCAACTGTGACACGATCCAGGTTGCCAGATTCGCGCGCGAGGCGCCTGGGGGTTGAGGCGCTACGAGCCTTTCGAGACCACGTAAACTGTCAACAATGGAACAGCCTGCCAACGTTGCGCCGGCGGCGAGCGCGGCACCCGTGACGTGGCTTGATCTGGATCTGGCCGGCTTGTACCTCGTACCAAGCTCACCCATGGCATTGCCGAAAGACCCCGAGTCGCGCAAACGAGTGCTCAAAGCGGCATTGTCCCTGCTGAAGCTTCCACCGGCCCAGCGCAAGGAACTGGTCAACAAGGAAATGCGCAAGCGGGGCCTGGTGCCGAGCCAGAAGGGCTGACGGCGCCCACGCGTCCCGACGTTCTCGAGCAGCAAGAGCGCCAGCACAACGCCTAGGCCCTGGACGACAAGACTCAAATCGACGAGGAAGCCGTGGCGCAGACGCTGATGGCGCTGATTGCACGGGCAGAATGAATGAGCCGTCCGACGCGACGTAAACTGCCACCTATGAACCTGTCTGAACCGCACCGGCATTCGAGGAGGCCTGTTGGCTTGAGTCAAACCGGCGTGGTCTGACTTCTTTTGGCTATTCGGACTTTCATTATTCCAGCCCCCCGCAGGGGCCGCCGGAGGCGCCCCGGTTGGGCCATGTACTCATGGTTCAATCCTCCTGCAACACCGTCGACTGGGCGGGCTTGGTTGTGGTCAACGCCTGAGCTTGTAGGCGCCAGTAGTTTGTCTCGGCTTCGGCCGGTGGGATGTAGCCGATGGGCTCAAGCAGGCGATGGTGGTTGAACCACGAGACCCACTCGAGGGTCGCCAGTTCGACCGCCTCTCGTGTCTTCCAAGGTCCGCGCCGGTGGATGATTTCGGCCTTGTACAGACCGTTGATGGTCTCGGCCAGCGCGTTGTCGTAGCTGTCGCCGGTGCTGCCCACCGAAGGCTCGATGCCGGCTTCGGCCAGCCGCT
>Ga0154020_10007299_pt1 | contig 12917 bp, 14 predicted proteins | sample Klosneuvirus_201_FD_109709 | JGI IMG/M metagenome (GOLD analysis project Ga0154020, IMG submission 109709) | Active sludge microbial communities from wastewater, Klosterneuburg, Austria - Klosneuvirus_20160825_MG | ecosystem: Engineered > WWTP > Aerobic digester > Activated sludge | place... | reverse complement strand
GCGAAAGTACCACGGAAGACTTTTGCAATGACATTGGCGACGTCTACTGCAATTTCAGCAAGCCATTGAAAACCTGATATGATGTTGATAAACATATCAAGACCTCCGATGGCGAGAAGGTCAAAGGCATTTCTCCAGACGAATCCCATGGCATTAGCAGCAAACAGAGCCATCTCTGATAAAGCAACAAACCAGCCAGAGACGGTTACTACCCAATCTGCGATGAACTGAGCAGACTCATTGAGGATGTCTGGGAGCGTGACTCCGAAAGCGTTAAAGAGGCCTTCTGAAAGAGAAATGTATAGCTCAGTTCCTGCTGCCTTTAAATTTCTCCAGATTTTTGCAAGATCCTTAGAAACTTGTTCAGTTGCTGCGATCCCTTCCGTTGCCCGCATAAACCAGCCGAGCAATCCTCCTAATGCTGATCCAATTCCGATAATTGCTGCTGCAATCGAAAATCCGAAAAACATTGTCTTCAGACGGATGTTCAGAAACTTTGCGGCTACTGCTGCGGCTGTCAATGCAAGAGCCAGCTTACTCGCTGCGACAGCACCCACAAAGGCGCCGGCTGCAAATCCTTTCGTGGCTGTGGTTAAATCACTCATCGCATCGACAAGATTGATCTTGATCTTCAAAACAACTCTATCAAGAGGAATTAAAGATTCTGCAATCTTCGATGCAAAGATGCCCCAATTATCCTTTAAGGTAGCTGTCAATCCCAAGATAGACTTTGATTGCAATTCCATCATATTGTGGAATCGATGTCCCGCAGTGGTAAGCATCATTAAAGTGCCGCGAACATCTTCGAATGAGATCTTTCCTGATTTCTGCATTCTCTTAGCTTCTTGGACTGAAACTCCAAGATACTTAGCCAAGTCAGTGATAAAGAGCATCCCTCGAATCGAGAGCTGTTTAAAGTCTTGGATCAGAAGCCGCTCTTCTGCTCGAATCTGGTTGAAGACGATTCCGAGGATCTGAAACTTCTCATGAACCCCACCAGACACATCTCCCATCATTTTCAAGTGTTCCATCACTTGTTCACTCGTGTCTCCAAAAGCCACGAGACCTTGTGTGACGTTAAAGAGTTGAGGCAATTCGAAAGGAGTGTGAGCCGCGTAGTCAATTAATCTTTGAAGGAGTTCTTCTGCCTTCTGCACATCCCCCATCAAAACCTGAAATGAGATTCGAGTTTGTTCATTTCGAGCGGCAATTTCTCTGCCTTTCTCGATAAAGGCATCTCCAAAATGAGCAAAAGGGAGGAGAATACTCGCCGCCCAGAACCGTGCATCAGCTAAGGCGGTTCGTACCATTCCCGCCACAGGAGATAGATCTCCTGCGAGCATGGAGGCATCTCCCCTCACCCTCACCCAGACTTTTGCTAATTCAAGACTAATTGGAATCTCCTTTTAAATAAACCCTTGAATTTTTCTTTCTTCTTTTTTCAGCTTGAAAAGATTGTTTTAGCTTATTCTCATGCTCTTTTTGGATCTTCTTCTCATACTCTTCTCTGAGTCGACTAGCTTTAGATTTCCCTCGAATTTCAGCAGAAATCTCTTTGCCCGATGAGGATCTTCCTTTATACCTTCCTTTTTCATCAGGAGACATCGATCCCATCGCAACGACAGCTGGTACGTTCTCTACTCTTTTCTTACCCATTCTGAGAACTGCACTATCACAAAGAAGCATGAAGATTTGGTCTAAAGTGAAATCTCCGACTTTAATAGGATCATATCCATATCCACCCTCAAGAGGGGGATTGCAAAGAATTCTAATGTGTCCTGGCCCTATCCCATAGAGTAAATCACTTGGCTCATCTTCATCATTATCAGACCCTCCCTCTTCGGGATTCTTCTGGGAGGGTCTCATCCATTTCCCGTTGCGGGTACCGACAACGCTTCAATTTCTCGAGAAAAGACCATCATATCAGTCGGATTGTCAATTAAAGAATCAACCTCTTCTCTTGTGATTCCGGAATTCTTAGCACTCTGCCAAATCATAGCCAGCATGCCTTCTTTTGTTCCAGTCACCCACCAATTGATGTATCCTGTTTTCGCTTTCTTCACAGGAGTTCCGGTGAGTTTTGTGTAGATTTCTTCGGAAATAATCCCACCGTCCAAAGCTGAAGCTACAATTCTCTGGTAGGTTGAAAAGACCTTCAACCTATCTTCTGTAACTCCCATGTTCTCAATCATCCATTTCTTAAGCTTCGGACTCGAAGGAATTGCAGAGGTTATGTAGACATCTTTCTTTGGAAGATCATCAGTACCCCAATGAGCAGACTTCTCGACAGCCTCTCGAAGAACTTCTTGTCCATTTGGAAGAAATTCAATAGAATCTTTCAAATTCTCAAGGTACATTCTTCGATAGAGCTTCACACCCTCTCTTTCAACTTCAGTGAGCTCTCTGATCGAAAGCGGGGTAAGTCTGCATTCCTTTCCTTTGATTTTTACTACTCCTGGAGATCCCGCTCCAAGAACTCTTGCGACGTCTTCTGACATTTTCTGTTCTTTCTGTTTTTCTGATCAAGCAAAGAAAAAGCCCACAATTACGTGGGCTTCTGTGAAAGCCCTCTTCGGGCAAAACGTAACAGGAAAGATCTTACGATCCTTCAAGAGGCAGAACTCGAGCCGTTGCTCCGTCTTCTCCTGGATAATAGAAGATCCCATCCGCACCCCAGGAAGACGTCCATCCGATGACTTCTTGAGTCTCGATGTTCACAGCCATGTTGAAGTCATCACACATCGCACAAGGGAAGTCCCAATACAATCCGGCAATGACCACTGGAGACGTTTCAGGAATTCTCATGTAGAGAACAGCAATCGCCTTATCGCCAGGCTGAAATAGATCATACTGTTCATCTTCATCATCAAACTTACCATCCGCCGAAAAAGTCGCATCTTTTCGGCCCGCCATACGAGCGGTGAATCCGGCTGTGTCACTGTCACCCCATTCAGACTTTGTGGCCAATTTAGGATTGACAGCCCATTGGGTAGTTCGAGCAACGAGAGAAGTCCCGACAACAAATTTGCCTGTTCTCCCAGTGACTGCGGTTGTTGTGCATGACATAAAACTAAACTCCTCGTCCTAGAAGAAAAATCTTAAAGTCGACATCATCACCTTCAGCGGTGAGTTTTATCCTGTGTGAAACCCCGTCAGTAACAGGGAAGCCCATTTCTTCAATTTGCAGTTTGTACAGAACGCCACCACTCTGTAACGCCCCGCCATTTGCTATTGTGTGACTCCCAATTGGTGTCCACCCTGCTGTAACGTCAGGCTCAATACTCAAAGCGGGCAGAGCGTCTGAATCAGAATCTGAACTAGATGAAATTGATTCTGACTCATTCAGTATCGCGATAGCGACGATTTCCGCCAGTTGAACGACCTGTCCAAGATTATCTCTACCTGCACCGGCCCCGGCATCAAGAGAGCCCAAATCAAATAAATCAATGACGACTGAAGTGCTGGCGGCGAGAGTCGCAGAATACTCCCAAACTCGATCAGCTTCCCGAATTCCATTCCCTGTGACGAGAACAGGGGATGAAAGAAGTCCAGCAATGCCAGTGGACACTCTAGATCCAGTCAACGTGATTTTGTTCGTTGCGGAGAGTGTAAGCTGGCACTTGATGCCTTCGAGAGATCTTGTCATAAAAATTACAATCGAACGGGAACGTCAGTGGCGACATTGTATTGCACAACCCACTGATATTCTTGGTCTCCGGTTTTGCGTGAGTAGTCTCTTTGGTATTGGCACAACAAAACGTTTCCATGCGTTAATACCAAAGACTGCGGCTTTACTTCTGGGTGTCCGCCGAATACCTGCATTATTCTCTCGGCTATCTCTCGGGCTGCTGTCTTGGCTGTTGTGAGTCCTTGGTGTTTTGTATGCACATTAAAAGCAAAGGGCATCTCGCGGTACTCTCGCCCGCTCCAGCTACCACATCCACCCGTCGACCTACCTGCAACAAAAGAATCATCGAACTCAATAACACAGAATGGAAACGGCTGCCCAGGAGATGCCTCTTCATCAGAAAGAGACATGAATTGAGATTTGTCTTCTACACTCCAATCACTCTTAAGAAAATCATCTAGCCCAGAATCTTCCCAGAGTTGAAAGACAGCTCTTTGAACATCAGCTGCATTTATCATGGAATTGGACCTGTGATTATTCTTATAATTCTTGGCTTTTCTGCAAGAAGAGTTCTTTTTAGAAAACTCCTCTTTAGCGTCAATTCAAGAGGGATTGCGTAATCGACTGGAGTCCCAATATAACCATCGTATATTCCAGCTGAAGGATTTCTGACTTCTGTAAAAATTGACTTCATCAAAAGAGTAGTGTCTGCCTTAGGATACTCTCCAGGGCTCGATCTATCAGTGATTCTAACGTACGAAGCTCCATTGATTGTGATAGGTGTCTTCGTGACTGGTCTTGAGATGTTGTAAACCACTTTTGTTCTTACGAATTCAGTAGCTATTCGAACCTTAGTAGCAAGAGACAGATTCACTGTCGTAAGAACTTGAGAAATGTACCACTCTTCTCTAATGTTATCATCAATAGCTCGAGAGACTCTGCGACGTTCGGCTGCTTCAATCGCAGGAGAAGTCGGCCGAACGTCGTAAAGAGCCATTGGATCACCCTCCGTTTCGAGACAATCTCTGAACCCACTCAGAGTACTCAGATTCAAATTGAGGCTGAGTGTTGTTTACGCGGCTTCCTGGATTGAGCAAATACTCTCCGGGGAGCATATCAACATCGCTCAAAACAGGCAGCTTGCCTTTTACCATTTTGATCGCTTTTTCACCCTCTGCCAAATTGATAATTTCTCGGCAGAGCGTTTTCATTCGATTGATATCGAGCTTACCGTCCGTTCGGGCGACGCCACGAACCTTCTGCACTCCGGGCGACCCTGATTTCTTGAGATGCTTGAGAATTCTCTCACACATATCTTCATCACCTTCGAGAGGATCAGTGATTGCGTATGTGAGCATGTACGGATTGACATGAAGATGCATCCCCGGAACGCGAGGGAATGATGCCAGGGCTCTAGCCTGGTCTTGTGGGACGTGCCACTCTCCTGTCTTTGAGTCTTTGACGGGTCGAGATCCTTCGATAGCACTTCGAAGTCGACACCCGACAATTGACTGTATCAGAACATCATCATTTCGAGGATGATCGATTTCAACTACAAAAGGAATTACGATAATTCCTTTGTCTTCAACAACAGCTGAATCTGTAGACATCTGTTCTTTTCTTTCTGTTTAAAATAAGACATCTGTTTTAGAAGAAGGAACGCCCCGCCGGAGAACAGAAAACCGGCGGGGCGTGTCACCTGCATAACCACGAATGGAGATGCTTCCAAAGATTAGGCAGGGGCCGTTGTGGTGCGTGCGATGCAAGCACCACGCTCCATCTGCCCACCATATCGAGCTGTTGCCACCAGCAACATCTCATTCGCACGAATCAAAGTGTCACCTTCCGTTGAAGTCCGAATAGTCAGACCTCGACGACGGTACATGCGATATCGAGCCATGATCGCGTAAGCGACGGACGTATTCGCCATCGATTCGTTGATCTTGTACGGACGTTCCATCCAAGTGTAGGATGAATAGTCCATGCCTCCCAATCGACGAGCGTCACTCGCTCCGACTGGTAGTGCTCGTGCTCGTTGGTACGACGTTTCATTCCCAAGGAACACTGCACTTGCGATGAGATTCGATCGATGCTCTCTCTTGTGGACCCCGAATCGCAGAGATTCGTAATTACCGAGAGAAGTCGCTCCTCCCCACGCAACCGCAGTCGCTCCAGTTTTGACAGTAACCCCTTCAGGCTGTGTCGTTCCGTTGCCTGTCGCAATGACATCATCAAGATCTTCCAGAAGACGTTCACCGTATTGGCTGGTCAAATGCTGACCGAAGTCAATCGGAGTATCACCCAAGAAGTCAAGACCGACTCGAATAGCACCTTCCCAACGATGGATGGTTGTGTCGAAAGCTGAAACATATGAGGTTGTCGTGAAGAGCGTGATGGCAGTGTCGTCGACTCCACCCCAGGCACCAGTGACAACTCCAGTCTGAACACCTTCAACTCGTCGACCTCGATCCAGTGGAACGACGTTGACCAACGGAAACAGTTCGCCGTAAAGCAGAGGAGCAGAAATAATCATATCATCAAATACGATTGGAGCTGCCTCAAGACCCCCCGATGTGGCATCATCGATGAGAGCTTTCTGCTCAGATGGTGTCAGACGTCGATCCTTGATGTCTGCGTAGTCACCGCCGTCAGAAGCTCCGCCCCACTTTTCATTTTCCATCGCATACAGGATCAATTCCTTGTCATGCTGTGGCATCTGCTGGAAGGCCAGACTCTTCGAACGAAGTCGAGCTGAATTCACAGCAAACTTCGCGTAAGCTCCAGCAATAGCCTTGTCGCGTTCTGAAGGATTGTCCAGAGTACGACCAGAGCCACTGAAGTCCTTGACAGGCTGTCCTGCCAAAGGATGGGCCTTCATCACAGCTCCGCGAGATGTCATTTCTGGATAAACCATAGATGACTTCGTTGAAGAGTACTGTTCAGCCGCTTCTTTGACTCGAACTGAAAATCCCTTTTCTTCTCCATCAGATTCATCAGATCCGGTAGACTGATGAATGCTAATAAGCATCTTCTCCAGAATTCCTTTCTGATCCTTCGCCTTCGGAACTTCGGCGCCCTTCTTTTCGTCCTTTGGCTCTTTTTCGTCCTTGCTGTCTTCTGGATCTTTCTTAGTAGAAAGTCCTTTGATATCAGCAAGTGCTGATTTCAATTCAGCAAGAGCATTCTTGATTTCACCAGCTTCTTTGTCTTCTTCAGTAGTCGACAAAGCCGTGAACTCTTCAATCGTCAGAACTCCCTTCACCAAGGCTGAAGCAGCGGCCTGGGTGATAGCATCATCAGACTCATCAGCTTTCACTGACGTGTTTGCTGATACCCATTTCCTCAATCCTGCTGTGAGTTTCATTATATTCCTTTCTCAACAGCAACCAAATAGACCACGCTCGCGACCGCCGCTCACTGTGGATTAAAACTTCTTACGGGAGTTGCCTACAAAGGCTTTCCGAATTGAAGTAGTTGTCTTCGAAACATTATCAATTGAGCACTGAGCTGACAGAACTTTCAGCATATGGGATCGCTCAGATTCAGTAGATTTAGCAAGAAACTGAGCGGCAGCTTGCATCGATAGCAAACCCTCTCCGCCTGGAGTTGGCTTGAGTTCTCCTTCAGGAGGAAGAGCCGCCTCAGCTTGAGTAATCATCGTCTTAACAGTTTCTGAGGTCTTTTTACAAAGCTTCTTCCCAGTCTGTGTCGAACAGTGTTCATGAATTTCAACTAGATTAGCATCAACTTCTTTAATCTTTTCAAGAGTTGTCTTCGAAAGAGTTCGACCTGACTTGGTGAACTCTTGAGACAACGCCTTAGATTTTTCAAGAATCTGAGCTGAAAGCCGAACCATCACCTCTTTTGGAATCCCTGTGAACTCAGCATCTCCGGAAGAGTTGTATCCCCAATCTGATTGGTACTTTTTGGTGCCTGACTTTGATTCAACGCAGAGGATTGCTTTTGATGGGTACGTCGCTCCAAGATAAGCGTAGGCATATCCATCACTGTCTTCTGCTGGAAGCAGCCCCTTTTCTCTGCAGAAAGAAGAACAGATCTGACGAAGTTGGTCTTGTGTATCTTCCCAAGATCCCGGAAGATCTCCGTAAAGTCTTTTCTGACCTAGAACACTCTTCTCAGAAGGAACATCTTTATTCTTGTCTTCCTTGCCAAGATCCACCTCATCAACAAGGTAACCACATTCAGAGCACTTTCCATCTACGCAGGCGATTTTGCACTTAGGGCACATCACTTCTGCGTTTTTAGAATCTTCTGTTTCTTTTGGGTCGTCTGCATCTTTTTCGACTGATGGGAGATCTGTTGCTGATTTTCCTTCTGCTTTTCCGCATCCGCACTTAGACTTTTCTCGTTCATCGAATCCTCCTGCAGACGTTGTCTTCGTCTGCTTATCTCGAATCTGTTTGCCGTATGATTTCATGATTGAAGAAGACAACTTATCCCCTTCGACCAGACTGAGAAGAATTTCCTGCTGCTCAGCATCTGGATTCGCTGGAACGGAAACCAACGACTCTTCCATGACTTCAAACTCTTTGACATCAAATCCTGATGCTCCAGTCGTCGACCCTTCGGATTCTTTGAGATCTGTGAAAGATAATGCACGAAAACCATGGGAAAATCTTCCCATCTTATTTTCAATCATCACCGCCGAATCGTGCGAAAGTTCATTCATGTCAACAATAGCAGAGAGCACCCGAAGAGTCTTGTGGTTGTGCTCCAAAACTTTGAGCATTTTTCCGATGGGAAGTGTATGGACGTGTTGCCACAGAAGAAGCATCTTTGGATCGACTCGAGCTCCCTCGGTTCGCAGGATGTCACCGTCTCGATCTTTTTTCGACGTCGTGAGGACATGCTCGAAAACCATCAAAGTATTTTTGGGGAGTTCGATATCATTGTCATCTTCAAACTTTGCTTTGGCGTCAGAGTAGATGTCCACAACAACCATTTCTGGGTTGTTGTACGTCAGAACTCCTTCAGCTCTTTTGATTACGTCGTTAAAACTGGCGCTCTTCGTGCTACCGTATCGATAACAGAGATCATGCCCGACGCAATCTTGCAGAGTCTTCACATATCGATCAGCAGTCAAGATTCCTGAATTGAATTCAGAAGCCGTCTGTTTTCGAGATTTGATTGACTCAAGAAGAAGAGCATTCATATTTTTCATTAGATGTCTCTACCCGCAAGATAGTGGACGTTGAGTTTTGCATCAGATCCACCAGACCTGATAAATTTAATTCTTTTCAGATCTTCAACAGTGAAATACCTTGGAGCTTCCGTCACCAATAAAACCATACCCGCGGATACTGTTGGATTTGTTGCTCCATCCAAAGTGTATCGAATTCCTGCGGTATCTGCCTGCAACTCGACTCCAGTGGCTTTTGCAGGCACTGTCAAAGCAGACACAGTAAGAACAGCAGATGACACCGCTATTTGTTCGAATGAAAGAAACATCGAATTATTCCAAAGCGATTAGATTTGCCTTGTACGTCGGAGGAACTCTGGCATCGAGCGTTGAATACAGTCGACTCAAAAACTCAAAGACGTCAACTGAGTTGTCATCGGAATCAGAATCATAATCAGAATCTGAATCCCAATGAATTGAATCCATCCATTCAGCAATGTCAATCAAAGACGGCGTTGTCCCAGCGGGATCAACTACGTCTAGAGCAGGATCCGCACTGTCAGGAGGATTGTTGGCAAAACCAATGCCCAATCGAAGCATTGATCTGCGGGCGTGTCCATAGAGGGCACATAATGTCTGTGCATCACAAAAATGAGCCATCGACGCGATTGTGTTTCGGTTTACAGCAATATCTTCTCGACTCATTTGAATCCCTTTTCTGCTTCAACGATATGCGACTGCTAATCCTAATGTCGAAGACATTAGTTTGCAAACGATGTTCCCCACTTTTTTCGAAAGATTTAAAAAGAAGTCCAAGGAATTACTCGAAGCTCGTTGTCTCCTATCCAATTCTGTATTCTCTTCTCTTCTCTTCTTCGAGAATTGAATTCAATGTACCTCATTGAAAGAAAGAAGACATCACCTTCTGAAATGTTGACAACTGAGCATCCAAATTTGAAAACATGGGCGTCACTGCTGGAGTAGTGTGCCCTGCCTGCAATGCACACCGGAGGAACGCCAACTCCTTGTTGAATCAATTCAATGACAGAACAGTTGACTATCAAAGAATCTAATTGAACTCCAGCATACTGATCGAGACTCGATGTAATCTTCTTCCACTGCTCGTAATTCAAAGTCTGGTTGACTCTGGCGATTACTCGATCACCCGCCTTAAATTTCATCTTAGTAGGAGAGAGATCTCCTAATCTAGGAACTATCATACTACCCCCAGAACATTTTCTTGAGCGGCTGGTTTCTCAGCTTACAATTTTCATCAAGAGTCCACTGAGCGATTTCTCTCAAAGAAGTCAACTCTTCTTCTGAATTTCTGAAATCAGATTTTTTAAATCTTACTGCCATCTCTCTCCAACGAAGCATAGCTGAGTCAAACTCTCGAGGAGGAATAAGAGCCTCTCCTTTGATCGCAGCGTAAGAATCAAGAAGGATGATGAACCTCTCTTGCACAGCGAAGCACAATGCAACGGTGTCTTCAGTTGAAGGGATGAGTACATTCTTATGGACAACTTTTCCTACTGCGATCATGACAAGGACACCTCTGAAAGACTCTTCTTTTTTCCAATTCTCTCTGAATACGATTCAATGAGATCTCTAGCTTCTTGATCCGTCAAGCCAAATGCCATGACAAGTGTGCATTGACAGTTACACCGTTCGCGAGCAGGAAGACGATAGTCCCCTGGCCAACGACACCAGTAACCACCAATATACCACATCCCTTCTTCATTTTCTGGGACCCCATCAGCATTCGCGTGAGTATCTCTTGTTGTCGGGCCTAAGACAGAAAGCCACTGTTTCTTCAAAAGAGCTTCAGGACCTGCTTCCGCTATAACAGCATCCATCGACATTGATCTGGCTGCATTTAATGCGTGACCTGTCTCAGTTCTTGCAATCAGCTTCGATCTACTCTTTACGTATGCTGCACTTCCTTCTAAAAGACTTCTCAATTCAGAAGAGATTTGTTCAATTGAGTTTCCCGAGATAATTCCTTCTTCGATGACTCTTCGAATTTCATCAAGAGTGGTCTTATTGATGTCCGTCCAATATTCTTGGCTGAAGGTTTCTTCAAGAAATTTTCGGATAGCCTCTTGCATCCAAAGAGGATACTCTCGCAAAAACCCCATTGCAATCTCAGACGCTCCGACAGTAAGTGTAGTTTCACCTAAGTCAGAATCTCCTAAATCATCCAACCAATCAGAAGGGGTGATTGCCTTTTTCATAACAGCTAGATCAACACCCAAACGATCCAACTCAGAAAAAGCAGACTTCCCAACGATCTTTGCAAAGACAGGAAACAAGACATCCACAAGACCTCTATCCCACCTCTTCTGATCATAGATGCTATCGATAGGAGTATGGACGTCTTCAAGACCAGAAAAATCATCAGCGAGAGTTTCTATCTGTTCAGTGAGAAAACCTAAGCAGGCAGATTCTACTAACCTAGCAGCATCTTCAAATTCATCCAAATACTGATTTCTTTTAGTCTCTCGTTCAGAGGCTTTCTGCTGTATGATCGCAAGTCTCTCAACGATGAGGCACGTTTGAAGAAGATGCTTTTTTCTCAGAGTACACACCCTACACTCCCACTAGATTTCGATTTTCTGATTGAGCAGGAGAAAGGCGATCCAGAGCCTGTTGGATTCGGTTTGTTATTTCTCGATCAGTGACTCCACTTCCTGCGATTCGGATGGCGATCTCACTTGACAGACCCATTGCCTCAAGAATTGCAATACCTTGCTCAACGTCAAGCATACCGCTTGAAACTTGAGAAGCGATGCTCACTACCTGCTGAGCACTGGTCTTATCTATGTAAGATTCGTTTGAATCTTCATCAGGAGGAAGCCCCATAAATGATCGAAATTCATTCTGTGTTACATCTCCGTTCTCTCTCGCCTTCGTCCACAGCGACTGCCGCATCGAAGGATCGATAGCGGACATCTTTTCAAACCAAAGAAGATAGTTCTCTCCTTCCATTCCAAAGAGAGGGGGAACAAAGTCAGTACAGATAGAAGAAAGCAAGTCGAGAAAGACATTGACTTTCTTCGAAAATCTCTCTTGAATAATATATGCCTGAGCGTATGATCCAATCATCTCTTCGCCGAGGATGAATGGATGGACACCAAAAGCGGAAAGGATTCGAGATCTTATCGTCTTCTCACTCTTCTCCCACCCCATTTCATTTTGAGTAGAAGAAAACCTTTCGATCTTTTCAATCAAACCATCGACAATCGCAGGATTTCCATAATTTGAAACCCCAGTAGAAATCTTTTTGATGGCACCGTAGACCTGTCTACGCTGTGCCGCAGTAAGCCGGGGACGTAAGCCGCCTGGAACATCAGGATGAGGATTTTTTCCTACTGTCACCACAGCGGAAGGAAAAATCCCATTGTCGAAGAAAGCAACCTGAGATGATTGGATTTTTTCATCGATAAGAATGGCGGACGCTTGAGCTGTGGCAGGAGAAAGGGCTCCAAGGGGGTCACCTGGATCAGGAAGCATAGCGAAGGCGACTTGCGATCGATCAAAAGGCTGGGCGTTCGCTTCAGAAGCTGGATTCTTCGGATCTACGATCTTGAATTCTGAAAAAGGGCCTTTCTTGTGAGAAGGCCTCACCCATGTCGTCGGCAAAGAGTAAAGCTCTGGTTTTCCTTGTTTGGATTCTCCTGCAATAATATATGAAAACCCAGTCAAACAGAGATTGGCGATGAACGAATAGACGAATTGATACTTATATTGAAGCCCATTTGGGCGGTTGAGAAGATCAAGCATCGGAGAAGCATCAATCAACTCCATTTCAGTTGATGCTGCCTTACGGGCCATTTCGCCAGGCATCTTTGATGTTAAGTAGTCCAAATCCTTTTTCTTTGGGACAGATTTCTTTTTCTCCTGTCCTGAAATCCTTCCCATGTTTACTGATTGGGATGCTCCCTCTTGTCCGAGGGCATTTACAGCAGAATGGACATACCCTCGAAACGCCGCGTATTTCTTTCGATCTGAAGATTGATTTCGATAAGAATCAAACAATGCTCCAGACTGTGGAGTCAGATCTTGCATCCCAAAAGGCTGATGTCCTTTTTCGCGGATTGCATCGACTTGAGATCGAACAACCATAGCGGTTGTTCGAGATCGATTGAT
>Ga0154020_10007298_pt1 | contig 12917 bp, 14 predicted proteins | sample Klosneuvirus_201_FD_109709 | JGI IMG/M metagenome (GOLD analysis project Ga0154020, IMG submission 109709) | Active sludge microbial communities from wastewater, Klosterneuburg, Austria - Klosneuvirus_20160825_MG | ecosystem: Engineered > WWTP > Aerobic digester > Activated sludge | place... | reverse complement strand
GATCACCACCGTCCGCCTTCCCCGAAGACGGCAACCCGCCCCGCAGCCGCGCGGCGCTGATCACCCCGACGGAGATTCCATGCGCCCGCTCGCTTCGCCCATTAAAAGCACGATCGTTCGTTCCGCAAATCATCTGCCGAAACGCCCGGCCGTGGCGAGCGGCATCCGGAACAATACGGCGCGACGGGTGGCCGCCTTCGCCGGAGCCGGACCCATTGTCGAGAACCCGCAACGAGGAGGTCATGCCATGAAGAAGGACGACTGCAAGGATGCCCGCAACACCGTTGTGGTCGCGTTGGTGCTCTGGGCCGGCGCCGTCGCGGCGGGAACCGGGGCGGGCGTTTTCGCGCGCCTGCCCACCGAGGTGATCGCCGCCCTGGCGCTGTTTGCGGCGGCCTTTTCGGCAACGACGGTGACCGTGGACGCCCGCGTGCGCGCCTGGCTCGACCGCCGCGATCTGGCCGCCGCGGGGATTTCGCTCCTGCTCCTCGACGGCGTGCTGGTGGCCGCGGGAGAGGCGTTCTCCGCCGGAAAGGCAGCCGGCGCATTCCTGCCGTCGCCGTGGGCGCCGTTGCTGCTCTTCGGCGCGCCGCTCACCGTCGCCCTCGGGGTGGCGATGCTGCGTCGCCTCGGGGGCGCGCCGGGCCGCGCCGCGCTCAGGCGACCGGGGTCGAAAGCACCCGCGCCGCGCCGGGCCGCGACTTGAGTGAAGCGTACCAACGCTCGATGTCGGGGCGCGGCTCACGTCGCAGCGGCAGGTTCAGCCAGCGGTGCGCGGCGCAGCCCAGCACGATGTCGGCCGGCGAGAAAGTCTCGTTCGCGACGAACTCGCGCCCGGCGAGCCACGCGTCCAGCACGGCTGCCGCCTTCTCCGAGGCCGCTCGGGAGGCTTCGACGAGGACGGCGTCCTGCTTCCCGGGGGCCGTGCGGACGAGCTGCAGGAAGGCGTCGCGCATCGCCGGAGTGAAGGTGCCCGCCTGCCAGTCCATCCAGCGGTCGATGTCCGCGCGCCGCCGCAGGTCGTCCGGCCAGAGCACGCCCGGCGCGTGCTTCGCGGCGAGATAGCGCACGATCGCGTTCGATTCCCACAGCACGAAGCCGTCGTCGTCGATCACCGGGACCAGTCCGTTGGGGTTCATGCGCCGGTACTCCGGCGTGGCCACGACGCCGAATTTCCCGCCCGCCTCGAGTCGCTCGCACGCAAGCCCCAGCTCGTCGGCGAGCCAGGCGACCTTCTGGACGTTGACCGACGAGAGTCTTCCCCAGAGACGAAGCACGGCGCTCGCTCAGGCGACGAGCGGCGCGTCGAGCCTCCCGGCGGCCTCGCCGGCATCGGCCTTGAGGGCCATGATCTCGCGCACCATCTCGAGCGCCGACTTGTCGCAGGGCGGCAGATCGACCGTGCATTCTCGCTTCGGCGTCGAGCGCTCGCCCCACTGGATCGCGTGCGCGCAGTAGGTGAGCCCGCCGCCGAAAGCGGGCATGAGCACTCGCGCGCCGGGTTTCACGCGGCCCGCCTCGATCGCCTCCACGAGCGCGACCGGAACGGTGGCGGCCGACATGTTGCCGTAGCGCTCGACGGTGAGGAACACGCGCTCGCGGTCGGCGCCGATCCGCTTGCCCACGAACTCGATGATGCGCAGGTTCGCCTGGTGCGGCACCACGAGGTCGATGTCGCCGATCGCGAGCCCCGCGCGCTCCAGCGCCACGCGGGACGCCTCGGTCATGCCATGCACCGCCCGCTTGAAGATCTCCTGCCCGTCGAAGTCCCACGCGGTGATGCCGACGGGGATGCCGCGGTTCGCATAGGCCGCGCCCATGCCGCGCACGCGAAGGATGTGGCGGGCGTCGGCGTAGCAGCCGAGCTTCTCGGCGAGCAGCCCGGTCCTTTCCTCGCTCGCCTGCAGGACCACCGCGGCCGCGCCGTCGCCGAACAGCACGGCCACGTTCCGGTTGTTCCAGTCCATGAAAGGCGAAATCACCTCGACGCCGATCACGACGGCGTTTCGCACCACGCCCGTGCGGATCATCGCGTTGGCGCAGGACAAGCCGTAGAGGAAGCTCGTGCACGCGGTGTTCACGTCCATCGCCGCGGCATTGCCGGCGCCGAGCAGCGCCTGCACGCCGGAGGCGCTGTTGGGCACCTGCTCGTCGTAGGAACAGCTGCCCAGGACCACCAGGTCGAGATCGGCGGCGTCGAGCCCCGCGCAGGCGAGCGCCCGCGCCGCGGCCACGTGGGCGAGCGAGGTCACCGGCACGTGCGACACGCGGCGTTCGCGGATGCCGGTGCGCGAGGTGATCCACGCGTCGTCGGTTTCCATGAACGTCCCGAGATCGGCGTTCGACAGGACGGCCGGGGGCATGCACTTGCCCCAGCCGGTGATGGCTGCGTGGGTCATTGTTCTGGTGTCCGGGAAGCGGTGTGTCGGAGTGTGCCCGAGTCGTTGATCGTTCGCACGGCGGGGTCGTTCAGAGCCTGTGGGCGCCGACGAGGAGGCGGTCATGGACCGCGTACTGCTCGTCCACCGCGGCGCCGCCGTCGCGGGGCGTGCGCTTCACGGTGATCCAGACTTCCTCGGCGAGGGTCTCGCAGACGTCGGCGGTGTGGCGCACCTCTTCTTCGGCCACCTTTCGCGCAAGCTCCCAGGAGGGCGCGCCCCAGCCTTTCACGAGGAACCAGGCGAGCGCATCCGTGTGGGACTCGAGTTCCGCCTCGGAAACCTCGACCACCTCGGCGATCGAGCAGCGGCGGCGTCCCTCGAGGGCGAGGAACGAGGATTCGCAGTGGCAGCGCGGGTCGCACTTCGGGGCGGTGGCGAAATCGCAGACGGCATAGCCGCCGCTCACGACCCACTCGCCTTCCTTCGCGGCGCCGTGGGTCCTGAAGAGATGGTCGTCCGAATCGTCGAGGCGGACCGCGCGAAGGAACCTGGGCATGGAGCGTGCTTCGCAAATGCGCGTGTGCCGTTATCATAGCAGCCGGCGCGGAATTTCCGTCGCCCCGAGGAGACAAATGTCCATCGCAAAGACCGCCATCGTCACCGGTGCCAACCGGGGGATCGGCCTGGAAATCGCCCGTCAGCTCGTGAAGGAGGGCGTGCGCGTCGTCATGGGATGCCGGGATCCCGTGAAAGGGGCGCGGGCCTGCGCGGGCCTGAAGGCCGGCGACCTGGCCGTGAGCCACGCGCTCGACGTGAACGACACCAAGAACGTGAAGCGCTTCGTCGCGTTCGTGGAGAAGAACTTCGGCGCCCCGGCCATCCTCGTGAACAACGCGGGCGTCTATCCGGAATCGACCGAGGCGCGCGTGGTGGACACGAAGACGTCGCTTTGGCGGGAGACCTTCGAGACCAACCTCTTCGGGGCCGTTCGCCTGAGCCGCGAGGTGGTGCCCCTCATGCAGCGCGTGGCCTACGGACGCGTCGTGAACATCTCCTCCGGGCTGGGGCAGCTCTCCCAGATGGGCGCGGGCAGCCCCGCCTACCGCGTCTCCAAGGCCGCGCTCAACGCATTCACGGCCACGCTCGCCGCCGAGGTGAAAGGGCACGGCATCCTCGTGAACGCCATGAGCCCGGGATGGGTGCGCACCGACATGGGTGGGGCCGATGCCCCGCGCGGCGTGGAGCAGGGCGCGGAGACCGCGGCGTGGCTCGCCCTGCTGCCCTCGACGGGGCCCACGGGACAGTTCTTCCGCGACCGCAAGACCATCCCCTGGTGACGGGGCGACTTCGCCGCGCGATCCTTGCCGTCGCGCTCGCGGCGCTGGCCGGCGCGTGCTCCTCCGTCACGCGGCTCGCCTACGACAATGCCGGCGTCGCGGCGGTCTGGATGGTCGACGACTGGTTCGACCTGCGGGACGGCCAGCGCGACTGGGTGAAGGAGCGCTTCGCGCGGCTGCACGCCTGGCACCGCGTGCGGGAACTGCCGGCCTGCGAACGGCTCCTGCACGGATTGGCCGCGCGCGCCGCCACGGGCATCGCGCGGGAGGACGCGCGCCGCGCCTACGACGAGATGCGCGTGCTCTACCACCGGGCGATACGGCAGGCAGTGCCCGACATGGCCGAATTCCTGCTCCGGCTGCAGCCCGAGCAGGTGGACAGGCTCGAGCGCAAGTTCGCGCAAGACAACGCGGACAAGGAAAGGCAGGGCGCGAAGGGCACGCCGCGGGAGCGCCGCGAGGCGCGCGTGAAACGCTACCTCGAGCGCGTCGACGACTGGATCGGCAGTCTCACCGCGGCGCAGCGCGACATCGTCCGCTCGCGAGTCGAGGCGATGCCGGACCTCGCGGAGGAGTGGATGGCGGACCGGCGGCAGCGCCAGGCCGCGACGCTCGAGCTGATCCGCTCGCGCGCCTCGCGCGAGGAAGTCGCGGCGGGGCTCACGCGCCTGCTCGTCGATACCGAAACCTGGCGGCGGCCCGGCTACGCGGCCAGGATCCAGGCGCGCGACGAGCTGGTCTTCGCGATGATCGCCGATCTAGACGTCACGCTGGTGCCCGAGCAGCGCGGCAGGCTTCACCGCCGCATCGCCGGCTATGCGGCGGATGCGGCGCAGCTCATGGCCGCGAACCCCTAGCCCTGGGCCTCGCCGCCCCACAGGAACAGCAGGTAGCCGTTGAGGACGTAGACCACGAGCAGGAAGAGGCTCGCCCAGCCCACGGTCCCGAAGAGCCGCGATTTCGGCCGGAAGACGAGCCCCGCGATGAACGCGCCGGTCATCACGATCGCCGACAGCGTGGAGGCCGCGTGCACCGGCGAGACGTGCGACAGGATCGGGCCTTGCCGGTAGAAGAGGTCGTCGATCGCGATGATGAGCACGTCGAACAGGTTGCTGCCCAGCAGGTTCGCGATCGCCATGTCGATCGCGCCGAGCCGCAGGGCCGACACGGTCACCACGAGTTCGGGCAGCGACGTGGCCAGGGCGACCAGGAGGGTTCCCACGAACGACGTGTTCCAGCCGTAGGCCAGCGCGAGCGCCTTGCCGGCGAACGGCAGGGCCGTGCCGGCCACGAGCACCAGCGCGGCCGCCGCGGCGTAGCGAAGCGCCGCCTGCCTGAGCGTCACGCCGCCGTGCTCCTGCGCCGATTCCTGCGTGAGCTTCGCCATCGCGCGCCTCTGGTAGCTGAACACGACCCACATCGAGACGGCGTAGAAGGTGATGATGACGGGCGTGTAGAGCCCCACGTGGCCTATGGACCAGGCGCCGGGGCCGCCCGCGAGCACGAGATTGAAGGCGACGAAGCCGAGCAGCATGATGCCGAAGGCCGCCGACAGGAGGTGGCCGATGTCCGCTCGGTCGAAGAGCGATTCCTCGCGGTGCAGCCAGTCGAGCACCGAGACGATGGCGAGGTTGAAGACGCAGCTGCCGAGCGCGTCGCCCACCGCGATGTCCGGCGCGTTCGCGAACGTGACCGAGCTGATGCCGGTGACCAGTTCGGGGAGCGAGGTCACGGTGGCGAGCAGGATCACGCCGACCCAGGAGCCGCCCATGCCGGTCCGCTCGGCGATGACGTGCCCGTAGCGCGACAGCCAGACGCCGCCGAAGCCGATCGTCACGGCGCAGGCGGCAAACACGAGCCAGACGACGGGGGTGGCGACTTGCGGCACGTCAGGAACCGATGCTTCCCCGGAAACCGTCCATCGCGCGGACGAGAAGCGTGCGGATGCCCGGCTCGAAGGCGGAGTGCCCCGCGTCGGGGGCCACGTGATAGCCGGCCTCGGGCCACGCGCGGTGGAGCTCGTCCGCGGTGACGGGCGGGCACACGGCGTCGTAGCGACCCTGCACGATGACCGCCGGGATGTGGCGGACGCGATCGATGTTCGCGAGCAGGAAATCGTCCGGCAGGAAGAGGCGGTTCACGAAGTAGTGCGCCTCGATCCGCGCCAGTCCCAGCGCGACCCGGTCGGTCGCGAAATCCGCCACCAGCGCCGGATTGGGCAGGAGCGTGGAGCACGAGCCTTCGTACACGCTCCAGCGCCGCGCGGCCGGCAGGTGCACCGCGGGATCGGGGTCGACCAGTCGCCGGTGGTAGGCCGCGAGCAGGTCGCCGCGCTCCTGCGCCGGGATGAATTCCGAGAAGTCGCGCCACGCTTCCGGGAAGACGTTGCGGATGCCGTGCAGGAACCAGTCGATTTCCACCGGGCGGCCGAGGAAGATGCCGCGCAGCACGAGCGCCAGGCAGCGCTCGGGGTGATGCTCGGCGTACGCGAGCGCCAGCGTCGACCCCCACGAGCCGCCGAAGACGATCCAGCGCCCGATGCCGAGATGCTCGCGCAGGCGCTCCATGTCGGCCACGAGGTCGGGCGTGGTGTTGTCCTCGAGGCTGCCCAGCGGCGTCGAGCGTCCGGCGCCGCGCTGGTCGAAGATCACGATGCGGTAGTGCGAGGGGTCGAAGAACTGGCGGTGCACGGGGCTCGCACCCGCGCCGGGTCCGCCATGGAGGAAGACGACCGGCACGCCGCCCGCGTTGCCGCTCTCCTCCCAGTAGAGGCGGTGGACGCCACCCACGGGCAGGAAGCCCCCGGCGCGGGACTCGGCGGCGGGGTAGAGCGGCAGCGCTTCGCCGTTCTTCCGGTGGGCTTCGGGGGGCATGGCCGTGAGCTTACCAGAGCCCCGCGCGGGCCCGGCGATCTTGCGCCGCATCAATCTTCGTGCCGATTGAAACCCGATACACTACGCCGCATCGCAGCATGCCAGGAGACACCGGGTGCTCTACCAGTTCTACGATTGGCAGCGCACGGCGATGCAGCCGTGGCGGGCGCTCGCGGAGGCGGCCAACGAATTCTACGGCCACCCCGTGAGCCCCGTGTCCCTCCTGCCGGGAAGCCGCAACGTCGCCGCCGCCTTCGATCTCGTCGGCCGCCTCACGCGGCGCTACGAGCGGCCGGCGTTTCGCATCGGGAAGGTTCGCGTCGGCGAGCGCGACTGCCGGGTGAAGGAGGTGTGCGAGGTCGACAAGCCCTTCTGCCGCCTGCTCCACTTCGCGAAGACCGGCGCGCCGCCGCAGCCCCGCGTGATCCTGTTCGCGCCGCTCTCGGGTCATTTCGCGACGCTGCTTCGCGACACCGTGCGAACGCTCCTGCCGGATCACGACGTGTGGATCACCGACTGGACCGACGCGAAGGAAGTGCCGCTCGCCGCCGGGCCGTTCCACTTCGACGACTACGTGGACTACGTGCGCGAGTTCCTGCGCTTCATGGGGCCGTCGGCGCACGCGATATCGGTGTGCCAGCCCACGGTGCCGGTGCTCGCGGGCGCGGCCCTCATGGCGGCCGCGGGGGAAGCGACGCCGCGCACGCTCACGATGATGGGCGGCCCGATCGACACGCGCTCGAGCCCCACGGCGGTGAACGACTTCGCCCGGCGGCGGCCGATGTCGTGGTTCGAGGCGAAGGTGGTGCAGCGCGTGCCGATGCGCTATCCGGGCTTCCTGCGCCGCGTCTACCCGGGATTCCTGCAGTTCGCCGGCTTCGTCGCCATGAATCCGGACCGGCACGTGGATTCGCACGTGCAGTACTACCAGCACCTCGTCGAAGGCGATGGCGAGAGCGCCGGGGACCATCGCCGCTTCTACGACGAGTACAACGCGGTGATGGACCTGCCGGCGGAGTACTACCTCGAGACCGTCGATCGCGTCTTCCACAAGCACCTGCTGCCGCGCGGACGGCTTCGCGTGCGCGGCGAGCGCGTGCGCCCCGAGGCGATCGTCGCCTCGGCCCTCTTCACCATCGAGGGCGGGATCGACGACATCTCCGGGCCGGGCCAGACGAAGGCCGCCCACGGGCTCTGCAAGGGTATCCCGGCGAAATCCCGGCAGCACTACCTCGCGCCCGGCGTCGGCCACTACGGCATCTTCTCCGGCCGCAAGTTCCGCGAGATGATCTATCCGCGGATCCGCGACTTCATCGCCCGCCACGAACCGTAGGAGATCCCATGGCCAAGCCCGTCACGCCGCAGGACATGTTCGACCTCTGGCAGAAGATGGTGAATCCCGGGGCCTACCCGCTGCAGAGCCTCATGTTTCCCGTGCTCGATGCGAAGGAGCTCGAGAGGAAGGTCGCGGAACTGGAGACCGTGGAGCACTGGCTCAAGGCGAACCTCAACATGCTCCAGCTCACGATCAAGTCCCTCGAGTACCAGCGCCAGATGGTCAAGGGCGGCGAGCGCATCCGCGCGGCGATGGAAGAGGGCGAGGCCGGGGCCGGCGCCGGCGAGGACCTGCCCAATCCCGCGATGTGGGCCTGGAACATGATGACCCAGGCGGGCAACGACGCGGCCGGCGCGATGGGGCGCGCCGTCGAGGCGGCGGGCGAGGCGGCGCAGGAGGCGGGCCGCGACGGCGGGGACGCGAGGCCGAAGCCGCGGAAGAAGCGCAAGCCGCGGGCCCGGCCCGGCTGAGACGGGCGGTCAGCCCTCAGTACTTGGCCTGGTTCTTGTAGAGATAGTGCATGAGCTCGGCCGACTGCATGCTCATGCGCCGCTGCAGCCCGTGCGTGAAGCGCACGATGGCGCGCATCAGGCGATAGGCGATCCACGGGTGGCGCTCGACCAGGCTCTCGAGGTCCGCGCGGTCGAGGCTGAAGATCTCCGTCTGGCCCACGGCCCGGAGCGCCGCGTAGCGCGGCGTGCCGTCGAGGAACGAGAGCTCGCCCACGAGGTCTCCCGCGGTCATCACGTGCAGGTTCTCCCATTGCCCGTCGGGGCCCGGGCGCGACACGGCGAGCGCGCCGTTCACGATCACGTGCATGTGGCTGTCGGGCTCGCCCTCGGGCGTGATCACCTGGCCGTCCTCGAGGCGATGCAGGTGGACGAGCCCCGCCACGACGTCGACGTCGCCCGCGGAGAGTTCCTTGGCGAGAACCGACTTGCCGACCAGTTCCTTCAGGCGCGGATCCATGGCCCCACCCTCCCTCGTTGGACTCGGCCTTCCATCCTACGGCCGCGACCGGGGCCGCGTTTGCGGTGCGTCAAGCGAGCGCCCGGCGGCTAGGGGCCGGGGGCGAACCGAACGACGATCTTGCCGCGGTTGTGGCCCTCGGCCATTTCGCGCTGCAGGTCCGGCACCTCGTCGGGCCGGGCCGTTCGCGTGACGGCCGACTTGAGGCGGCCGGCGTCGGCGAGCCGGACGAGCGATTCGAGGTCGGCGAGGTTCGGCCGTTCCATGACCGGAACGCATCGTTGCCTCGCGGCCAGGCGCAGCCACCACGACCGGACATAGAGCGCGGCGCCGGGCAGCGTGTTGACGTAGCACCCGTCCGGCTCGAGGAGCGCCCGGCATTCCGGAAAAGTCGAGGTGCCGGAGGCGTCGAAGACGATGTCGAATCGTTCCGGCAGGGCTCGCCAGTCCTGGTTCCGGTAGTCGATCGCGCGGTGCGGACCGAGCGTGGCCAGGAACTGCTGTCCCGCCGTGCTCGCCACGGCCGTCACCTGCGCGCCGGCGTCCTTCGCGAGCTGCACCGCGAACGAGCCCACGCCTCCCGCGGCCCCGACGACCAGCACGCGGTCGCCTTCGCCGAGTCGCGCGTCGCGCAGTCCCTGCACCGCCGTGATGCCGGCGCCGGGAAGCGACGCCGCGTCCGCGAAGGAAAGCGAAGGCGGCTTCGCCGCGGCGAGCGCCTCGGCGGCGCAGACGCGCTCGGCCAACGCGCCGTGGCGCGACTTCATCGGATTCACCATGCCCGCGACCGCGTCGCCCGGCTTCAGGCGCGTGACGCCCACGCCGGCCGCCTCGACGATTCCGGCGTAGTCGTAGCCCACGCCGCGTGGCAGCCCGCCCGAGGTCAAGAGGCGGAACTGGCCCGCGCGCAGCTTCCAGTCGAGGGGATTCAGCGCGGCGGCCAGCACGCGAACGACGATTTCGCCGCGGCCGGGCGCGGGATCGGGCAGCTCCGACCATTCGAGGACCTCGGGGCCGCCGTAGCGGCGATAGATCCATGCCTTCATCGGGTCTCCCGGGATCGCGGTCGCGGGCTAGAACGGCAGCGTTGCCGCGGGCAGCGCCTTGGCGAGGACGCGGCGAAAATCGGCCTGGATGCGCGCGAGGGCTTCGTCGGTATCGGCCTCGAAGCGCAGCACGATGACCGGCGTGGTGTTGGAGGCGCGCATCAGGCCGAAGCCGTCGGCGTATTCCACGCGCAGGCCGTCGAGGGTGATCACCTCCGTGGCGCCCTCGAACCGCGCCGTCTTCTGCAGCCTCGCGATGAGGGCGTGGTTCTCGCCCTCCCGGTCGAGGGCGATGTTCAGTTCCGGCGTCGCGATGGAATCGGGCAGGCCCTCGAGGGCCTGGTTCAGGTCCGGCGCGCGCGAGACGATCTCCAGCAGGCGGGCGGCGGCGTACAGGCCGTCGTCGAAGCCGTACCAGCGCTCCTTGAAGAAGATGTGCCCGCTCATCTCGCCGGCGAGCGGCGCGCCGGTTTCCTTCAGCTTCGCCTTGATGAGCGAGTGCCCGGTCTTCCACAGGACCGGCACGCCGCCGTGGTCGCGGATCCAGCCGAAGAGGTTCCTCGTGCATTTCACGTCGAAGATCACCTTCGCGCCGGGGTTTCGCTGCAGCACGTCGGCGGCGAAGAGCATGAGCTGGCGGTCCGCGTAGATGATCCTGCCGCTCTTGGTCACGACGCCAAGCCGGTCGCCGTCGCCGTCGAAGGCGAGGCCCAGCTCGGCGTGGCCCTCCTTCACGGCGCGGATCAGGTCCTGGAGGTTCTCCGGCTTGGACGGGTCCGGATGGTGGTTGGGGAAATTGCCGTCCACCTCGCAGTAGAGCTCCTGCACCTCGCAGCCGAGCCGGCGGAAGAGCTCCGGCGCCACGGCGCCGGGCGACCCGTTGCCGCAGTCGATCGCCACGCGGACCAGGCGGCCGAGCTTCACGTCGCCGGCGATGCGCGCGAGGTAGGCCTCCTTCATGTCCTTCGTCTCGCTGGAGCCCTTGCCGGCGGCGAAGCTGCCGGCTTCCACGAGCTTGCGCAGGTCCTGGATCGCCTCGGCGGCGAGCGTGTCGCCGGCCACCATCATCTTCAGGCCGTTGTACTCGGGCGGGTTGTGGCTGCCGGTCACCATGACGCCGCTGCCGGTGGCGAGTTCGTGCGTCGCGAAGTAGACCATGGGGGTTGCGACGACACCGATGTCGGTCACGTCCATGCCGGACGCGTTGAGGCCGCGCGTGAGCGCTGCCACCAGGCGCGGGCCGGACAAGCGGCCGTCGCGCCCGACCACGAAACGCGTCACGCCGCGCTTCGCGCCCACCGTGCCCAGCCCGAGGCCGATCCGCTCCACCGCCTCTTCCGTAAGCGTCCTGTCGACGATGCCGCGGATGTCGTAGGCCTTGAAGATCTCGGGTGCGATGGTCGTTGCCATGGGGGTCATTCCTGGTGGTCGAAGAAATGCAGCAGCCGCTGCGGCAGCCAGCCGATGTGGCCGGGGAAGGGTCCGCACACGAAGCCCACGTGGCCGCCGCGAGAAGGGAATTCTATCGTGACGGCGGGCGAGACCTCGCCGCCGGCGGGAAGGGCCGCCTCCGGCAGGAACGGGTCGTCGCGCGCGTTCAGCACGAGCGTCGGCACGCGGATCGCGGGCAGCAGCGGCTTGGCGCTTGCCCGCGTCCAGTAATCGTCGGTGTCGCGATAGCCGTGCAGGGGCGCGGTCACCACGTCGTCGAACTCGCGAAGCGTGCGCGAACGGCGCATGCGCCCGAGGTCGAAGGCGCCGGGAAAGCGCTCGTGTTTGGCGGCCGCGCGCGTCCTCAGCGTCGCGAGGAAGTGCTTCGCGTAGACGAGCGCGAAGCCGCGGCCCAGCGCCTCGCCCGCGGCCATGAGGTCCAAGGGCGCGGATACGGCGGCCGCGCTTGCCACCAGCGGGACCGCTCCGCCGCCTTGCTCGCCCAGCCACTTGAGGAGCGCATTGCCGCCCAGAGAGACACCCGCCGCGTGCACCGGAGCGCTTCCGGCGAGCGCCCGGACGCGGCGCAGGATCCAGTCCACCTCCGGCGAATCCCCCGAGTGGTAGGCGCGGACGAGGCGATTGGGTTCGCCGCCGCAGCCCCGGAAGTTCACCACGAGGCCCCGCCATTCCCGCGCTGCCACGCGCGCCATGAGCGTGCGCGCGTAGGCCGACGCCGACGAGCCCTCGAGGCCGTGGAAGAGGACGACCCACGGGCGGTCCGGCGCGGCATCGACGTGGTCGACGTCGACGAAGTCGCCGTCGGGCGTCTCCCAGCGCTCGCGGCGGTAGCGGATCGCGGGCCGCGTGGCGAGAAGGGAGCCGTAGATCGTCTGCAGGTGCGGGTTCGCGAGCCACCAGGGCGCCCGGAAATCCGGCGCGGGCATCAGCGAATCTCGATCGCGCGCGCGCCGTCGGCTCGCCGAGCGCCGAGCAGGTTCAGCAGGTCCTCGAGGTCGCGCTCGCGTCCCGGCTCGGCGCGGGCTTGCCCGGAGAAGGCGAATCGCCCCCCGGGAATCGCGAGCGCGCCTTTCCCCGACAGGCGCAACGGGCCCTCCGTGGTCGCGAGTTCGACCCGCAGGGACGATCCCTCGCCGGCAGCCAGCGCGCGCCAGCTTCCCAGCGGTCGCACGGGCGAGAGGGCGAGGGAGGCGTCCCGCCACTGGGCGGCTGCCGTGCCGCTTGCCTGCTCGCCGTTCCACGACAGCGCTTGCGCATCGATCGCGAGGGGGCCCGCGGGCTGCCACGCCGCGACGAGCGGGAAGAAGGCCGCGAGCGCCGCGGCATCGCCGCCCGCGTGGAAGTCGTCCAGGTGCCACGCCGTGATGCTTCGAGAGGCTTCGCCGCGGGCTTGCAGCGATGCAAGGCCCGCCTCGATATCGAACGCGAACCGGCCGGCGAGAAGGCGCGAGGGCAGGAAGCGCCAGCGCGCCTGATCGAGCGTGAACGCGAGGCCTGGGGCGGCGACGTTCACCTGCGCCGAG
>Ga0154020_10007296_pt1 | contig 12919 bp, 11 predicted proteins | sample Klosneuvirus_201_FD_109709 | JGI IMG/M metagenome (GOLD analysis project Ga0154020, IMG submission 109709) | Active sludge microbial communities from wastewater, Klosterneuburg, Austria - Klosneuvirus_20160825_MG | ecosystem: Engineered > WWTP > Aerobic digester > Activated sludge | place... | reverse complement strand
GGGCTCGGCGGCTTATGAAGGAACACGGCGTCAAAGCGTATGGAAAGTGTAAATTCGTCGTGACCGCAGACAGCACAAGCACAATCTGCCGATTGCACCGAATCTGTATCGTCCTCAGGTTGATGGTTGGGGCATGCGATCCCAATACAATATGCAAAAACGGCCTGGTGATAGATGTGCTCAAGATGATCTGGTCCAGGCGACGACCAGAATCGGGACGCCTCTTCCATTCAGATAGTAGCAATCAGTATTGCAGTCGCGATTTCATAACACACTGGCTGAATATGGCATGCACAGCTCAATACGCAGAAAAGGAAAAGTTGGGATGATGCTCCCATTGAAATCCTGTGGGGATCGTTGAAGGTAGGCAGATTGTATGGAAAGCGGTTTGAAACGCGCCGTCAGGCAGTGGATGAAGTGATTGATTGGCTTAACTACTACAACTACAGAAGACTATTCGACACTGGGATTCATCAATCCAATGAAGTTCGAGCAAAACTGGCTCGTGGCACAATTGAAAAAGATCGCATAATAAGCGCGTTCAGATGTACGGATTACAGGGGCAAGGTCAACTATTCTTGGTTTTCTGCAAAGATCTCTCTGCATCATTGATGCTCGTTGTATTTTAAAAATATTCTATTTTCAGATTGGATTAAATTTCGGGAAAAAAACAATCACAGACACAATTACTCATCAATTACTTATTCTTACAAATCAACATACTAGATCAAGCAAACGAATATCAAATTTATATATCAAGCAATAGCTCAGCGTGGGAAAATATTACACATATTATTGACACAGTTTTTTTTTCCATGTATCTTTGATTCTGTGTCGTGCGGGAATAAATCACACGAACACACATTTTTAATTACAATAGCTATGAATCAATGAAAGATGTGATTGTTGCAGTGCTAGCATGTAATTCTGGTCGCCATGCTTATGTATCAAGCAAATCATTAAACAGCTCATTGGAAGTTACTTCTGATCCAAGTAGTAATGGAAATCCATCAATACTGTTATGGCGTATTAAAACCAAGTGCAAAACAGCGAAAATGTAGACTGATTATCAGCTCTTTTATAGAAAAAGAGTAATCATAATAAGTCTTTAGAAGATCTTCATCTCAGGAAATTATCTTACTTTTTAACTAACGCTTAACTTCCTAAGATCCTTAATTAAAAAGTATAGCTTTACCGCTGTTTTTGCCGCTTTAAAATCCCAGAAATAAGCAATACTGTTGATTCGGTTAGAAATTATTCTAGGTATAGCATTATTCAAATTACCAGTGAACTAGTTGCTATTACCAAATAATTCAAAATGAGGCTTTTAAATATCATTTGACCGAATCAACTAGCGAGATCATTTTGCAAATGTGAAAGCATGCTTTCTTTCAAGAACAGCACATTGATCGCTTCTAATCTAATAGTAAATTGGAAGAATGAAACTTAGCTTAAAAGGAGTCTTTATATGAAAATTACGAACACCCTACAATCTGGAGTTAGTCTTAATCTCTCTATTGCGGTTAAACAAATGCAAGCTTTTTTAATTGCATTATTAGTTACCTTAAGTATGATATTGATTCCCTGGGGTGGAGCAAATGCTGCTCCAGTAACAGGTCCAATCAAATGGCATCCCGGGCACTATTATACGATTTTAAACTTCGGCAGAGATAAGGCCTGGTATATGGATGACGTATATAGAGAACTCGCATCAACACCGGCATTACGGGGAATACAAGTCCGTTTTTTATGGGCAGATATAGAAAAAACAGAGGGTGTTTATGATTTCAAAGTCATTGATCAATTACTTGCTGGACTATCGTCACGTGGAAAACGTCTTGTCCTTCAGGTGCAAACGAAATCATTCAATCCTGACTGGAAACTTGTGCCTGATTACCTAAAAACAGCCAAATATGAAGGTGGTCAGTTTCCCTTTAGCACGTGGGGTAGCAAGGTCCACAAAGGACACAACATTAAATTATGGAATCCTGGAGTTCGTGATCGTTTGATTGCGCTATTTGCTGCATTGGGAAAACGCTACAATTCTCATCCTTATTTTGAAGGTATCGGCATGATTGAGTCCGCTTTGGGACAACCGATATCACCACTAACAAATGCTCAGCAAGATGGCTTCTATACAAATATGCTAACAGTGCACGAGCGGATGCGTGTGCAGTTCCCCAACACCATGACAATTCAAGAAATGAACTATCCGCGCGATATTCTCGAAAAATCTGTAGCTAAATTCAAACAATTGGGAACAGCGCTAGGATGTCCAGATGTTGCACCACAAGAACCGGGATTACTTTTTGAAGGATCAAAATACTCACCACAGGGTGTATACCAACATTACCGCGAACTTTCCGGAATCATACCTTTAGCACCCACAGTAGAAATAATTAATTATGAAAATACTCGAGTTGATGGAACAGGTCATAAACCTACCATTTCCGAATTACTTACTTTTGCACGAGATCAATTAAAAGCAAATTATATTTTCTGGATAAGAAGTCCGGAACATTATCGACAAGTACTTGAGACACTAAACTTTACACAAAACAGAAGTACTCCATCAGGCGGATTAAATCCAGCTTGCCCCAGCACTTTTGCTTCCTGCGTCAAATAGATATCAAGTATCTTGTAACATATCCATTAGGTGGAATGCATAGATTGAAAGGTTTGTATTTCACCTAAAAGATAGTTAATTTATCATTTCCTCGAAAAATAGACTTTCTCAGACTCATTCTATGCCAAGAAAGTTTGGGGTTGAAACAAATAACCGGTTATGAGAGACTTATTATGTTAACTAAGTTTGTCGGACAATTAAATTAACGTTGGAATATTGAAAGAAAAGATGACATCTTCAGCATCTAATGAGATTGAAAAAGCTTCAAACGACAATTTTCGTGTGCTGTACATATGCTCTGCTGCTCGTTGCGGCTCTACGTTGACTGATATGTTTATTGGTGGGCACTCTCAGGCGACCTCTTTAGGAGAAATAAACTTTCTAGAAAGAGCTATTGGTTTAAATGAAGAGTGTAGTTGTGGCGAAAAGCTACGGAACTGTCCTCAGTGGAACAAAATTTTCGACAATATTCGTCTATCACGAAACATAGATCTTATTAAAAATCCTAACGCATTTAAATTGTGGGATATTCTTGCTTATAACAAGATTGATCAGCAACAAACACAGTCATATCGTATGGCCGTTTTCTTACGCAAAGCATGGATGATGACTCGAGACCATTTACCGGACGTTCTCCGTGAATTAACCCCAATACCTCCTGAGTTAAATAAAGCTCTTAATAATAAAATGGATTTATATCGAGCTATTGCTCAATGCTGGAATAAATCTGTTATTGTTGATTCATCGAAGAATTTTCGTGAAGCGATTGAGCTACATCGACGCTGGCCAGATAATATTAAAGTAATACTACTAACACGTGATGGAAGAGGAGTTTATCTTTCTCGTCGCTCTAGTGGACATAGTCAGTTTGATAGCGTAAACATCTGGCTGAGCTACTACCGTCGAGCTTTGCCTTTGCTAAGCAGTCACATTGCCTCCCGTAGCCTACTCAAAATAAGATACGAGGATTTAGCATCTGATCCAGATGCAACAGGACGTATCTTATGTAACTTCGCTGATATTCCTTTCGAATCAGGAATGCTTGAGCTGAAGCAAGCAACCAGACACCTTGTCAGTGGCAATAAAACACGTTTTGCTTCTGGAAAAGAGATCCGCTTAGATACCCGTTGGCAAACAGATCTCACTGGTGCTGAGCTAGATTTCTTTACACGAACAGGTGGAGAAATGAATAATCAATTGGGTTATCGTTAGTGCTTTATACAAATAAAATAGAGAGAATGAAAAAGATATCTCATTGTTATTGATTACATTAAATATCGTATGATGAATAGTAATTTCATCCTCTGGATACTTCTAAGGGATAACATCACTAAGTGTGAATGTGTTGTCGAATATTAATTCAATATTGATGCGTGATCTATCGTTTTCAAAAGCATTTCCTATACTGATTAGGTCTTTCTGAGCGCAACTATCTAGGCACATACAAAGAAGATAGATATATGCTTATTACTTGATATGATCAGATATGATCACAATTAAGCTCATATCCTCAAAGATAACCCCACTCAAGAATACTTACTTAGGTAATAAGCTTGAGCTGAATATCTTCAAGAAAAGCATAAATCTTTAATAACTTATACCGATAACACTCAGTGTCTTAGACATTCATATATCTAATAAATCTATCTAGTAAGTTTTTTCCAAAAAATGACTGAGCTAGGAATAAAAACATATCAAATTCTTATTACAAATCAGTAGAGAACTATCATGAAAATGCTTTATATTGTAGAGGATCGTTTTCCGCCCTTCCGAGCAGATGTGGTGGAATTATTCGCTAAGCAGATGTCAGCACGTGGGCATCAAATCAATTGGTTAATGCAGCGCGGACCAGATGCTCTCAATATATCCTCACCTACAAACTGGTTAGGAAATACCGTATATCTAACCACACAACATAATAGACACAAAGGCCTTTTAGGCCGGATATTAAATAATTTGCTAGATATGTGGGGAGATTTTATGATCCTACCATTGGCCTTCAAAGAGAGATACGATGTAATTCAAGTACGTGACAAGTTCTTCGCTAGCTTGATTGCTTGGCTAGCTGCGCGTTTAACGGGTGCTCATTTTGTCTACTGGATGTCCTATCCATTCGCAGAATCCAAGCTGCACCAAGCACAAAATCGTCTAGTACCCCATCATCGTCTTGTTTGGTTCAAAGGAAAGATTATCCAAATTTTACTCTACAAAGTAATTTTGCCATTAGCCGATCACATTTTTGTACAGAGCGAACGCATGAAAGAAGATGTAGCGCACCAAGGCATTTCTTCTTTTAAAATGACATCTGTTCCTATGGGTATTCGCGCTAATCAAGTAGGTAAAGCAGAAGATGCGATTGCACCTAATACTTATACGCCTGTATTACTTCATCTTGGAATTATCATGCAACTCCGTCAGTCAGAAATGCTAGTACGGGTACTCCATAGAGTAAGACTACGCTACCCTGAAACTCGTTTATTATATGTAGGAGATGGTCAACTCCCTAGCGATCGACGGGCAGTGGAAGAAGAAGCATCGCGACTGGGACTATCAAATGCTGTTACCGTAACTGGTTTTCTGCCTATGGAACAAGCTTGGGAGTTTGTGAAACAAGCAGATATCTGCTTTTCCCCTTTCTATCCAGTACCTGTATTGCTTTCCACTTCACCCACCAAATTTATTGAATACATGGCTATGGCAAAGTGCATTGTTGCAAACGAACATCCCGAGCAGCGCCAGATCATGGAAGCAAGCGGAATTGGACGATGCATACCATGGGATGAGGCAGCTTTTGCTAATGAGACTTGCTATTTGCTTGATAATCCTGAGCACGCACGAATGATGGCAGCAAAAGGACCAGACTGGGTACGAGCCCATCGCACCTATGATGTGATTGCCGATTTGGTGGAATCACAATACCAGAAACTTCTGGGTTCGATGATTTGAGTAACCCTAGTCTTTATTCCGGGAAACGTTTTCGTCAAGCTATTAAGCATTTTTTATTAGGACGAACTGCACAAGCTGCAGCATCTCTCATCTTGATGCTTTGGCTCGTACGCTTGTTGATACCTGCTGACTACGGTGCTTATATGGTATTGTGGGGTATGGTGGAGATGATGATGCCACTGAGCTCCTTAGGTATGCTGGAAGCAGTACGGCGCTTCTTGCCAGAGTTAGCCGCGCGTGGAGCACCAGGTGTGCTTATAAGATTTGTTCGCTGGATGACACTGATCCGCTTGGCTATTTTAGTTGTCTGGGCTTTGTTAGCTGCCACTTTCTGGCCTGATATCGCTGCATGGATGGGCTTCAGTACATCACAACAGGATACCAGTTTGTTGGCTGTAGGGCTCATCATCACTGTCATCGGCTTTCGATATGCTTCAGAAATGCTAGAGTGCTTATTGGAGCAAAGATGGTCTCAGTTGGTTCATGCCTTTATGCCTTGGGGGCGTCTAGCGGGTGTAGCAATGCTAGTAGCATCTGATGATTTGACTTTAGAGCGATTAATATGGGTAGATTTAATCGTATCTCTGAGCTGCTTCCTGCTAGCTGAATTTTTTCTGATTGGAAAATTGCGCAGCCTACCAGGAACAGGCGATTACCGGGTGAGTGTACATGAAATAGCCAACTTTGCTTGGCACATGGCGGGAGTTATTCTACTCTATGCTGCTTCTAGCACTGGCGCAATCCGTATTCTTGTGGCACGGACGCTGGGACTTGAAGCTGCGGGTGTATTTGCCTTTCTGCAGCAATTATTAATGATCGTTGGGAGATATCTACCCGCTAACTTATTAGCTAACATCATACGACCCATGTTGATTTCTCGTTATGCAGTTGGTGAGCTGGATACAGTTAATCAAGGCATCGCATTGCTGTGGAAAATTAATCTACTCATTATTGCTGCAAGCATGGCAGTAACATGTGTGGCAGGCGACACCCTCATTTTAGTAGCAAGCAGTGGGCGTTTTACCGATGCAGGTATGGTTATGCTGATCATGCTATTGGGTTTAGGAGCTACCAGTCAAGGCCAATTAGTTAGTATGGCCATGCAGATTTTTTCTTTTACTCGTCAGCTTAGATACTTTAGCATATTGTCCATGCTGACACCATTAGCGGTTATAGTAGGATCAAATTGGGGGCTGATTGGCGTATCTAGTGGTGTGGTACTCAGCGTATGGTTGTTAAATAGTGTAACCTTGACCTGGTTACGCCGCCAGGCTGGACATATTGCATTCGATTGGTCAGGTGTTGCACGCGGCCTTAGTTTAGCCGCGTTACTAACAGCTATCGGATGGATAGTTGAATATGAATTTGGACCATGGTGGGCTGTGACTTTAGTGTTGCTCGTCTATGGATTTGGATTAGCTATAGTAAAACCACTAAATCAATTCGATTTTGAATTACTAAATCGAGGGTTGCGTCATCGAGCGCGTTTTTTTATACCCTTTGTACGAAAAAGCTCATAGTAATACCGTCTTTTGATTATAGTAACAAAAAAATATTTGTCTAGCTGAAGCATTTTAAGAATCACATCCATTTTTTCGTCCCTACAACTTGCTAGTAGTGATAAAAAATCAAACAATAGGCTACCTATATGAATATAAATAAGGAAAAAATAAAGGCCCTACATATCATTAACGGAGAGTTTTTTTCTGGAGCTGAGAGAGTTCAAGATGTTTTGGCATTACGTTTGCCAGATTATGGCTATGAAGTCGGTTTTGCTTGTGTGAAGCAAGCAAAGTTCTCTGCGTACCGAAATTCGACCGTGCCATTATTCGATATGCCTATGAAATCAAAATTTGATCTGGCACCAGCATGGAAAATTGCACATATCGTAAAGCAGAATGGTTATAGCTTATTGCACACACATACCCCTCGCGCTGTTTTAGTAGGGCGAATAGCAGCTTGGCTGGCTGGTGTGCCATTAGTACATCACGTACATAGTCCTACTACACGGGATACAGAAAGTATTTGGCGCAATCGCAAAAATGCAATTATAGAAAGATTAAGTTTAATTGGAGTTGCACAATTAATTCCAGTATCAAAAAGCCTTGAATCTTATCTGAAGAAACAAGGGTGGTCATCTACCAAAATTACTATGGTGGCTAATGGAGTAGTAACACCCGGCTCTTTACCTGATCGACCTACCCCAAAATCAGAATGGACTATCGGTAGCGTGGCACTCTTTCGTCCACGTAAAGGCGTGGAAGTACTAATCCAAGCTCTATCTAACTTACGCCAAATGGGAGAAGTTGTACGTCTGCGAGCAGTAGGTCCATTTGAAACTGTAGAGTACGAAGAAACTATCAAAGAAATGGCTGCACGCCTTGGTGTAGCAGATATGATCGACTGGATTGGTTTTGCTCAGAATGTAAATGCCGAGTTTGCAAAAATGGATGTACTAGTTCTACCCAGTCTCTTTGGTGAAGGTATGCCAATGGTAATACTGGAGGCTATGGCAATGGGAGTGCCTGTAGTTGCATCAGATGTGGAAGGTATCCCTGAAGTATTGCAGCATGCACATACCGGTTTAGTAGTACCAGCGGGAGATGCGCCACAACTTGCTAGTGCATTGTTCGATCTAATCAATAACAAATACAATTGGGCTGCTATGCGTGCAGATGCATATAGTTTGCAGGTGAAGAGTTTCTCTGATCACAGTATGGCTGCTGGAGTTGCTCGTGTTTATAACAGAATTCTAGCTAGATAAATATAAAGATTATGCAGTATTACCAACAATAATCAACCATTGTTAGTGGGAAAATTTCATGAGTCATATTTCTCTGTTCGGTTTGAGTATTAGTGACACAACGTTAATCGACGCGAGTACAAGTGTTGTAAACAATGCCAAACTAGGAACACAGCGGAAAATCTATTTCGTCAATGCTCACTGTATTAACGTAGCTGCTTCAGACATCAATTATCTTAATGTTCTTCACAAGAGTGCTTTGTTGTTTGCAGATGGCAGTGGCATGCGACTGGCTTCTAGACTAGCCGGTTTCTCACTTAAGGATAATGTGAATGGTACAGATTTATTTCCACTAATTTGCCATGATGCTGCGATCGCGGGAATTAAATTAGCTTTGCTTGGTGCTCGTCCAGGAATTGCAAAGCGCTGCGCAGATAATATGAAAGATCAATATCCTAACTTACAGATTGTCTGGACTCACGATGGTTATTTCACTGCAAACGATGAAACACAAATGATTGAATCCATCAATAGCAGTGGAGCTCAAATCCTTTTTGTAGCAATGGGAGTACCCATACAGGAGCTCTGGATTGATCGCAATGCTGAAAAATTACATGCCCCAGTTATACTGGGCGTTGGAGCACTATTTGACTTCTATTCGGGAACGATACCGCGTGCACCACAGCAAGTGCGACAGCTAGGCTTAGAATGGTTATTCCGTTTCATCATAGAACCCAGAAGAATGTTTGCACGATATATCTTGGGTAACCCAGTATTTATCTTGCGTGCTTTATGGCGACGTATGCGAAGCCAGAAATTCTTACAAGAGGCGCCACTAATCAACAGTATAGAAAGTAAATGACAATAACCAATTTGGCTTAATGTATTAAGACTCAGTTTTAAGAATAGTGTTCATATATGAAAGAGATATCCGAAATCGGCCTGGCCAACTTCATAATTGCAGGCACAGAGAAGGCTGGCACAACTTCCGTGTTTACCTACTTAAGTACACACCCTTCAGTTTGCGGTTCAGTTGTCAAAGAAACGGATTTTTTCCGTAATGCATATACTGGTGATCGAGAAAAAGATATTACTAATTATGCAAGTTTCTTTGAAAACCCCTCACATGAGAAGCCAATCATAATGGAAGCCTCACCGGGTTATCTTGGAAGTGGAGCAGAGGTGGCAGCCCGCATTCATTCACTGATACCCAATACTAAGCTGCTGTTCATTCTCAGGAATCCTATAGATCGAATGTACTCATCATTCAATTTTCATGTTAGTAAACTGAATCTCAACGCAAATTTAAGTTTTGAGGAATACATTAACAAATGTATCGACTATGACTTAGGAAATAAATCGCCTGCTGAATTAAATATTGGAGAGTGGTATTTAAAAGTGATCAGTTATGGCCGCTATGCCGATTACCTAAAATACTATTATCAGAGATTCCCAGAAAACCAAATTAAGATATTGTTTTTTGAAGATCTAAATCGTGATACGCTGAATTTCATGCGCGAACTGTGCGATTTCCTTGAGATCACATCTGATTATTTTGAGGATTATAACTTCAAGAGGATTAATGTCACTTACGAAAGCAAAATGAAATGGCTACATAAGTTGGCGGTAAATCTTAATTCAAGATCTGAACGATTTCTGCGACAACGCCCCAATCTAAAACAATTCATTGTGAGTTTATACAAGAAAGTTAACCAAGCCAGGGAAGGATATAATGATATGTCCGAAGAAAGTCACTACAGGCTTAAAGAATATTACAAACCGAGTATTGATGCACTGCAAACATTAATTGGTACAAGAAAAACACCTTGGGATATTTAAGTAATCTATTCATAACTGGAATGTACCGGAGAATATATGTTTACAATTAATAAATTAAAAGAAATCGTCATGAAAAAATCAAGAGAGGAAAAGCTTACGCATTTCTACTCGCTTTGCAAAGAAGGTATGGCTGTTCTTGATGTTGGTGTGTCATCTGAATCAGGCGCGGGAACGCCAGCTAGGAATTACTTTCTTAAGAATTTCAAATATGACTCTAAGTACTATACTGGATTAGGTGTACAGGATTTGAGTGAAATGAACAATCTTTTTTCGGGAAAAACTTTTGTACAATATCAGGGTGGAAAATTTCCATTTGAAGATAACCAGTTCGATTGGGTATTTAGTAATGCTGTCATTGAGCATGTTGGTAACGACGAAGCGCAATTATTGTTTATTAACGAAATGCTGCGTGTAGCAAAAAATGTTTTTTTTACCACTCCTAATAAGTATTTCCCAATTGAAGCACATACAAATATATTTTTCTTACACTGGAACAATAGCATTTTCTATCACTGGTGTAAGAAACACAAAACATGGGTAACAAGAGATAATCTTTATCTCCTATCAAGCGGGAGATTACGTAGATTAATGAATTTATCAAATGCTGCATCCTATGAGTTAAAGAAAAATCGGTTATTTACATTGGTAATGACCTATACTGTAACATGCACTAAATCCGAAACTCACTGTTAATAAAATTAAAGGATTATCAATAATTCAATTAGCAGCTAAAACAACGACTAGATCGGCTAACTTAAGATAGCGGTTGATGGTTTTTTTCAGAGCCAGCTGCTAATGGCTTAAGAATTCGAACAAGTAGCAATGAATCAGGGAGAGTAGGAGTAAATTCATGTTCTTAACAAGATGAACCTACTCTCCTATTAATAATCTACTCTGAAAATTCTAGTTGGCGCATGAAGAAAAATTGCTAGGGCATGCTATACTCAATCCACCTGCAGGATCTTTCTTTTGCTCACTCCAATTCAACATCTCCAGTACTTTTGGATAGTACTCTGGACTACGTGCCCAAAAAATGTAATTAGATTTTAGTCGATCACGCGCAAAAGCTAGTAATTCTAACATGGTAGGCTGGTAACCCGTTCCATCATGCCTAGTATTCTCATAATTTGATGCCATTACTTGAGGAGCTACAGGTATAATTCCAGCAACTTCTGGATAATGATGATAGATACCTTTAGATGCGTATTGCGTCCCTTCGTACAACAATCCAGGTTCCTCAAGAAAGATATCTGGACCACTCAGTCCTGTTCCCATATTCTTAAGTGCCCCCACAAATGATTCGAGAATATCTCTAGGATAGTTTACTTCTTGGATTGTCATAGTATTTGGAAAGTGCAATCTCATTTGCTGATGTACGCTGAGCAAGTTAGCATAAAATCCACTTATTTGAGAGCTACTTAGCGGATCCATAGACTGCCCCAATGCGGTTTCAATCATGCCAATACCTTCAAAATTAGGGTGAGAATTGTAGCGTTTCCCCAATGCACGAAATAGCGCAATCAAACGATCACGAACCATAGGATTCCACAACTTGATGTTGTGCCCTCTGATTGTTGTAGTGCCATAAGTACCAAAGGCAAACACTCCCCCCTCATATTTGGCTGTTTTGAGGTAATCTGGCACAAGTTTCCATTCAGGATTAAACGATTTTGTTTGCACCTGTATGACAAGGCGCTTTCCACGTGTAGTAAGTGCTGCAAGCTGCCGATCAATTGATGCAAAGTCATAAACACCTTCAGATTTTTCTATCTCGGCCCATAAATAACGAACTTGTAATCCGCGTAATGCCGGCGTTGATTTAAGTTCTCTGTAAACTTGATCCATATACCAAGTTTTGTCTTTTCCAAATCCCATAATTGTATAGTAATGTCCTGGGTGCCATTTAACTGGGCCAGTTACTGGTGGAGTTGCCGAATGCACTGCTCCCCATGGAATTAGAGTCATGTTTATAATAAAGAAGAATGCAATCAATAAACCATAAACTTGGCTAATCACGAGAGCGTGGTTAAAGTTTATTCTAAGTTGCATTGCACTATTATTAATACAAGGTTTTGCATTAATATAGTTTGTAGTAATAATTTTATTTTTCTGTAATTCTTTCTGAGTTAGTTCCAGAGAATTAGTTGTTAAAATTTGATTAGTGCTGCTCATTTTTAGATTCCTCCTTATAGTTTAAAGGACGGAACTGCATCGATACGCATCGAAGTTAAATTGTTCGATAATCGTCAAACACATATTACCAAGACGAATTCTGCGTTATCAGGCAGTCCTGCCATCATGGGGCATTAGCCCGTTAGATCAGTGACTTTGCGTCCTCTGCTTTCACAGAGTTTGCCTTTTTCATACTGCATTATTTATTATGCACAAATCATGCCATTACCAAGTTGATGTGGTTAATATCCACCGTTAATTTCTTTAACTCAATAAAACAGTATCTTATTAAAAGTTAAACGTGACAAACCGGTGACATTAGCGGCACCGTCAACAATCAACGACACCTGATCAATGGATTTTATGCATGATCAACTGGAAGACGGTCGCAGTTTCCGACTATTGAATATACTGGATGACTGCAATCGTGAAGGGTTGGGTATTGAAGTGGATTTCCATACCAACAGAACGGGTCATACGTATGCTGAACCACCTGATCGAATGGCGCGGCAAGCCTAACCGGATTCGCTGTGACAATGGTCCTGAATACATCAGTGGCACAATAACTGGCTTCACCTCTCATATTTTGTCGG
>Ga0154020_10007295_pt1 | contig 12919 bp, 11 predicted proteins | sample Klosneuvirus_201_FD_109709 | JGI IMG/M metagenome (GOLD analysis project Ga0154020, IMG submission 109709) | Active sludge microbial communities from wastewater, Klosterneuburg, Austria - Klosneuvirus_20160825_MG | ecosystem: Engineered > WWTP > Aerobic digester > Activated sludge | place... | reverse complement strand
TCGCCTGGGGCCCCGCTACCCTGCGAGACTTTTTTCCGTTCCGCAGGCGGCCCGAAAAAAAGCTCTCCGGTCGCCCCCAGTCTCTTTACTCAATCTGTTGGTTTCGTAGTGGACTCAGGTTAGCTGGAACGCGACCCTCCGCACATGGCCTGGCTTAGAGATGATAAGGAAAAAACGTCGCGCCGGTTCCGCCTCGTGATAGGCGCCGGAAACGCTTGCGGAATGTGAGCTGCTAACTCACGATCTGGATGCAGCAGCGAAGCGACAAAAGGAACATCCCCGCGGCGTAATATGCGGGGGTGAAGGGACAGAGTCTAGCGATTGGTAGAGCGAAGGACAGCGTGAGGGAGTCCTTCGTCCTGGCCGGCGCGGCTGACTTCCATGAACTGCGCCTTGCGCTGTAGATCCTTGATGTCCTTGGCGCCGCAGTAGGTCATTCCGGAACGGATACCGCCCATTACGTCGCCGATGACCTCCGTCACAGAGCCCTTGGCGGGAACCTCGGTACTGATTCCTTCGGCGGTCTTCCAATCGGCCATCGAGCCCATGAAGTCTTCCTGCGCTTCACGGGAGGCCATGCCGCGGAAGACCTTGACGAAGGTGGATTTTCCGTCGGCACTCTTCTTCTCGAGGCGCTCGCCGGGAGTCTCATCGGTGCCAGAGAGCATGCCACCAAGCATCACGCACGCTGCTCCAGCCGCCAGCGCTTTGACGGCATCACCAGGAGTCCGGATTCCACCATCGGCAATCAGCGGACGATCAACCTTGCGGCAGTCCAAAATCGCAGAGAGCTGCGGGACTCCGAAGCCGGTCTTGAGGCGAGTGGTGCAGACAGAGCCAGGACCGATTCCGACCTTGATCACGTCGGCGCCCGCAGCAGACAGATAGTCTGCTCCCGCATAAGTCGCGACGTTGCCCGCGATGATGCAGATGTTGTCGCCGAACTTGTCGCGCAGCGCTCGCACCATCTGGTTGACCATCTTGCTGTGACCATGCGCCACGTCGACGCAGAGGATCGAGGCACCCGCTGAAACCAGCGCCTCGGCCCGCTCCATCGCGTCGCCAGAGACGCCGACACAGACTCCTACCGTACCCGATTCACTGGCGCGGCGGAACTCGCTGACGTTCTGTTCGATGCTCATGAAGCGGTGCAGGATTCCGAGTCCGCCCAGCTTGGCAATCGTTGCTGCCATCTGCCAGCCGGTGATCGTATCCATGTTGGAAGAGATCACCGGAATGCGCAGAGAGAGCGTCTCGGTGATCTGTACGCTCGTCGTCACCGCTTGACGTGAGCGAATTCCGTTATAACCAGGAACCAGGAGTACGTCGTCAAAAGTAATGCCGCGCGGGAACATTCGTTAGGCCTCCGCAGATACTGTGTCTTCGTCGCTGCTGTCCGTCTCATCTTCCGGACTATCATCGAGTGCTTGCTGCGCAGCGAGCATCGCATCGGCGATCGTTGGACCGCCGTCCGTGCCCGCTTCACCACTTGGGAATTCCAGCGCAAGGATGACCAGCTCGCGGATTCCCACTGCCACTTGCACCGTCACTTCTTCATCGACCATCTTGCCAACCAGCGCGCGACCAATCGGCGATCGATAGCTGATCCGACCTTCCTTGGGATCGCTCTCATCGACACCGACAATCTGGTATTTGATGACCTTCCCGCTCTCATCCTCGACGGAAACAATGCAGCCGAAGGTCGCGCGGTCGCTCTTGTGATGACTCGGATCGATCACCTCCGCAATCGCCATCCGCTTCATCAGGTGACGAATCCGACTGTCGATCTGTCGAAGCTGGCGCTTGCGGTAGATGTACTCGGCGTTCTCCGAGCGGTCTCCTTCCGCCGCCGCCTCCGAGAGCTTGGCGACTACTTCGCGCCGCGTCGGACCACGCAGGCTCTCGAACTCGCGCTGTAGGCGACGGAAGCCAATGGGGGTGATGTAATTCTTTTCGGGGGGCTGGGATTTTGAATCGTTAGAGACTGGCACGGCGCAGCTAGTGTACCGCGAAGTCGGCGAGGAGTGCGGCATGATCCGAGCCCGCAAGTCCAAAGCGTGTCGAATCATGCTGAGCCGCCGCGCTACCGGACAGGTAAGATGCCTTCGCGCTGCGGACGACAAACAGATGATCGATGGCTTGCGCACTGCCGTTCCATGAATATGTCGCGACGGCAGAAAGCGGCCTGTCCTTGGCAACCCGCAACAGATCCGGCGCACTCTCTAGCGCATCGAGCGGTGGCGAGCCCGGCGTGTCATTGAGATCACCACCGAGCAGCACCACCGCCTCGGGAAACTCCCTCGCAGTCTTGAGCACGAGGTCGCGCGCGGCCTGCGCTTCCGCCAGTCGTCGCCCCGGATCATCACTGACCTTGGAGCGAAAATGGGCGGCAAACAGCACCACGCGCTGCCCGGCCACACGCTGGTGAACTTCCAGCAGCTCGCGGGAAAAATAGGTTGTGGTTCCGTCAGGGCGAGTCAGCGCTTGGCTGCGGTGACGGCGGACCTCAAGGAGTGTTCCTCTTCCGAGCACCGCCACGTCGATCGAGCCCGGCAGGCCCGTCTCTCCCAGCACCATGGTCGGATAGAGATCGCGCAGCCGCGAGGTCAGCACATCCAGTGCGTTCTGGTTTTCGATCTCTTGCAGCGAGACCACGTCCGCCGACAGACTGCGCAGCGCCATTGCCACCGCATCGGCCCGTGTGCTCAGCTGCGTCGGCGTGGGAACCTGCTCAAAATCACTCACGCCACAGTGTCCAGAGTCACACACCGCATCGAAGAACAGATGGGTGTTGAACGTAAGCGCCCGCAGATCGGGCCGCGGTCCCAAATCTCGTGGGAAGTCGACTTGGGAGTCCACCGCTGGAAGGTCGGAAGCAGCTCGGCCAGCATCGGCCAGGGAGTCCATTCCCAGTCCGATTCCCATCGGTCGACAGCCCACGCTGACCGCCAGCGCCAGCACGATTCCTACCGTTCGCATCCCCATCACGCGCAGCTACTTTCCAGCGCACTTGCCGCTGCGACACTTGCCAGCGGAGCCGCAGTCGGAATCGAACGAGCAGCTGCCTTCGGGAGAGTTTGCGCACTTGCCGCTGCGACACTTGGCGCCACCGCAGTCCGAGTCAAACGAGCAGCTGCCGCCGGACGCGGAGGCACACTTGCCGCTCCGACACTTGACTCCGTCTCCGCAGTCGGAGTCAAACGAACAGCCACCACTCGCCGCCGCACACTTTCCGCTGCGACACTTGCCACCACCGCAGTCCGAGTCAAACGAGCAGCTGCCATCGGGTGCGTTGGCACACTTGCCGCTGCGACACTTGGCGCCACCGCAGTCCGAGTCAAACGAACAGGAACCGCCCGCTGAGGTTGCACACTTGCCACTGCGGCACTTGGCGCCACCGCAGTCCGAGTCGAAGCTGCACCTTCCGGCAGAGTCCGCGTGCAGGACCACCGGAGCAAACAGGAGAACCATCGCTAGAAGAGCACTTGAGAATTTGCGCATCGAAGCTCCTTTTGGAAAAGGGGAACAGAAGGACTGGACCGAGACGCCGAACGTAGCGCGTCTCCTTCCGCCCGACAAGATCCTGTTAGCGCAGCAGGGCGCGAAAATCGATAGGCGCCGGCACCACAGGTCCACTGGTTAGGGGCGTGGGCGCTCCGTATTCCCGATCGATGCGGTTGCGGAGTCGCTGCTCCTTTTCGTACCACTCCTGCTTCTTGGCATCGACGGGACAGCAGCTCACTTCAGGAGTCTCTGGAGTGGCTCCCCAGCGCAGCTCTGGACAGTGATAGGGGTCGAAGCTAAGCGAATAAATCCGCTCCAGCACCGCATCGATGGTCAGCGCCACCGCCCTGCCCTGCGAGTTTTGATAGGAGAAGCGACACTCTGCTTTGCTCGACTCCTCCCGCCATGCGGTCCGGACTCTGGACCAGTGCGGACTGTCTTTGGGAACCGCAGAGAGCAGCTCGTAGATCTCCCGAACCGCCGCTCGCAGACGGGCATCTCGCGACGGTGTGGAATAGTCCTCCCACTCTCCGGTGGTGCCATAAATATTGCTCGGTAGCTCACCCGGATGACTTTTGCCAGGCAGTCCCGCGGTCACCGCGGCCTGCACCGAGTCGATCCGCTCACTGACATCACGACAGAGCGCACGAAGCTCCTCCCGAAACTCTGTCTCGACATCAGGAGCCGTGCCCAGCGCAAGGCTCTGCCGCACAAACGTGTAGTAGGTTCCCGGACTCCCGGACTTGGCCCACAGACTGCGATTCCACTGCGACTCTCCGTCGAACAGTGGCAACTCTTGGTTGCCGACCCGCTGCACTTGGGAGCCCACCAAGCGGAGCGGTCGGAAGTTCTTATAGCCGCCACCTTGGCTATGACCGCCCAGCGCAAACGCCGAGCCAAAGCGCTTCCAGGTGAGACTGCCATCCGGATGTCCATCAATCAGATAGACGCTGCCATCGGGCCGAACCTCCGCGACCGTTAAAACATGCCCATTGGGGTCGTAATATACGGTGCCGGGCCGGATCGCACGCCGATTCACCGCCACCGAATAGAAGTCCGAGCCCTCCACGCCTGCCGCGATGCGAAACATTCCAGAGTGAACTTCGTCGCTCATCGATCGCAGGACCTGATGCGGTGTCTTGTACTGCTGCCAGCTACAAGATCTCGCGGGCGTCACGTCCGACATATAACGGACGTGATCGCCAACGCCTTGCACATCGCAGACAAAGGCGAATGGCAAGTGCTTCTTAAACGCGAAGTAACCGCGCAAGACATACGGCAGATCGCCGCAGTCGACCTCGAGCTGGAGTGTCGGATCGGTCGCCACCTCAAACAGCGTGTTGTTCGAGGGATCACGCAGACACTGATCGAAGCGATGACACCGTCGCTGCATCACTGCCTGACCAAGCCGCGCCACAAACTCGGAGTACTCCTCTTCTATGCGATCATTCCAGACTCTCTGCGCGGGCCAGCTCTGCGTGAGCGGCGCCTTCCATTCCGAAGCAGCGCCCGTACTCCCCCCATTGAGTACACCGGCTTGCAGCAGCGATCCCGGCAAGCTGCGTGACCCCCAAAGCAGCCCGCCGCCGAGCGTCACCGCCAGCAGGAGCTTGGGAAGGCGACGACGTTCTGGAGACACGGTACCCCCCGGCACCTCGCCCTGCTTCACGATCTCTCACTTCTTAACGGATTCGATCTACCGTTTTCCGTATTCAGAATAACACTAATCAGCATGACAAAACGAAGCTGGGTGAGCCTTGTTGGTGTCTCTGTCGTCGTCCTCTCCTCCACCACCCGACCCAACTCAGCGCAGGCGAGTGAAGCCCGCGCTCCCCAACCACAGCCTTCGCTTTCGCAGAGCGTCCGCGTCATCAACAGTGCCCGCATCGATCAGCCGACCAGCGCAGTCTGGCCCGGACTCCATAGCTGGACTCCGCAGCTCGAGGCCGAATACAGCGCGTTCGTGGTCTCCCTTGGCGAAAAGATCGCGAAGCGCCGATGTCGAACTCTCGCCGCTTGTCTAAACGATCCCACCATCAATCCCGATCCCGAGGAGACTGGCCGTGCCCTCCGTTTCCGCGCAGACTGTGCCGATGTCCCATACATTCTTCGCGCCTACTTTTCCTATCGCCACGATCTCCCCTTTGGATTCACCAAGGAGATGCGGGGCCAGGGACGCGACGCCCGCTACTATCGCAATGCCCGACCGGAAGGGGTCCGAACCTGGCGTGAATTTGGGACTCCTCGCAAGCTGTTTGAGAGCCTGAGCAGCGCGGTTCACTCCGGCTACTTCCGGACAGCGCCCAGCCTCGAAAATGCCGACTTCTACCAGACTACGATCGACCGCAGCGCGATTCACCCAGGAACCACATTCTATGATCCGAACGGACACGTCTTGGTGGTCTACGGAGTGCTTGGCAGTGGTGAGGTCCTGACCTTTGACGGACATCCCGATGGCTTCCTGACTTTCGGCACGCTGTCCGAAAAGAATGTGCATGGCGGAGCGAGCCAAGGTGGCGGATTCAAGAACTTCCGACCCCTCCGCCTACAGAATGACTCCCTTCAGCTGGTCAAAAACGCCGAGCTACGCGACTTTGGCGGCAGCGTCTCCTTCGACAAGTCGCGCTTCGTTGCTGACGGTACTTCTGTGAACTATCACAGCTGGGTCCGTGAGCAGCTTCGGCTCCCCACCGTGGCCAAGGCCGAGAAAGCGTCAGCGACCCCACAGCGACTCTCATCCGCGTCAAGTGCCGGCGTGATGGAGTAGTTTTCGCGCGCCGCAGATGTCTCTTATGGTTCCGGACGCATCGCGCGTATGATGGCCGCAGAGTCAGGCGCAGTGAGGAACCATGTCGTTTAGCCAAGCCCATACCTGGATTGAGAATCTGATCTATGAGACGGTCGGTGGGAGCCGCTTTACCCAGCGCTCCCCCGCGATGCCGGAGGTCTGGCGAACGTACGGAGTCCATGGTCCGGGTCCGCAAGATCTGCTGATGATTACCAACTGGCGCCAGCCGACTCGAATCACGCTCGCCGATTCCTTGGCGCGACGGCTTGGCTTTGGCAAAAACAAACAGGACGCTGAAGATGCCTGCGCGGAGGCGCGCCTCGCTCCCACGCAGTCTGCGGTCGTCGCTGAGTTAGACTTTCGGGCATTCCTGCGCGCCGCACTGCCGCTGAGTCCGTGGTGGCACCGCTATCTCATTCCAGAGCGACAGTACGCCGATGGTACGCACGGAGTCGAAGAACCCTCGCGATTTTTTCGGAGTCCGGAAGCGTTCCGTCCGCTCCGGGCCGCCCTCCGCACCGAGCTGCTCAAGGTTCTGCGCTCCCCGCTGCCAGCAACGAACAATGCTGATTCCTCTGCTCCCCTCGAGCGCGTTCGTGTGATGGGAGACTTTGTGTGGTTGACTCGTGTGGTCGGAGGACTGTGGATGCTCTTCCGTGACCACTTTCCAAACGGACTGGATCGCGTGGATCTGGTGCGACTGGAAAAGTGGGAGGAGCAGCGGCGACAGCCAGACTTGCTCCTCGATGCGCTGTTGGAGGTCTTCGCGGAGGTTCCGCCGCCCGACGCTGAGGAACCACTGTGGAGCATCCATCAGAATCGTCGCGCCGCAGTGTCCATGCGCGAATCCACCGCCACCGCGAAGGCTGATGCGGCGCGCAAGCTCTTTGGTGTGACTGGGCGCGGAATCCGCTGGGCCGTGATCGATACCGGCATTGATGCGACCCACCTGGCTTTTCAGCGACGGAACTCACGCTCACATCGCAATGGGAACGGAGGGCCGGACAAGCGCGAGTCGAAGCCCCCTGCGAACGCCGAAACGTCACGTATTGTTGCGACCTATGAGTTTACAAACCTTCGCGAGTTGATGGCGATTGCGCCGCGCCATCTGGAAGCGCTGTCTGTCCAGCAAGACAGTGAAGCCAAGAGACAGCTTCCGGAAAAAGTGGCAGCGCGACTGCCAGAGTCACTACGAACAAAGATCGAGACCGACTCCGAGTTTCGCGAGGCTCTGCTTTTGGCGCTCAAGCGAACTCGCGGTCAATTTCATAACGCGGTCGACGGAAAAGCAGAGCTGGTGCCGGCAGGTCGGACGATTGATTGGGAAGCCTGGGAGCCGATGCTGGTGATTGGCCACGATCCCGCGCACTACTCCGTTCCGCATCACAAACACGGCACCCATGTCGCGGGAATTCTCGCTGCAGACTGGCGCGCCGAAGATCGCAAAGATGATCTGGTAGTGGCCGAGTTGGGTCAGCCGCGTCGCCTGGTAGATCGTACCGGAGTCTGTCCCGAGATCGAGCTATATGACTTTCGCGCGCTCAAGGAAGACGGAACTGCCGACGAGTTTTCGGTGCTGGTAGCGCTCCAGTTTGTCCGCGCGCTCAACGCTCGTCATGAGCACGTTCAGATCCATGGTGTGAACCTGAGCTTGTCACTGTCCCATGATGTCTCGAACTATGCCTGTGGACAGACTCCGGTCTGCGAGGAGTGCGAGCGTCTGGTAGGCAGCGGCGTGGTAGTGGTTGCAGCAGCCGGCAACAACGGAATGGCACGCTACGCAACGACCGAAGGAAAGTATGAGGAGGGCTACCGCACGGTCAGCATCACCGACCCGGGAAATGCGCAGAGCGTGATCACGGTTGGCGCCACCCATCGCTCCGAACCGCACACCTATGGCGTCAGTTACTTTTCAAGCCGAGGTCCTACTGGCGATGGACGGATGAAGCCAGACTTGGTGGCCCCTGGCGAGAAGGTGACCTCGACCATACCTGGCAACAGCGAAGAGTCGCTCGACGGAACCAGCATGGCGGCCCCGCATGTCAGTGGTGCGGCGGCGCTCTTGTTCTGTCGCTACGCAGAGCTAAAAGGACGACCGGCAGAGGTCAAGCGCATCCTCTGTGAGAGTGCAACGGATCTCGGACGAGAGCGCAGCTTTCAGGGGGCGGGCCTGCTCGACATTCTGCGCGCGATGGAAGCCTTCTAATCACGCAGCTTCTCACCAAAGGAGACGATGATGATCTTGACGCTGGAAGCACTGAATGCAGAAGAGGGAGACTGCCTGCTGCTGCATCACGGCAACAAGAAGGAGCCGCAGCACATCCTCATTGATGGCGGACCGCGTGGTACGTATGCCAAGACGCTCGGACCCCGGCTCAAGGAGCTACGCAAGCTGCACGGACTTCGGGACTCCGCGAGTCTATCGATTGAGTTGGGAGTGCTGACACATACCGACTCCGATCACCTCGATGGTCTGGTTGCGCTGTTTGACGATCTGCGCAAGCTCAAAGAACAGAAACAACCGCTGCCGTTTCGGATCGAGAGCCTTTGGTACAACAGCTTCGATGATCTGGTCGGCAATCGCGAGGTCGCGAAAGTACAGAGTCTGGAAAAGTCACCAGCAAGGACAGTTCGTGCCTTTGCAGCAAGCGTCCAGAACGGGCGCAAGCTGCGCGACACTGCCAAGCTGCTGGCGTTTCCGATCAACCAAGACTTCGACACGTTTGCGATGCAGAGTGCTAGCGCGTCCCCCTGCATTGAGTTTGATGAACTGTCGCTGACTGTGATCTCGCCGACACCCAAAGAGCTGATCGCGATCGAAAAAGCGTGGGATAAATTCCTCAAGAGTGCGGCTGGCAAGAAGGCGCTGGGCGGGGCTGCGATGTTTGGGGATGACGACTCTCCCACCAACGTTTCAAGCATCGTAGTGCTCGCCGAAGCGGGGGACAAACGACTCCTGCTCACAGGAGATGCGCGAGCGGAAGAGATCTTGACGGGGCTAGAAAACGCCGGTCTGCTTCCCGAGCACGGTGCGTTGGAAGTCGATGTGTTCAAGATTCCGCACCACGGATCGAGTCGTAACTCGACGCCGCTGCTCTATCAGCGGGTCCACGCTCAGCACTACGTGATCGCGGCCAACGGTGAGCATCGGAATCCCGATCTCGCCACACTCGAGATGCTGTGGCGAGCGCGTGGCAAGGGAGACTGGACGCTGTGGACGACCTTCCCACAGAATGCCTATCAGTCTGTCCCCAACGGAGAACGCTGCGAGACGCTGAGAGCCATACAGCGGTGGATCGATTCCCATGAGGTGAAGGTCCGTTACCGCAAACCCAGTGAGGGATCGGTCCGCATCGAGCTAGGAACCGATCCTCTGCCTCAGTAGTCACGACTCAAGTCAAGGGCTCGCAGCCTGCGGTGTTGTCGTCGGCAGAGTCCAAGGAAGGCGAGCCCAAGCAGCGGGAGGAGTCCCACGAAATCGGGAGGAGTCCGCTGGGAATTCACCCCGCAACCGGAGGCCGTCACCTCGGGCTCGACCGGTGAGGGCGGAGGAGTCGGCGCAGTTGCAAAGCTCACCTCTACCATTCGAGCCCGCGCACCACGCACCGCCCCCGTTACCACCACCAACAGAGAGTCGCCCGGAGACAGGTTCTGAACGACTCCCATTCCAACTTCGCTTAGCTCCGAAACCTCGCCACTCACGCGCCACACAGCTACGGCGGCGGTCGGTGTCTCGCTCGCTGGGTCGACTACGGTCACCCGAATGGTCGTCGCCTGGCTCAGCGTGGGACGTAGCCGCAGATAGCGCGCCGACAGTCCGTTCACTTCTACCAGAGCACTCTGTTCCACGTTGGTCAGCTCGGGTTCCAGCTTGATCCCCGGATACTCTTTTGCGCGCTGGTAGCCACGCCCAACACTGGCTCGCTCGGCGGTAAGGAGGTTCCAGCGGGTGAACTCTGTGAACGCGCGGACCAGACTCTGTTCACTCTGTTTGTGTAACTCGACATCAAGCACATCAAGAAACAGGGGGGCCTCTCCGCTCGGGCTCTGTTCACAGCCTTCCCAGATGTTGCGAATCAGCTGAGGGCCAAAGCGCTCGGACAGAAACTCAGCAAACACCGCGGTTCCATAGGCATAGGAAGCCGCCGGTCCCGAGCCCATGCTCTTGTCAAAGGGCCGCTCCGGTTCACGAAACAGCGCCGGCACAAATCCCAGATAGTCCTTCCATGTTCCGACGCTGCTGGGGAAGACTTGCAGTTCATTCCAGACTGCGGTTCCTTCGCTCCAGGTCCGCCATTGACCACTTCCATACGCATCCTGAATGCTGTGAAATAGCTCGTGACTGGTGAGGACGCGGATGCCCTCCAGTTCGCTCGGATAGTGGGCATCCTTGTAGCTCGGATTCATCACGAAGTAGCCGGCACAGCGTCCCGGACTTCCGCCATCACTGCCGTCGGTGCAAGCCTCGGTCACGCGGTAGCCATCCGAGCCTTTTCCGGACCAGCGCAGATAGATGTCATAGCGAGCATCTCCACCGAAATCAGGCCGGTCATGATACTTGCTGTCATCGAGCGGAGGACGAAAGCCGCGCTGGGTAACCACACTGTGATAGGTCTCCTCCGCGGCGACTCCGACCTGGGCGACAAAGTCCGGCACTCCGTCTTTGGGATCGACATCACGGAGATCAACTGCATTGTCTCCCGTCGTGACGTAGTAGACCCGGAAGTGCCCGCCTGGTGGATCGTAGACCTGCGCCGGAACTCCGAAGCCATTGCCGTTCCAGCCGGTGCCGTCCGTCGGTCGGATCTCCTGCCGCCGCTGCGCCACGCGGTCATCCTTGAGCAGGAAATCCGGAGCGCCCGCAGACTCCTCACCGCAGGCTCCCAGCAGCAATAGGCCCAGCAGTCCGATCCGTTGACTCATGGCAAGTAGCTCCAGTTAAGGACAAAGATCCCGCTGGTGCTGCCTTTGTAGTAGCTCATGATCTGGACTTTGATGTGGCCTTGTCCATCGCGGCGCTTGAGCACCAAGACTTCCTTCTGCGGAACCAGGCGGCTCGTGACGGTATCGTACTCATACCAATCGCTGAGCGCGGTCGCAATGCCGCCGATAGGATCGGTCAGGAGCTTGCACTTGGCGTCGAAATAGGAGTCCGTTTCATAAGTTCCGGTTGGTGCCATGGTGACTTCGGGGAGAGCCTTGCCAGCGACGCGCGCGACAGTCACTCCGGCAGGTCCAGAGTCCCCACTGTTGATCTTGATCTGCCAGCGCTTGAGCGCGAGATCCCAGCCCGCATGCGTCCCCGCCTGCACGTCCGTGATGTCGACTTTTTTGCGCCCAATCAGATCGATATAGACAAACGGATTCTCGCTGTACTTCATGGAGCCGCCGGCAGTGGCGTCGATCTCTGCCGTAAAGACATTCGGATCGGCAGGGGTCGGCATGATGGTCACACTGCCGGTCGAGATCATGTTGATGTCGCGCAGATCATAGGGCAGCTCGCAGCGCGTCAGCAGATCGGGAGGAGGAGGCGGCGGCGCGAGATCGCGACTCACGGAGAGGTCGGGCTGCGGCTGCTCGGGAGTTGGCTCCGGTGACGGACAAGCGAGCAAGCACAGCACCGGCAGCACCAGCCAGCGACGAGAAATGGATGATATGCTGAGTTCCGCAGCAAGGATCTGGGGCGACATGAGGTAGCTCCTACCAGAATTTGTTAGGGTCAAGTTCTGGCGAAGATGTAGCGCAAGCGACCCGCTCGTGGTGCGAAAAACCGACTACGGATGTGCGAAGGGACTCTGGATACTTGCTCGGGTGCCCACAAACGGAGGCTCGAGCGGATTGATCTGCTTGGCCTCCTGTTCTGCTTGCTGCGCGGCAAGGAGCGTCTGTGCTCTCATGGCTCCGCTGCGCGAAGTGGCTTGCAGTCGCTTCGCTTCCGCCCGCACCATATGGTACTCCGCTCGGTGCAGCAGCATGGGACGGAGTCCCTCCAGCAGAGCGAGTGATTCTGTGATCTGTCTCTGCTCGGGTTGAGTTTTCAGGCGTGTCGATAGCACCAGCAGCAGCTTCGCCTTGAGGAATCGTAAGCCCGCAACGTCCGGATAGCGCGTGATTCCCTCGTCGAGCGCAGCCAGTTCCGTGCGCAGCCCAGACTCAGCAGGTAGGTCGCGGCTCAGCGCCAGGTAGGCCAGCAGAAGCTCGCCTCGCGATTGGTATGTCCCTACGTCATGGGGATAAATGGAACGCAGCTTCTCGGCGACACTTTCCGCAGCTCGCAACTCTTGGCTAGGGTCCCTCTGCTGGGACCAAAGCGCATGGGCAGACAGCACTCGCAGCTGAAGCTCCGTGTTCGCAGAATCTGAATCCTCCGGCTTTCTCTGCTCGGCCATCGCGAGTGCTTGCAGTCCTTTGCTGAGATCAAACGGCTCCCCCTTCTGGATCTGATAGCGAGTCTGTTCCCGATACAGACAAGCCAGATTTTGGTAGGGCACAGACACCGAGGAATTGTTAGCGTCCCGTCAAGTGGTGTGCGAAGGTCATCGTCGGTGTTGTGTTCTCTGGTTCAGTTCAATTTACTGGGGCCGAAGCTCTCTTAGGCGCCGGGGCTTTCCTGTGGTCAGCCGCTTG
>Ga0154020_10007294_pt1 | contig 12920 bp, 11 predicted proteins | sample Klosneuvirus_201_FD_109709 | JGI IMG/M metagenome (GOLD analysis project Ga0154020, IMG submission 109709) | Active sludge microbial communities from wastewater, Klosterneuburg, Austria - Klosneuvirus_20160825_MG | ecosystem: Engineered > WWTP > Aerobic digester > Activated sludge | place... | reverse complement strand
GCCCCCCTACACCTTCCGGTCCAGCAGCCTGAACCCCACGGCCTCGGTGATGTCGGGAACGGAGAGCGTGTCGCGGTCCTCGAGGTCCGCAAGCGTGCGGGCGACGCGGCGGATCTTGTCGAAGGCGCGTGCGGAGAGCCCCAGCGTGGACATTGCCTGGCCCAGGATTTCCTTCGCCGGGGTTTCCATCGGCGCGAGTTCGTCGAGCTGCTTGCCCGAGAGGCGCGAGTTGTGGAGGGTCGCACCCTGGCGGCGGCTCTGGCGTTCTCTGGCGCGCAGGGCCTGCTCGCGCATCTGCGCGGTGCTGGTGCCGGGCGGGCCGGATGATGGGCCGTGGAGCCCGCGGGAGAGTTCCGACCAGGGGACGGCGGGTGCCTCGACGTGGATGTCGATGCGGTCCAGCAGCGGGCCCGAGAGGCGAGAGAGGTAGTTCTCCATGGCGCGGCGGCCCACTTCGCCCGGCGCAATGTCGCCCTTGGGCGTGGGGTTCATGGCGGCGATGAGCATGAAGCTGGCGGGGAAGCGGACGGAGCCGTGCGCTCGGGCGATGGTCACCACGTGGTCTTCGAGTGGCTGGCGGAGCGCTTCCAGCACATCGCGCGGGAACTCGGGGAGCTCATCGAGGAAGAGCACGCCCCGGTGGGCGAGGGAGATCTCGCCGGGGCGGGGGATGATGCCACCACCGACGATTGAGGGTGTGCTGGCGGTGTGGTGGGGCGAGCGCACAGGGCGGGAGGTGACCAGGCCCACGCCAGCGGGCATCTGCCCCGCGGCGGAGTAGATGCGTGTGATCTCGATGGCTTCTTCGGCGGTGAGGGGCGGGAGCACGCCGGGGAGGGCCTTGGCCATCATGGTCTTGCCGCTGCCCGGCGGGCCGAGCATGAGCAGGTTGTGGGAGCCGGAGGCGGCGATGACGATGGCGCGTTTGACGGCTTCCTGGCCGCGGACCTCGGCGAAGTCCACGGGTGCGGAGGAGCCACGGAGGAGGCCCAGCACGTCCGGGGGCGGGGTGGGCTGGGGCTCGATGTGCCCGTTGAGGAGGCCCACAAGCTCGGTGAGGGTCCGCACGCCGTGAACCTCGATGCCTTCGACGACGGCGGCCTCGGGCGCGTTGTCGGCGGGGACGATGACTCCAAGGGCGCCGCGGGCCTTGGCGAGCGAGGCGAGCGCGATGGCGCCCTTGACGGGGCGAACGCGGCCATCGAGGGCGAGCTCGCCGCCGAAGAGGAACTTGCGGTAGTCCAGGCCCTCTGGCGCTTCGGGATCGTGAGCCGGGGCCTGCGGGCCCAGCGTGGGCTTGCCCTGAGCAGGGGCTGGCACGCGCGCGCCCGGCACCTGCACGAATGGCGCGGGCCCACGCACGACGCCGGTAGAGATCAGCAGGCCCAGCGCGATGGGGAGGTCGTAGACCGGGCCTTCCTTGCGGACGTCGGCGGGGGCCAGGTTGATGAGCACGCGCCCCAGCGGGAAGGAGTACCCGCTGTTCTGCATCGCGGCACGCACCCGCTCGTGGGCTTCGCGGACGCCCGCGTCGGGCAGGCCCACGATGACCGGAGGCTTGTTCTCCGCAAGACGGTCCGCGTCGACCTCGACCTCGCACGGGTGCGCGTCGATGCCCTGCAGCAGATAGGACTGAACCCGGGCCAGCATGGTCGCGACAGGCTACCACGCCGTGCGGCTCGGGCCAAGTGGTGGTGGTCGGGCGGGGCCGGGGGGCTCCGCGGCGCCGCGGCGGGCCTTAGACTCGGGCGATGCTGCCAGACAGGATCGAAGTTGTGGACCGGGCGTGCCGAGCGGCGTGGGCGGCGTGGGAAGCCCTCGCTGACCCCGGGAGCCGGGCGGGCGTGCTGGAAGCCCTGGCGGCTGGGCTGGAGGCAAGCCGGGAGGAGATTCTCCGCGTCACGTGCGAGGAGACGGCGCTTACCACGCCGGAGCTCGCGCCGGAGTTCTCCCGGATGACGGGCACGCTGAGGCAGTTTGCGGCGGTGGTGCGGGAGGGCTCGTGGGCCCAGGCGATGGTCGACCACGCGGGGGGGGCGCCGGGCGCGTTCGGGGGCGTGGTGGGGCCGCCGCACGACATTCGGCGGGTGCTCGTGCCCCTGGGGCCGGTGGCGGTGTTCGGGGCGAGCAACTTTCCGCTGGCGTATGGCGTGTGCGGCGGGGACACAGCGTCGGCGCTCGCCGCGGGCTGCCCTGTCATCGTGAAGGAGCACCCGGCGCACCCGCGGACGGGGCGACTGATCGTGGAGGCGGCGCGCCGGGCGCTGCGCGAGGCGGGGCTCTCCGAGGACGTGCTCTCGCTGGTGGAGAACGAGAATCCGCGCGATCTGGCGCCGGCCTCGGCGCTGGTGGGCCACCCGATGGTGAGGGCGGTTGGGTTCACGGGTTCGCAGCGGGCGGGGTTGGAGATCGCGAGGCTGGCGCGCGAGCGGGCGGAGCCGGTTCCGGCGTATTGCGAGATGGGGAGCTGCAACCCGGTGGTGGTGACGCGCGAGGCGGCGAACGCGCGGGGCGCGGCGATCGGGGCGCAGATTGCGGAGAGCACCCTGCTCCGTCACGGGCAGCAGTGCACATGCCCGGGGCTGCTCATCGTGCCACCGGGGTGCGGGGCGGTGGTGGACGAGGTGGCGGCGAGGTTGGCAGTCGCGGAGCCTCGTGCGATGTTGGCGGCATGGGTGCGCGACGGATACCTGCACCGGCTGGCAGAGTGCCGAAAGGCCCGGGGCGTGGAGACTGTGGTGCACGGGCCGGAGGGGAGCGGGCAGCGCCGGGCCGGCACGTGCCTGCTGCGGGTGAGCGCGGCGGACTTTGCGGCTCAGCCCGTGCTGCACGAGGAGGTCTTCGGGCCGTCCGTGCTGGTGGTGGAGTTGGGAGACATGGCGGAGGTGGGGATGCTGCCCCTGCGCGGCGCGCTGGTGGGCTCGCTGTATGGCAGCGCGACGGACAGGGAGTGGGACCGGGCGCGGAATCGCCTGGCGTCCATGTGCGGGCGGGTTGTCTTTGACGGGGTGCCCACGGGCGTGCGTGTGGCGGGTGCGATGGTGCACGGCGGGCCGTTTCCGGCGACGAACCGGCCCGAGAGCACCGCGTGCGGGCCGCTGGCGCTGGCGCGATGGTGCCGCCCGGTGTGCCTGCAGAACGCGCCGAAGGAGGCGTTGCCCCGGGAGTTGCAGGACGGAGCCTGGCACGGCACGCGTGTGATCGACGGGCGGGTGGTGAACGGGGGGGAGTGAAGGGCGACGGTGGTGCGAACCCCGCTCTGGAGAGCGGGGCCACCCGGAGCGGGGCCACTTGGGGAGATCAGGCGTGGCGTGAGAAACGGCGGGGCTGCTGGCTGGGCAGGCCCAGGAACGCGGCGGCGGGGAGCAGCACGAGCGCGAGTGGGACAGCGAGCAGGCCGGTGTAGAGCGCGCCGCCCAGCCCCACGAGCAGCTCGCGCGTCGGGCTGATGGCGAGCGGGTCAAACAGCATCCGGACCCAGAGGATGGCGACCAGGACGACCTGCGCGACGCCGGCCCCGGTGCACGCGAGGAATCCGAGCGTGAGCGGGTTGCGCCGGATCATCACGCCCCGGAGGGCGATGACGAGCTGCGTGCCGACGAGGAAGGCGACGGCGTGAGGCCCGATGATGATGGCGCGGCCCTCGGGTGAGGTGAGGCCGACGTCGGCCATGAGGTCGGCGAGCAGGCCCAGCGCGAGCGCAGTCCAGAAGGGTGCGCGCCCCGTGCCGCACATCGCAACGAAGGCGGTGAGGATGAAGAGGAAGCTGGGCGCGACGCCGCTGGCGCCGAGTTCCAGGAGGGGCTTTGAGAGGCCCAGGTCAAAGCCCAGGAAGACCCACGCAGCGAGGATCAGGCCGATGCGGTTCACGGGCGGCCCTCCTCGCCCAGGACCGGCGTCCAGAGCACGACTTCGCTCAAGCGGTCGAGCCCGGCGATGATGGGGCGGACGGTGATGATCTTTCGGAGCGGCTGGTCTGGGCTGGGCTCGATACGTTCCACGCGGCCAAGGACGAGCATGCGTGCGGCCTTGGGCCAGGTCGGGTCATCGAGGCGGACGGTCTGCCCGATCACGGGCTCGATGGCGGCGCTGGTGGTGGGGTCGCGGCGGTCTTCGACGGGTCCCCGCAGCGTGCCCTCGCCGGTGGGCGAGAGCGTGCAGCGCAGGCCGTCGGGGTTGCCCGGGGCGATGATGACCATGCCCGCGAGGGCCTCGGCACCGCGCGCGGTGATGGGCTTGAGTGTGCAGGTGCGCTCGGCGCTGGCGACGACGCGTCCCACGATCTGGAGGCCCGGCGCGATGGCGAAGGACTGGGGCGAAACCCCCTGGGCGGTCCCGGCCTGAACGCGGAGGACTGGGGAGCGAGCCTCGGTGCCGTAGCCGAAGACACCGGCCTGCAGGACGCGGACGGGCTGGTCCCGGACCATTTCGAGGCCGCTCTGAAGGTCTCGGATGACCTGGGTGAGGCGGGCGTTCTCCTGTCGCTGGCGGAGGAGTTCGGCCTCGAGGAAGCCGATTTTCTCCTCGTAGGCGAGCTGGGCCTCATCGGTCATGCTGGTGCCCGAGCCCCGCAGCCACGCGCCCGCGAGGACCAGGGGTTGAGAGATGGGGGCGGCGAGGATGCTGACCTTGTCCTGGAGCCAGTCGGCCCAGCGGTGGAAGCGGGCGGGGACGGCCAGCGCGAGGACGCACAGCAGCACGACCGTGATCGTGGGCGCGCGCTGGGAGAGGGCTGGGGGCATGGTCGGTCGTGCCGGTCCTTCGGCGCGTGGCGGGGGGCGGGAGGCGGGTGGCGCTCAGGCCGACATGTCGTTCTCGAGGGTGGACTTCCACTCTTCGAGGTGCTCGAGGTAGATCGCGGTCCCGCGGGCGACGCAGGTGAGCGGGTCTTCCGCGAGGCGGGTGTCGAGGCCCGTGGCCCTCTGGATGACGCTGGTGAGACCCCGCAGGAGCGAGCCGCCCCCGGCCATCATGATGCCGTTCTCGACGAGGTCGGCGGCAAGCTCGGGCTCGGCGCGTTCGAGGGTGCGGGTGACCGCCTCGGAGATGCCCTGCACGGGCTCGAGGAGCGCCTCGCGGATCTCCTCGCTGGTGATCACGGTCTTGCGTGGCAGGCCGGAGATCATGTCGCGCCCGCGGACTTCCATCGTGGTTTCCTGGGGCAGGGGCGAGGCGCTGCCGATCTCGATCTTGATGCGTTCGGCGGTCTGCTCGCCGATCATCATGTTGTACGTGCGCTTCATGTGGTTGATGATGGCCTCGTCCATGTCGTCGCCCGCGACGCGCACGGACTCGCACGTGGCGATGTCCGCGAGGCTCATGATGGCCACCTCCGTCGTGCCGCCACCGATGTCCACGATCATGCTCGCGGTGGGCTCGGCGAAGGGCAGGCCGGCGCCGATGGCTGCGGCGACGGGCTCTTCGATCAGGAAGGTACGGCGGGCGCCGGCCCGCTCCGCGGACTGGAAGACGGCCTGCTTCTCGACCGCGGTGATGCCCGAGGGGATTGAGATGACCACACGCGGGCCGAAGATGCGGCCCTTGCCGTTCACCTTGCGGATGAAGTAGCCCAGCATGGCCTCCGTGATCTCGAAGTCGGAGATCACGCCGTCCTTGAGCGGGCGGATGGCGGAGATGGAGCCCGGGGTCTTGCCCAGCATTTCCTTGGCGCGCCAGCCGACGGCCTCGCCGTTCATCAGGACCTGGTTGGTACCCTTGCGCACCGCGACCACGCTGGGTTCATTCAGGACGATGCCCTGCCCGCGCACCGCGACGAGGGTGTTGCACGTGCCCAGGTCGATGCCCATATCGACGCTGAATAGCCCTAGAAGACGGTCCAACATCCTGTGTGGCGGCCTTTTCTGAGCCCCGTGGGGCGCTCGTGAGTTGTGCGTTCGGACCTAGTGAGGGTAGGCTCCCGGAGGGTGCGCTGCGCCCAGAGCATATCGGGTGGCGGGGCGTTCCGTCGCCACCGATCGGGCGTCGTGGAACGAAAGCGGGCGAGCCCGGAGGCCCGCCCGCGTCGATGGTGCTGCGTCCTGTGCGGGTTACGGGCAGTCGCCGCCGGCAACGACGTTTACGAGCGCGGCGAAGTCGTCCTGATCGGCGTTGCCATCGAGGTTGAAGTCCGGGTCGCGGTTGGTGGGGTTCTCACCGCCGCTGATGATATTGACGAGGTAGGCGAGGTCGTCCTGATCGACGTTGCCGTCCTGGTTGTAGTCGGGGTCGCAGGGGGTGGTTGTGGAGGAGAAGCAGGTGCCGGTCATCTCGATGCGGTAGGCGAGGCTGGAGCCGCCGGTGCCTGTCCAGGCGGCGACGGAGCCCAGGGCGCCCGGGCCGTCGGGGGCTCGTTCGACGTTGAAGGGGGTATTGATCCAGAGGAGCTGCCCGCCCTCGTCGATGGGATCGATGTTGTAGCGGGCGAGGGCGATGTAGTAGTCGCCGTTGCCCGGGATGAACTGGCTGGTGATGCGGCTGGTGAGCCCGCCGGCGGGGTTGTCGTCGTTGAAGGTCACGCCGAGGCCCTGGTCGTTGAAGAGGAAGAGCTGGGTGTCGCCGGCGGTCTCGGGGTTGGTGGTCGTCGCGGAGAAGTTGCCGGCGTCACAGATGCGGATGAGGTACATGTCGACGTCGGTGGTGGACTCAGAGAAGCCCCCGAGGACGCTGAAGGGGTCGGTGCCGGAGGGCACCTGGGCGGTTCCGAGGAGGTCGCCGGCGTCCGAGCCACCGTTGGTGGTTTCGTCCCACTGGGGGGGGGCGACGAGGCGGAGGGCGATGCTGCCGCCGGCGGATCGGGATTCGGCGTCGGAGAGGGTCCACGGGAGGGCGTAGGTGCCGCCGGGGGTGGAGAGGGTGGACTGGAAGTTGTACGAGAAGACGTTGTCGCCGGGGCTGACGTCGCCGTTGGTCCCGTCGTCGTACATGGTCTGGGAGGCGCTGCCTCCGAGGGAGCTGAGGTTGATGGAGCAGGCGAGGCCGGTGCTGGGAGGGTTGGCGCCCGGGTTGGCGGCGACGGTGAGGAGCGAGGCCTCACCCTGGTTGATGGTGGCGGGGGTGGCGGCACCCGTGCCCGAGGGCGGGATCGGGGAGCCCGCAGGCTGAATGCGGACGTTCAGCACCGTGTCGCGCTGCGTGCCGGTGTACGTGGAGGTCACGCTCCAGCCTGTCGCGTTGAAGGTGACGTTGAACCGGCCGACGGCGATCCAGTATGTGCCGGCGGCGAGCGGGCCGCCCTGGCCGGAGAAGGCGAGGCCGGTGGTCTGACCCGTGATGACGGTCGCGGGGCGGGCTGGGGCGGTCTGGCCGAAGGAGAGCTGGGAGAAGAGCCCGGGCCCACTGTCGTCGTCGTTGCGGACGAGGTTGCCGAAGTTGTCGTAGACGCCGATCTCCTGGTCGGACATGTCCGTGGCTGGCAGGGGCGTGGCGGTGGGGGTTGTGAACATGTCGATGTAGCCGTCCGCCGCCGTCGCATCAGGAAGGACGATGCGGAACCACTGGATGTCGTTGGCAGCGATGAGGTTGACCGTCTGCGTCACGGTTTCGGCGGTGGTGTGGGTGCCGAGGTCCGTGAAGCTGGAGGGCTGGGCGTACGCGGCGGCGGCGAGCGCACCGCAACCGAACAGACCGACAACGCGACCGAGGTTCATGCTGAGCTCCTTGTGGTATGGGCGCGGGTTTGCGCGACCCTTGGCCGCCTCTGGCGACCTCGCAATCAGTAGACCGCATTTTGCGCCGGGGTCAAGAGCTTTTGGCGGAAACCCGTGGCCCGATATCCACGGGGTAGCACTCATCCAGCGCCGAGAGCCACCGTTCGGCGGTCTCAACCTGCACAAAGCGACGACGCACGGCCTCACCGTTTGGGTGGTGTTGGGCGAACTTGATGGCAAACTTCCGCATGTTGCGGCAGGTGGTCTCTTCGGCGTGGCGGAATCGGCGCGTGACCGCGAGAGAGAGGTCAAAGTGAGCACGGAGGACGTCGCGCTGTTCCGCGAGGGTGGGGGCGGCGGGCTGGTGGCCGGCCATGAGTTGGCGGGCCTGTCTGAATATCCACGGGTTGCCGATGCAGCCCCGCGCGACCGCCACGCCGCGGACACCGGTGTAGGCGATCATGCGGAAGATGTCTCCCGCGTCCCAGATGTCGCCGCTGCCCAGGATGGGGAGTTCGGGCGTGCGTGAGACGATGCCGGCGAGGATGTCCCAGCGGCTGGGTCCGACGTACTTCTGCTGTACGGTGCGCGCGTGAACGGTGGCCCAGGCATAGCCCATCGCCGCGGCGGCCTTCAGGATGCGCTCGCAGTTCGCCGCCATCTCGGGCGTGTCGTCGAAGGCGCGCCGCAGCTTCACGGTGCACGCCACCTCCGGGGGGACGGCCTCGCGGACGGCTTCGAGGATGCGGATCGCACCCTCTGGCTCCGCAAGCCAGTGCCCGCCCCGGGCCTTGCGCTCGATCTTCTTCACGGGGCACGCCAGGTTGACATCGATCGCCTGAAACGAGGACTCGGAGGGTGCTGCGTCGTCGCGCGGGGCGTGAGGAGCATGAGGGGAATCAAGTTCATCGGCCCCGTCGAGATAATCCAGCGGATCGCAGGACTCTTCGCAGTCGCCCAGCCCCTCGGTGGGATCGAGTTGCCCGAGTTGCTCGCCACCGGGGAGGCGGAGGTGCTGCCGCGGGGGGGGCTCGTGGGAGCCGGCGCGGGCGTAGGCAATCTCGCGATACTCGCGGTCGGAGCGGCGGCGCTGCTCGACCATCTTGAGAGCCGCGGCGGCCATCTCCGCGGGCTCGCTCCCCATGATCTGCCCGGCCAGGGGCTGGTCGGCGGCACCGCCGGGGATGTTGTCGCGCAGTTCGCCCAGGTCGGCCTTGTCGAATCCGCGGCCACCGGCGAGGAGCACACGGTCGAGCAGGGCCTCGGTGACGCAGTACGGGCAGCCGTGGCGCCGCGCGATGATGCGCATGGCGGCGTCGGAGTATCCGGCGAGACCGGCCTGGAAGAAGGGGGCGTTGAAGGCGGGGACGGCGCCGGTGATGCGGGGGTCCATGCCGCGGAGGGCGAGGGACTCCGCGACCCTGCGCGGGTCGATGGCTTCAGAGCCCGGCGCGATGGCAGGGGCGGGCGGGGTGGCGTTGTGGCTCTGCACGGACATGGGGTGAGCCCGCGCGGGGCGCTGCCGCGGGCGTCCGCATATGGTAGGGGCGATGCGACACGCTTCACTGATTCTGGCGCCTGTGCTGGCTCTCTGGCTCTGCGGGTGTGCTTCCCGCGGCCCCGCGGCGGGCGGGCGGGTCTTCCCGGCGACAACGCCCCAGGCCCGCGTCGCGGACGTGCACGTCTTCAGGGATGGCACGAGCATCCGGCTGACGAACAGCACGGCACGGGCCTTCGGGCCGTGTGTGCTGTGGATCAACCGCGCGTTCTCGCGAGACCTCCCCGGGCTGGCGGTCGGCGAGACGCTGGAGCTTGACCTGCGCGAGTTCATCGACGAGCACGGGGCCCGGTTCCGCGCGGGCGGGTTCTTCTCTTCCGAGCCTCCGAAGCGCGTGGTGCTGGTGCAGATCGCCGAGACGGGACAGGACGGGGCGACGACGCTCACCGGCCTCATCGCCATCGCCGAACCGGACTAGGTTCTCTCGCACTCCCTCGGAGGCGACGCATGAACGTGCTCGTGGTGGGCCCACATCCGGACGACCAGGAGATCGGCATGGGGGGCACGATCGCGCGCCTGGCGCAGGCCGGGCACGACGTGCTGCTGCTGGACGTGACCGATGGCAGCCCGACGCCAAGAGGAGACCGCGCGACCAGGCTCAACGAGGCGCAGGCGGCGCTCGCGTGCCTTCAGCCCGGTGACGGTGGCAGGCCAGTTCGGCGCGTGCTGCTGGACCTCACGAACCGCGAGGTGGAGCACACGCTGGCGGCGCGGCACGCCGTAGCGGGCGTGATCCGCGCGCACCGGGCACAGGTTGTGTTTGTGCCCCACTGGGAGGACGCGCACCCGGACCACCGGGCGGTGACGCGCGTCTGCGAGGACGCGCGGTTCGACGCCAAACTGACGAAGATCGAGATGCCCGTGCCCCCGGGCCTCACGCCCGGCCCGCCCCTGTACCCGAAGTGGCTGTTCTATTACGAAATCTCCCACCTGCGACGCCTGGTGCACCCGACGTTCTGCTTTGACATCACCGGCTTTGAGGGGAATAAGCTGGACTCGATCGCGGCGTATCGCTCGCAGTTCGGCCCGTGGGATGGTGAGACGCCCGCCCGCGACCCGGGCAAGATCGTGAGCGCGGACTTCCGCGAGCGGGTGCTGGCGCACGCGCGCGTGTGCGGCTCGCTCATCGGCGTGCCCTTCGCGGAGGCGTTCACAAGCAAGGAGCCCCTGGCGCTCGCGGACCTGGGGGCGCTCGCGGACTGAGGCCGCCCGCCGCAGTCACCCGGTTGGGCGGCGCGGGGACCCCGCACGCTCTGGGCAGTGCCCCGCTCGGGGGATTTCGGTTGTTTGCGATTGACAGGCTGCCCTGGGCCTATTATAGTGACCAGCATTCCCGGGGAGTTACAGAATGCGCGAGTATCTCGGTGGCATGAGAGGCTTCGGGCTTCGGGCTTCGGGCTTCGGGCTTCGGGCTTCGGGCGGGTGTTCTAGTCTGTGGTGTCGCGTTCTCGGCGGCGAGTTCCGGGGTGTCATCATCTCGGTGGGAAGCCAGCGTGGCATTCGCCGACTGTGAGTGCGACGCCAAGGAATACTACTGGGGCGCCCTCTTGGCATCGCCCGGTTATGAAGAGCCGAGCTTTTTCTGCGGCATGTGGCAGATGGACGATATCGAGACCTCGTGGGTGCTGGACGGCCTCGGCACCGATCTTGACCGGGACGTCGTGTTGGAAACCATTGCCTGCAGACCACCCTGCGAGGTGAGAGTCTCGCCTTGCCCGTCCACGCAGGTTCTCTACAACCGAGTGGACGGGCTGTTCGTGACGGGAACGACGGTCTGCGAGCACGATTGTCTGAATGATGTCGCGGAACTTGTGAGTGCTCTCACGGAGGTCGCGAAGAAGATCGGGGTTGAATCTGCGGTCGCCCAGGTTGGGAACTGTGCCGTGATCGAAAGCAGCCAGGTGACCTTTGTCGGCACGGTCGAGTGGACGTGCGTGGAGTGTCGCAACGTCGACAGGGAGTTGTACGCGACGGTCAGCGAATCTTGGGGATGGCTTGAGGGCACCTCTTCGGCTCGGTTTCAGGTAGTGGGCGCGTCCATGTTCTGCACCGTGCCGGAGCCGATTACGATCGAGTGCGATCGGGGCCTCGTGCAACTGAGGGCGAAGAAGACCTACAAGACATTTACGCGGGTCGCAAGCGATGTGGCCTGCTGCTCGACGCCGAACTGCTGCGGCTGCGTTGGAAACCCCTAGCATTGACGGGAGCCAGTCATGAGGATGACACGGACCACACACCTTGTGCTCGCGGCGGCCACACTCGGCACACTGTGCGTTGTGCAGGCGTCGATCGCGCAGTCCTCCGTGCCGCCGGTCTCGCCCGAAGTAAGGCGTGTACTCGACGAGGCACCCCGGAACCTCGCCCGCGCTGGCGATGCGACCATCCGCGACTACGCGTCTAGGCTCGCCGAGGCGGCGGACAACACCCGTGCCCGTGGGGAGGGCGGCTACACGTTTGGGTGGGTCATGGCGGCGCAGAACTTCCGCCGCGTCGACGACCGCGGCCTCACGGAGCGATACCTCACGCGGATCACAACGGACGGGGAGTCAGCCGAGGCGAGGGCACGGGCGTGGGGGCAGTTGCTTCAGTGGTTCTGTACGGACCAGCAGCGGGTTGTGCGCGGGGGTGAGGCGATTGGGTACCTCCAACAGATCGATGTCGCGGGGGGCGGGTGGGTTGACGACCGGGACAGGTTGCTGATCGTGGCGGTCGTAGCGGAAGCACACTCGACGCTGGGCGATCATGCTTCGGCTCTGGCATTGCGAGAAGCGGCGCGCGTTCGCTATCCCGTGCCGACGGAGCGGGCCCGCCGGGGGCTGGCGCGGCTCGATAGAGGCGATGCGATTGATCTTGTGCGCCTTGGCAGGGCCGGTGACGCGCAGGCCGCGTTTGACCGCGCGTTTCAGAGCGACCCGGCATTGATCGAGGACGCGATGGCACCGGTGATGGCCGCATCGTTCTGTCAGCGGCTCCACCCATCGCGACGCAGCGACCCGGGGTATCTGACGGCGCTGGAGCGAGAGTGGAACAGGGACGGCATGCGTCGGCACCCGCTGAGCATCGTTCTTGCGGGGCAGTCGGTCCTCCTGATGGCCGGCGCAGAGCGGCGAGAGAACGTGGCCCAGCTGTGCGAGCAGGTCGTGGCGGCGATTCCACAGTGGCGTGCGGCCTGGGGCGCGGATGCACGCCGCAAGGAGGCCGAGGCCGAAACTGTTGGCGAGGAGTTCGGTAATCTCATTCAGTATGCCAAGCGCCACGGGCTTGTCGACCATCAGGCTGCGCTCGAGGCCGCGTGGCAATCGCTGCGACCCTCGTGAGCCGAGCATGCTTCGGGACGGGCTGCTTCGGCCCTACTCCCCGACACCCAGGTCCCTCTTGGTGAACAGCGACTCGAACGCGAGCCCGGCGTTCTCGATGTTTTCCCTCGCGCCCTCGAGGCGGTCGATGGTCGCGATGACCGCGCGGACATCCGCGCCGACCTCTCGCAACGACGCGACGGCTTCCAGGGCCTGGCCCCCGGTGGTGGCGACGTCTTCGAGCAGCGCCACGACGTCGCCCTTGTTGATGGCACCCTCGGACTGCTTGGCCGTGCCGTAGTCCTTCTTTTTGTTGCGGACGAAGATGCAGGGGAGGCCGGTCTCGAGGCTGGCGGCGGTGACGAGGGGGATGCCGCCGAGTTCGGCGCCGGCGAGCCGGGCAAACCGGACGCCCAGCCT
>Ga0154020_10007293_pt1 | contig 12920 bp, 7 predicted proteins | sample Klosneuvirus_201_FD_109709 | JGI IMG/M metagenome (GOLD analysis project Ga0154020, IMG submission 109709) | Active sludge microbial communities from wastewater, Klosterneuburg, Austria - Klosneuvirus_20160825_MG | ecosystem: Engineered > WWTP > Aerobic digester > Activated sludge | place... | reverse complement strand
GTGAGCTATTTTAAAGGCCAATTTGCATCATCATTTCACATACGTTATATTAAAGTGATTCCGCAGGGCTGCGCCCTTTGCTCCTGTATTATGCTCCTTCAGAGCTTAAATTTAATTGTTGGCTTACAAAGCTCTTTGAGATTTGCCTAAGTATTGAATCATTTCAGAGCTTGGATTTTGGGTAACCCAACAAAGGGCTGCGCCCTTTGCTCCTGTATTATGCTTCTTCAGAGCTTAAATTTAATTGTTGGCTAACAAAGCTCTTTGAGATTTGCCGAAGTATTGAGTTCTTTCAGAGCTCTAATTAGTCTATAGAATTGTGCATTGACCTCGTTCGTTCAGCCCTGAATGAAATTAATGATCAATATACTGTTACATTATAATTATTTTATTAGCTATAATCTAATTGCAAAAAATTTAATTCATTAATACTTACAAGCAAAGCGCCAAAATCCAAAGCGCCAACGTGCTCCTATGCAAAAGCGCTTCTATCCACTTTTGCGACTAAAAATCTTTCCCCAAGGATATATAAAATTTGGCCGGATTCAGATTGCCGGAATCATAGCCACGCGCATAATCCAGTCGAACAAAATATCCAAATAACAATAATCTGGCGCCGGCGCCATAACCGAACACTACCGGATTACGGAAATAATTAATCTTGATCACAATATCTTTCTGGTCTATGACTACTGTATTGAGTGGGTTGAATTTGACAAAAGGATTCCAACCATTCCAGGCTGTACCTGCGTCAAAAAAGAAATTTAGTTGGAAATTCTTAAAAAATGCAGATTTAATAGTACCACGAGTCAAATATCTGAAGATGGGCACACGCAATTCTATATTAGTCAATGCAAAATTATTTCCATTGCGAACATTATATCTAAATCCTCGCAGATTGGTAGCCGGCATTCGATAAGCATAATTCTCATTGCCGTCTATCCGGGTATTTTCGTCAAAAGCTGGAAACAACCACCCTTCTACTCCACCGAGATAATACAAGATTTTTTCAGAGCCAAAGGAAACTTGTGAAGATAGGCGCCCTGCGAGAATAGACCGTCCATCAAGTGGGACATATTGACGGGCATCCAATCCCGCCACCCACATATGGCCCTTATTAAATTTCAAAGCGAGATTATCTTCCGTCTGAAGGTCAAATTTTTTGATCCATTCTGCAAATACTTTCGCTCGTGTGCCCTCATATAGATTGAGTCCCTGCTCCAGTGCATTGTCCATGATATATGTCGCCCTCAACCCTATCCTTTCAATAGATTCATTGGGTCGTTCGAGCTGAGTCGAATTGGTAGCACGGTAGATACTTTTGTCCTGTCTGAGTATCGCACCAAGTTTAAAAGCATTGAATATATCGATGGGAAATTTAATTTCATATTGTCCCAACAAGACAATGTTCTTACTTACCTTTATGGCATTATTACTTTCATCTGTATCATTGAGCACTTTCCTATATAATGCGATTCTTTGATCCAGGCGATTTTTTAAATTATCAAATACCAAATAGGTTTCATTTCCATTCAGGGATATCGGGATGCGAATACCACCCTCTAATTGATAATCATCAAATTTATCTTTCAGTTTAGCTCGCAGCAGTAACCCCATAGGCGTTACCAAGCCATCACCTCCTGCTCCTGCATAGGTACTGAGCCCATCAAACAACAGTGAATTATCAAATCGGGTGCCTGTCTCATCCATTCTAAACTGTAATCGATAAGGAACTATATTGAGACGGTTCAGGGGCGTCATATATTGAGTGGCCGTATTTACATATCCTGCATTTTTATTCAACAAGGATTTTGATTTATCATTAGGCGTGTAGACAATATCACCCCATCGAGTGATAAATTTTTTTTCGGCAGGTAGTGAATCCGGTATTATGACCTGGGATACATCAGGAAGTGCGTTTTTTGCATCCGGCTCACCGGTATTGTTATTGTAAACCTCTATGCCCTCAGTCCGTGTTTTTGGCGCATTATTTCCCTCAAAAATTTCAGCTGCATTTATTTTTTTACAAAAATAATTTTCACCGTTAAACCCAGTCACAATTCCTATTTCATTTCTACCGCTTACTGTAAATCCATCGAGTAATTCGGCTCTATTGTATATGGAAACCATCTGATTACTATCCGGATAAATTTGATCCTTCTGAATAGTCACTATTGCCTTATTCTTATATTCATCAGTAAGAAAGGAAAGCACTTTTTTAGATTCATCTACCTGCGCCGCAAATTCATTGTATGCAGGCGTAAATGTAATTTGGTCCATCTGCCAGGTAAGCTCATTGGCAGACGGATCTACCGGTCTGAGCCTGAATATATCGAAGGTACCGACGGGTAGTATTGAATCACCACTTACGCTTAGCTGTCGGGTGTGTTTTCTATTAGAACTAAAATAAATTTCACCTCCATCCGTCCCATCTGCTACGGTCATATCCAGATCATCCCAAGGATCCTCCAGTACAGTCTTGCTCTGTCGCGTAGGTAGATCATAGAGGTATATATTGCCATACCCGTCAGTAGAACCGTTGATCAGTATAGATCGGTCCGACCAGTAGGCCACACTGTACACCCGCTCGTATTTCTCAGGAAGCAATTGTACACGTGATTTCCCGGAGGTTAGGTCAAACTCTCTGAGGTAGATATAATCCCGACGCTCATACACCGTCATTAGTTTATTGCCGGTCTTATTCCAGGCAAAAACCGGATAGTTCAGATCAGGTAGTTGAATCTTATTCTTTACGCCATAGCTATATAGCTTTTTCTTCTTGCCACTGATAGGGTCGATAAGCCAAAGCTTGACTTTGTTCAGATTATTGGCAGCTAGTGCTATCTTACTGCCATCGGGACTATACTTCAGAGCAGACACTTGTTCGCCCACTTTCATCCTATACAATCGTGATAACTTTTCTTCCTTCCTGTCATTGGTCAGTGCAGGATAACTATTCTTATAATACTGAAAGACACTCTGCATGAAGTCATCGTACTGTATGCCGAGTGCATACTGGAAGGCGCGCTTTAGGTTGCGATTGATGCGGGTTACATATACCAGATTGCCGATGGTGCTTTTGCCATAATTTATATCCAGATAGTGCCAGAAGAGGTGGCCCGCTATTGTGGGGTCTGCTTTTGCCAGTCGTTCAAAATTGCTTATTTTCTTATGACTGAGTAGTGATCGGAGCTTCAGTTCTATCTCCGGTGTCCAGGTGTCGCCAAAATAGGAGATTAGTCCACTCTTATACCATTCGGGCAGATTAAGCATGATGGAGTTCTGCACGATCTCCTGCAGATTTGAACCAAATAAGATATTGTTGATATATACAGAAGCAATACCCTCACGGATCTGACGTCGCAGGTGATTGTGATTGCCATCGAAATAAATAAAGATCTTGTTATCCAGTGTTTTTGTCAGCTTATCCTTCAGCTCAAAGGCCTCATCCAGGCCAATGTTGCTCTGCTTCATATCACTTAGATCAGCAAAGACCAGTATCTCTGTCTTTTCATTTGTCTTGAAATCAATTGTCTGTGTGATTTGCTTGAATTCCTGCTCTGCCAGGCGCACTACTTTCTGACCGGCGGCTTTGCTCTTGCCATACCAATACACAGTGAAAGAGGGGGTTTCATAAAACAGCCATTGGTCAAAATCATCGTGGTACTGCACACGATTTTTGCCAAATTGAACCAGATCTGTTTGAGCACACAGATTACCCGACAGTAAGGCCAGACAAAATATAATATAAAAAATTTTAATATGTAAATTCTTCATATACATTATGAAAATTTGACATCATTCATTTCGAAATATAAGACTTTGTGCTCATATTTGCATGACATCATAGATAACGCCGTCTATACCAACATTTCGCACAGTATGATCACAATTTATTCATTTGTATTTAATCCTTTTTTCGAAAACACATACTTACTGCACGATCAGACCCGTGAATGTGTGATTATAGATGCCGGTTGTTCTACGCCAAAGGAAGAAAAAATGTTGGTGGAATACATCGAGCGCAATGAACTGAACCCGGTCAGGCTACTGTGCACCCATTGTCACATCGATCATGTCCTTGGTGCCCGGTTTGTCGGTGATACATATGGATTATTGCCCGAATTTCACCGGGCAGAGCAGGTTGTTATGGATTCTCTGCCCTCAGTTGGCCAGATGTATGGTATAGAGGTCAACTTACCTGAGCGTGGAAATAAGTATATCGAGACGGGTGAAATAATACATTTTGGCGTATCAGAGCTAGAAACTCTCTTTACGCCGGGCCATTCACCGGGAAGTATCTCTTTCTATCATGCGCAAGAGCGGTTTTGTATCTCAGGTGACGTTTTGTTCAATGGCAGCATTGGCCGCACTGACTTGCCTGGTGGTAGTTATCGTCTGCTGATAGACAGCATCGAATCACAACTCATGACACTACCACCAGAGACGATGATCTACAGTGGTCACGGCGAGACTACCAGTGTCGGATTTGAACAGAAAAATAATCCATTTTTGCAGTAAGGGGAAAGCAAAAAGCAAGAAAAGCAATACCCAATAAAAGCTATAAACTTTAAGCAAAAAAACGAAAACAATAATAGGTAAAACACCAATATGCTAACACCCAAGAGCTAATATGCTAATGCACCAACCCGCGAAAGCGCAGCGACCCAAAGCGTAGCGACCCAAAGCGCAGCGAACTAAAGCGTAGCTACCCAAAGCGCAGCGACCCAAAGCGCAGCGACCTTAAAACAATCTCACTCTCAATCTCATTAGTATAAAAAAATAGTACGGATGAAATATTATATTCTTCTCGCGTTGGCATTATTATTTACTCACAGCGCGTGCAATTCACAGAATGGTGTGAAAAACCGCCAAGATGTAAAGGACAAAACAAACACCTCCGCCTCTGCTGGAAGTGTAGAGACACTCCCACCCAATAGTGACCACCAGCCGGCCTTCATCGGTCAGACTCGCATCAATGCAGTATCGACCGTTACTCCCTACACTTCTGAAGTAAGGGCGAAAGATCTCGGCAGACCCTGGGGAATCATAGAGATGCCGGATGGCAATCTCCTCATCACTGAAAAGTCCGGATTCATGCAGATGTATAGCAAAACTGGTCAGTTGGTCAAGAAAATCACCGGCTTTCCCACTGTGGATAATGATGGACAAGGCGGGCTACTGGATGTAGCTCTGGATCCGGATTACAAAATCAATCAGACCATCTACTGGTCGTACTCACTTCCTCAAGATGGTGGAAAGAATCAGACCGCTGTGGGTAAGGGTAGACTTAACATTCAAGCTGGTAAAATAGAGAATCCGAGACTTATTTTCAAGGCTGATCCAGCTTTCAAAAGCAACCTTCACTTCGGTAGCCGCCTAGTCTTCGATAGCGATGGCAACCTTTTTGTCAGCAGTGGTGAGCGAAGCCACCTCGATGGTCGTATGCAAGCTCAAAAACTGAGTTCGGGACTGGGCAAAATATTTAAAATCACCCGTGAAGGCAAGCCTGCGCCAGGCAATCCATTTCTGAATACACCCGATGCTAAGCCCGAGATCTACGCTTATGGCATACGAAATGCTCAGGGATTGGCTATACACCCGGTCACCGGCGACCTGTGGGAACTGGAGTTTGGCCCACGTGGAGGCGATGAGATCAATATCATACGAGCAGGCAAAGACTACGGATGGCCTACCATCACTTACGGAATAGAATATTCAGGCAAGGAAATTGGAAAAAATATCACACAGGCACCCGGTATGGAACAACCCATCTACTATTGGGATCCGGTGATCTCGCCCAGTGGCATCAGTTTTTACACCTCCGATCAGATACCCGAATGGAAAAATAATCTCTTCATTGGATGTCTGAGTGGTCAGCACATCGATCGTATCGTGCTGAACGGTAATAAAGTGGTTGGTGAAGAAAGACTGTTAGCCAATGAAGGTGAACGATTCCGGGATGTGTTATGCTCACCTGATGGACATATTTACGCCGTAACTGACTCAGGTAAACTGTATGTGGTTTCTAAAAAATAAATGCGGGAATTACTATTCCTTGGGGCTGGGCTTAAAGTCCAATCGCAGTGAAAAAATATGCGAGAGTCGGGTATCAGCTACATTGCCGATATTGGCCAGTGCATAGTCTATCATCACCGGGCCGATCATAATACCCAGACCAAAATTGGGTTGCAGCGTCCATGATTTCTTATCTCCATTTGTCTCATCCACTACCTGCTGGATATTATTGACCCCTCCTCTGAGAAAGAACAACTGTTTGTAATCATATTCCAGGCCGAGATGTGGGTTAAATGAAACCGGGCTGGCGCTGATCAGCACATTTCTCTTTCCATCAGTAGTCATATCTACATCCAGCTCTGCGAGCAAGCCGCCATTCTTACCTAGTGCAGTTTTTATTCCTCCCGCCAGTATGAAAGTGGGATTAGTGATCTCTGTTCCTTTTACCAGTACGTCATTACCTGTCTGCTGTAGAATTTCTTTTTCTTTATCTGTAAATGTGGCTTTCCAGCTATTGAAAGTAGTACTGATGTCTTTACCCATGATCCCCCAGAATACTTTTTCGCCCGTATGTTGGATTCCGAGATCTATGCCAAAGCCAATAGAATTGGCAAAACTTCCCAGTGTGCGGCGGACCACCTTGACACTGCCTCCAATGTTCCACTTCGGATCATTCAACTTTCGGGCATAAGAGCCGAATATACCGTAGTCTACTGCGCTGAATTCCCTAATATTGTCATAATCGATGGAGCCATCCGGACCAAGTAAGTCCAAAGTATTCGGAATGCCATCGATACCGAATCGAATGATACCCAGAGAGAGTGCGCTTCTATTATCATTGAGCGGCTTAGCAATAGCGATGTAATCGTAATTGCCCACACCGGAATACCATATCGCGTGCATTGCTCCCAGTTGCAGACCGGATTCGATGCGGCTCAGGCCGGCCGGATTCCAGAAGTTGGCAGTCACATCATTGACAGAGCCGGCCACCGCACCTCCCATTCCAAAGGAGCGCGCACCTACGCCAATTGATAAAAATTCGTTACTATACTTGACCTGTGCTTGAGACTGAAAGGTCCCGAGGCAAGCTAGAACAATCAAGTAATATTTAATTTTATCCATTTAAAAAGCCATATTTACCATACAAAAGTACCCGATTAACGCCTAATTGATTAAAAAAAGTCTTAATTTATTGTCGTCAATGCATTATAAAGCCAATTCTATCCGGCGCATATACTCGTCGTTTCATCGCATCGTTGTTTTAATTGGTGTATTCGCTCTACTAGGACCACAATGCAAAACTGGTGCCAAAGTACCTGTAAGCGATCATCAAATGGTCGTCTGTGCCCACCCGGAAGCTGCTCGGGCAGGTTTTGAAATTTTAGAAAAAGGCGGAAATGCGTTTGATGCAGCGGTAGCCGTCCAGTTTGCGCTTGCTGTGGTATATCCCAGGGCAGGTAATATCGGCGGCGGTGGTTTTGCAGTTTTCGAAGATGCAAGGGGAAAATCAGGTGTAGTTGACTTCAGGGAGATGGCTCCATTAAATGCATTTGCGCGCATGTACTTTAGCGAGACCAGCTTTATTAATTACAAAGCTAGTCTGGAGGGTGCTTTTGCCTCGGGCATCCCCGGCACAGTAGATGGCATGTGGCAATTACATTTGAAAAAAGGCAAATTGCCTTGGAAGGATTTAATCCAGCCCGCCATTAATCTGGCTGAGAAAGGGGTGAAACTGACGAATGCTGAAGCGGCTCACCTCAATCAATACAGTAGTTGGATAGATAGCATATCTCAATTTTCCACTGCGTATGGCCAAAAGAAATGGAGACCGGGCGACCTTCTCATCCAGGCTGATCTGGCTGCAACGCTCACTGCTATAAGAGATCATGGGCGAGAGGGCTTTTATTCCGGAAAGGTAGCAACTCAGATCTCCGCTACTATGAATACATTGCGTGGCCTCATTCGCGAAGATGATTTGAAAAGTTATAAATCAGAATGGCGCGATGCGCTGGTAGGGATCTACAAGGGTTATACCATCATCACCATGCCACCGCCTTCCGCAGGTGGCACTATGCTATTGCAGATGTTGTTCGGAGCAGAGTATCTAAAACTAGATCAGTGGCCTTTGAACTCCACCAATTATCTGCACTATCTCATCGAGATTCAGCGACGGACATTTGCCGACCGAGCAGTCTATTTTGGAGATCCTGATTATGTGACCATTCCAATGAATAAGTTACTCTCTCCGCTAACTTTAGAGGAAAAATTCAAGCGCATCACACCACTTGCCACACCCTCTGACAGTATAAGACCGGCCACAAGAGGTGCCATTGAAAGTTTTGAAACAACCCACTTCTCGATCATAGATAGATATGGGAATGCAATCGCTGTCACCACTACACTTAATGGCAATTACGGTTCTGGAGTGGTAGTAAAAGGAGCTGGATTTCTACTCAATAATGAAATGAATGACTTTACAGTAGCACCAGGCAAGCCCAATCAGTTTGGGATGATAGGGGGTGAACCAAATATCATCGCTCCCGGAAAGAGAATGCTCAGCAATATGACTCCCACCATAGTAATGGATGGACGCAAGATACTCGCAGTGCTGGGAACACCCGGTGGTTCTACAATCCCCACTGTAGTCATGCAGGCTATCATGGACATTGTATCCTATCACATGGGCATGCAAGCCGCAGTGATGGCTCCCAAGATTCACAGCCAGTGGATGCCTGATGAGGCCTATTTCGAGCAGAAAATCAATCCTGAGGTAGTGGACTCATTGAGAAAACTGGGGCACAATATGATCTATCAGCCACTGGGCAAGCTGGAATGTATCCTGGTGCATCCGGATGGCATGATGGAAGGCGGTACTGACCCGGGCAAAGGTGACGGTACCATAATGGGGAAGTAAATACCCGAAATTATTGAAAACTTAGTCTAAATACTCTTTTGGCATCATTCTTGCAGTCTGAATAGGGATGAAATATCCATAAAGCATTGTCCTTTGATTTTCAATTAATTAAGTTAAATTTGTTATTAATTCCAATCTTCCTCAGAAAAAATAAGTCGCTATGAACCGAAATAATACCAATCCGTATATAATTTTTCTATTTATTTTCTTGATTCAGGTTATTTTCGCAGCAAGTGCATATAGCCAATTGACTATATCGATTACATCCACCGACCCACTATGCTATGCAGGTGCTACAGGTACAGCTTCAGTCATGACTACAGGTGGCACCCAGCCCTACTCATATATCTGGTCCAATGGAGGAGCTACTCAGACTATCTTCGACCTAACCAATGGCAACTATGCAGTTACTGTCACCGATCAAAATGGCAGTACAGCCTCAGGAATGGTGCACTTAACTGATCCTCCTCTACTATTGAGTACACTTCTTCTGGATGACTCTTTATTGACTTGTCTGGATAGAACCATCATAGCAAGCAATGATCCTTTCGGTGGCATTCCTCCTTATAACTTCGAATGGACACTACCAAATACAAATGTAGATACAAATCAATCGTTTCAAATTACCGACCCGGGCCAATATGTATTAAAAGTATACGATGCGCACGAATGTTTATTCCAGAAAGAATTCACCATCAACTCATCCGGCTTTCCGGTATTAACTACTTATGTAATTGATTCTATAAGTTGCAACACAAACAAGGATGGTAATGCGGCTGTGCAGATACAAGGTGATACTCCTCCTTATCAAATCCAATGGAGTAATGGAGACCAGGACACCCTCCTCAATGACGTAGGTGTGGGATCATATTCTGTTACTGTAACTGATGCGGGTGGCTGCAGTAATGTAGCTTATGTTTATGTTCCTCAGCCTCAGCAACTGGGTATAGAAATCTTAAAGACGGATATTACCTGCTTCGGTGGAATGACCGGAACAGTATTGGCCCAAGTAATTGGCGGTACTGAGCCGTATTCCTATTTTTGGAATAATGGTGGCATGTCTCAAGGCATGGCAAATCTGCCCGCCGGGCCATATGCTGTGACGGTAACAGATCACAGAGGATGCCAGATAGTAGGCAACACCTTTATAAATCAGGGATCTGAAATCAACGTAGTCGTCATAGGTACCAATGTGACTTGTTACGGTGGAAACAATGGATCAGCCAGCGCTATTGCTACCAATGGCGTCTTTCCATATAGTTACACCTGGTCCACGGGAGGCACTACCAGTCAAATACACAATCTGGTGGCAGGCAAATACTATGTTTCTGTCGTGGATGGCAATAATTGTGTTTCAGTGGACTCAATCACCATACAGCAAGCTTTTGAGATCACTCTGGATTTACAATCTACCCCTGAGAATTTTGGGATGAGTGATGGAACAGCTACTGCTACACCAATTTCGGGTATTTCGCCATATACCTGGGCGTGGAGTAATGGTGGTACAACTTCAAAAATTACCAACCTTACTTCCGGTGATTATTATGTGACTGTCACTGACAAAAATGGATGCGTAGCTACCGGAGAAGTATATGTAGAAGCAGATAATTGTGATATGGAATTACATCTCAGAGCGGTCAATGTGTCTTGCTATGGAAAGAGTGACGGCGGCGTCTTCCCCGAGTTTGATGTAGTGGGCATAGAGCCATACACCTTCAACTGGTCCAATGGAAGCACAGAACCTGTACTAATAGATGTAAAGGCAGGTAATTACAAACTGACCATTACTGACAATACCAACTGCTCCGAAGTGGTATCGGTGACGGTGACCCAACCCGGTGCATTTAATATCGGATACCTCATCACTCAGCCTACCGGACCGGATCAACCCACAGGCAAGATTAAATTTTCAATTATCGGGGGAAATTCCCCTTACCGAATAGTTTTTAAAGACATAGTATATACCGGAAGTACAGAGATTACTATTCCGAATATCGATCCAGGAACATATACCATAACTATCATTGATAATAAGGGTTGCGAACAAGAAGTCACTTTCACCGTCAATAATTACAATTGCTTTATCACTGCAATTATCGCACAGGAACTGCTCATCCAGTGCAATGGTGACAACACAGGCAGATTATGTGCAGGTGCTGAAAAGAATATTGGTCCTGTCACTTTTTCCTGGACTAACCAGTCTTTTACTCCTTGCATTGACAATGTAAAAGCCGGCACTTACTCAGTAATAGTGACAGATACTGTTGGCTGTACTGCATCTGCCACTTTTACAGTTACTGAACCTAAGGAATTGGACTATAGCAACCTAAATGTGGTACAAGGAACAGGTGCGAATGGGTCTATCTCACTCATTATCGAAGGTGGCACACCAGCTTATACCTATAATTGGACTAAGAATGGAACTCAATTTGCCACAAGCAGAGATCTTGCCGGACTGAGTAAAGGAACCTATATACTAAGAGTGACTGATGCAAATATATGTGTAAAAATATTTGACCCAATAGTCATAGTTCCTCTTGCAAATAAGAATCTGATTTCGGAGCAGGAAGTGAAATTATATCCCAACCCAGTCAGTGATTATGTCATCGTAGAGTTTGAATCGAGTGTTAGCGCAAGTGAAGCAGTTATTCAAATCAGCGATTTGTCAGGCAGAATAATAGTGAAGAATACAGCGGAAATGTCCAATAATAGATTAAAAATAAATACGAGGGTTCTAAATCCAGGGTTATATTTATTGAAAATAAATGTGGGTACTGCTATCTTTGCTGGGAAAATTATCAAAACACCATAAACAACTAATTGCTTCTTCTCATTTAAAGTGAGGTGACCTTATAAAAAAAAGATTAATTGAAGTATTTACTAATCATTGCAGTTATATTTATAGTAATTCGTTTCTTTAGAGTCGGAATATTATCCTATAATTCTGACGCTGCACAACGCGAATTAGATCGAATGGGAAAGAATCGACCAGTTCAAGACGCTCATTCCGACGAGTACATATCATATGAAGAGATAGAATGATGGTTTTTTCTGAGTTAATCCTGGCTAAAAACCACCAGTATTGTATTATAAATAAACCCGCAGGTGTTCCCCTGTCTAAGGATAAGACCGGAGATACAGCACTCATCGATCTGGCAGAAATCTATTTCAAACAACCGATGTTCGTGGTACACCGTATTGACAGGCCCGTATCCGGCGTAGTTATATTGGCTAAAAATCAAAAATCGGCTGCTTATTTCAGTCAGTTATTCCATGATAAAAAAATCGAGAAAGAATACCTGGCCCTAATAGAAGGATCACAATTCACAGGCAGTGGTGAGCTCCAACATTTTATTTCTCCCAAAATTTCAGCCGGAAATAAGTCTAGAATTATCGAAGACACTGAGATGGAGCACAACGCTGAGACTTCCTTTACCATCTTAGGAAATACCGATAAATATTCCATCATACTACTAAAGCCCCATACCGGAAGGCATCATCAACTGAGAGCTCAACTGGCATCCACTATGAGTCCAATCAAAGGTGATGTAAAATACGGTGCGCGTAGGGGAAATAAAGACAGAAGTATATATTTGCACGCTTACAGGATTCGCTTTCCGCATCCGGTAAGTGGAGAGGAAATGATTTACGTGGCACCACCGCCTAAGGATGTATTGTGGGATCTCACTTCACCACTGATTGAAATAATTAACTAGAAAAAATAGTGAACATGGAAGAGGCCAATAGAACAGAATTAAATCAGTTGGGTGAATTTGAATTGATAGAAAAATTAACTACCGGCTTCGAACGATATCATAATTCTACTCTTCATGGTGTAGGAGATGACGCTGCGGTGATCGACCACGGTGATCATGTCAGTGTCATCAGTACAGACATGCTGATAGAAAATATTCATTTTGATCTCATGTACACACCGCTCAAGCATCTGGGCTATAAAAGCATCATCTCAAACCTCTCTGATATCTAT
>Ga0154020_10007292_pt1 | contig 12921 bp, 15 predicted proteins | sample Klosneuvirus_201_FD_109709 | JGI IMG/M metagenome (GOLD analysis project Ga0154020, IMG submission 109709) | Active sludge microbial communities from wastewater, Klosterneuburg, Austria - Klosneuvirus_20160825_MG | ecosystem: Engineered > WWTP > Aerobic digester > Activated sludge | place... | reverse complement strand
GCTGCTCAAGCAGCATCCAGGCAAAGAAAGTCTCGCCATGAAACGCCGAATGTGCGGATGGAACGACGACTTCCTGATGCAAGTCCTTGGTACCAAAGCAACTTAGTGTGCGCTGGCCTTGGTGCCGTGGGTGTCTGATCTTCGGTGGCCTCCCGCACCATCGGAGCCGGGATCAGATGCATATCCGTACCGTTCCTCGATGAGGCGGTCGAGGGTCTCCCGAAGCAGAGCCTCATCGAATTCACCGCACAGGATCTCGCCATTATCATTTGGCCGAATGTCGTGAACTGCGGTCTTGCGAACGTGGTCGTCAGAGGCCTCGACAGCGATGAGGACGGGGACTCCATCGCTTTCAAGCCATGACAGCTTTGTGCGTGTCAAGGGATCACTCGACCACGACCAGTCAGCCGACACACGCTTGCCAGACTTCGACCGGGCCGTGGTTACTGTAACGTGCGATGCAAGGATTCCTTTTGAGGTCGTCCGACATTCGACGGTCAGCACATCTCCGTCCCACTCAGCAGCCAGCCACGAGATGGGCTGTTCGTCAGTCTGTTCGTAGTCGATCTCGCAGGTTGCGCGAACAAATGCAACATCCGACAGGCGATCAGCGAACCCGCTTTCGACTTTCATCAGGACACCCAGTTCAAAGTTGGCGATGACGAGGCCACCGTTACTCTGCGGGTCGCCCCAAGCTGCCCGGCTCAGGTTGGCCGATGTGATCAGGATGCGCCGCCGCACGCCCTGTCGCAGCTCATAGACTTTGGCATGGCTCCAGCGCCTGTCGCTCTTCTGGTGATCATCACAGAGAGGACTGGCCCAGTCATCGTCGTCTGGACAAGGCACCTCCAGCCATTGTATCCGGCTGTCGGTCATCGCCTTTTCAGTCGATGGATCGAGCTGCCACCAACTGGCCCACGGGTGACCTTTACGCACCCATGCCACCGATATGCGATCCGGCTCCAGTCCAATAAACTTCGTCCAAGCGGTGATCGACTGGGGCGTCCAACGTCCAATTGTTGGTGCCATTGCAATCATCTTCCGCGTCCCATGACCCGACAAGCATGCCTGCAGCCCGGCAGCACCCCATGGGGTGCGACTCTGGTCGAGCGTTGCAGCCGTGTGCGTGCCCGGAACGCTGGCGATAAACTCCACGCCTTTGGGGCATTGGCACCGCCTTAACAATCCCATCCAATAGTCTGTCGTTTTCGGACCAGACCGCCCCGATGCCGCACCAAGCCTGTTCAGAAACTTGGGAAGCAACCCCCACTCGCCTTTTGGCTCGCCGACGTCGAGTTGAAGAATGCATCGCCATCCTGCCTGGATCTGTCCGCGCAGCCCGTCGCGAGTGAGATTCCCCGAGGAGATCACTATCTCAAGTGTTTCAGACTCTCCGTCAGACGCCGGTGCTCGATGAAACATCCACAATTTCGCATGCTGCACGGCAGTACCCACGGCGCCGACTTCGAAGCGGCGGATATAGTTCCAGATCCATGCTTCGGCCGAAGTACCAACTGCGCCGGCGGACGATACGATTGAAATCCGTCCCTTGAGTCTTCGCAAGGCATCTTCAAGCTCGGCGAAGTAGCGCAGCCGGTCGTTTCCTTCATCGGCATATGAGTTCTTTAATCCAAGCCATACCGGAAGGTACTCCTCAATGAGAATTCCCGGATCCGGTGGATCGTAAGTGGTCAGGAGGGCGGCGAGTAGACGCCCGTTGTTTGCACCGTGTTCGTCAAGTCCGGTGAGAGGCTTCCAGCCCGGGAGGTCAGCGTTCGACATCAGCCAGTATCCTCCTCGTCACCTTCGTCTGCAAACTCTGGGGACTGTCGTAGCGAGTCCGGCATGGCGCTGATGATCCCCGCCTGCACGCCCAGCCGACACAAAGCCCCGATTCGGAATTGGTATTGGCCGGCGTCTCCTCCCCGAATCGGAGCGAGCAGCTTGATTGTTGCACCTTCAAGCGCGAGCCACTTGAGTCCGCTTCCAAACTGGTTGTGGTGGCGCTCGAGGGCCTGGAATCGCCGCTTTCTGTTGCCTCCGGCACCAATCACGCTCTCGGCGAGAGCATCTGCCACCGCAATCGCTGAACCGCTATTTGAACGCTCACTTTGCCAGCGTCGTGCCGTCTCCGTCAGAACATCGAATGCGTCGGCCACATCGATGCAGTCGAGAACGTCAGATGCGTTCGCAAAACCTGCACTGCCTCCTTCACGGACAGCCGCCCAACAGGCATTCATGGCCGCGATACCAGCATCGGCGAGTTCACAAAAAGGAGACAGCAACGCGATCTCATCGAGCGGCTTTCCACCTCCGAGCGTGCGAGCGATATCCGCAAACAGACCATGACGGGTGGTCGCAGAGGACTTCGCAGCCGCCTCAACGACCGCTCGCCGACGGATGCCATGTCTGCATTCGACGTCCTTCGTTTGGGGACCCAAAAAAACTGCCCGTTCAAGTAGCTTCCCTTCGGAACCGATCAATCGCTCAGGCTTTGAGATCGCGGTAGGCAGGAATTCGAATGGACCCTTGTTCCATTCAAATTTCCGCTGCCAATACTGCTCTGGTGTCGAGCGTTTCCCTCTCCGACGATGATGCGTTCGGCTGCACTGAACCTTTCCAGACACGATCTCTGCGAAGTCACGCCCGACCGGACCAACGCGCCAACCATCACCTCCGGTGGTCAATCCTGGCAATGAACGAAGAGCGACACGGTAGGCGCCGTAAACGCCCGTGAATCGGTAACGGGCGTAAGAATCGGGAGAGAATCCGAACCGTTCAAGACCGTGACCGCCGTCGGTCCAACGTCGCACCGCACGGACCCCCGGAACCTGACGCCCTTTGCCGTGGTCGCTGGTGTTCTCGACTGTGCGCGCCAGCCAAAGGATCTCTAGCGGACGCAGGTACGAGTAGAGTTCCCTGTCTGCTTCTCCGGTAGTAACGTGTTCATCATTCGTTCCCACGCCGAGCACCTGCCAAGCCTCGTTGGACTGTTGAAGTGCCCAGCACAAGATCGAGAGCCAGCGTCCATCCATCGTCCGGTTCGACAAACCTGGAGCAAGTCGCTCCGCCATCTCCTCCGCGAAAGAGCGCATACCCAACGGGTCGCCTCGGCGAACGGCAGTTTTCTCGTACGGGGCAGTGAAAAACCAATCCATCATTCGATGATTTCCGCACGCTACGGATTCAGTGCGCTCACCGTTTGACTCTTCAGCAAGCTGTCTGCTGGTAGGTTATTCTCAGGGCAACAAAGATGCAATCACGGCGGAAGAAATCTTTCAGCCCCTCAGACTTAACGAAACCAATCAAACGCCCGGTGTTTTCGTCAGCCTGGAGCACTTGATCAGCAACGACAGCCGCGAGGAAATTGCTCTTCGTTGGTTTTGCCTGTGATCATGGCCGAAGCCAGAAACCGACGCTTTTTGCCCGTGCCGGTCCGACACACCGCTGGCAGCAACGACGGCCGCCACGCTGCGTTCCGGTGAGACTGACCGTAGTTGGGACTGAATTCAATTGTTCCTTGCGTTGAGAGGAGAGGCATGACATGAATTGAATCTCAACGTGTTGAGGTTCAATGTTGCCGGATTATCGGTTGTTAGAGGCTGTTCGGTTTGGGCAGGTGCAGGAGGTCGCCGAGGCGATTGGGGCCGGGGCGGATGTGCATGCTCGGGGCTTTCAGAAGCAACCAGCGTTGTGGGTTGCTGCGACACAAGGGCATCTGGAGGTCATGGATCTGCTGATCCGTCACGGAGCTGATGTGAATGTTCGTCTGGGTCGTCGCAAGCAGTCGTTGCTTCATTGGGCTGCTGAAAACAGTGCCATCGGCGTGGCTGTCGTGCTGCTGCGACATGGAGCCGACGTGAATGCTCGACAGTCCGACGGGACTACGCCGCTGATGCTGGCAGCTCGGGAAGACCATTTCTATCTGGCCGAACGACTGCTGCAGGCGAATGCCTTGCTGTCACCGCGAAACCGATCCGGTCGAAGTGCTCGCTCACTGGCTGATCGAAGTGGCCATTCGTCGATTGTCTCCCTGATCGATAAGACCGAACAAAATCGTCCGGCGTACCTGCAAGCTGCTGAACGAACACTTTTTACTGCCGAACCAGACGTTCCATCCCGATGAACTCTGGCAGTGCATAGCGACACTGATCATTTCACGACGTGGCTCAACCACGCAGCTTTGTGTCTCCCGACCGTGTAGCAAGTGGCTGTCGTCTTCCTCTGAGCAGACCGTGACTGCTTTATGAAACGGTGAGCCTGATCTTCCGGCGATTGTTTCCCCCATTTACATCCCTTTCATGGCTTGATGGAGACCGGCCAAACTCCTGAATTCCGCCCTATGGATCGTGCTGAGTTCTGAGGAGCGGTGCAGCAACTGAACACAATGAAACAGCCATCGATTCCCTTTCCGAGTTTCTGACGTCTTCCGCCTGCACCCCAGCGTTGATCGGATTCCTGACTTTCCATGAACGACACGAACATGGGTTGACGTGAGTAGCTGAACATTTGCTGTTCCTGAGTGGTTGATTCAATCAACGGTATTTTCTTTCCCTGAGGTCATGCAAGGCCAACATAGCGACCTGATCATTTGGCGTGCTTAAAGCCGCAGTCGGTCCATTCAAGCAGAAAATCGGCTCCCCCGCCCTGTGGGCGGTCCCCCCAATTTTCAGCTTGAATGGAGCGTATTCACTCCGCCTTCGCGGCTTTTTGTCGCGTGCCATGAGGTCGCAATGGTGTGGCCTCCACTAACAAGAGAAAGGAATGCCTTATGACAAATACAGCAACCACAAATCAGGGAACTGGTAAGAAGCCCAGCCACGTCGCCTATCAGGTTCGCGAGATCGGCAATGGAAAGAACTTCTGGAACCGCGTCGGAGTCGCTTGGAGCAACAAGAACGGCGGACTCACGATCCAGCTGGAATCTGTTCCTCTCGATGGCCGCATCGTCTGCCAGCCAGCCGACAAATCAGAACCAACCGAATAACGCAACTCAACCCGGGCGGATGGAAGTCCGCCCGGCAACCCATTGAAAGGAATCTCATTATGTTTAAGACCATCGGAACCACACCTACCACCAAATTCGAACTAGGTGACATCATTATCACCATCAACGCAATGTCAGCACTGAGCTATCTCCAATATGCCCCTGCTCTGGCCCGACATGCCCAAGGCGACTGGGGTGAACTGCCAGAGGAAGATGTTCACTCCAATGAGCAAGCCCTGGAACATGGCGGTCGACTATTCTCAGCCTACGGCAAGGGCAATCGTCGATTCTGGATCATCACCGAAGCAGATCGCTCGGTGACCACGATCCTCCTCCCATCAGACTATTGATGGGAGGCGACCATGACCCAGTTCATCGGACAGATCACTGTGATCCTTGAAGCCAGCACCCCGTCCGCAGCGGAATCCTGCCTGCGGAAACTGGCAAGCCACATCGAAGACACGGCTCATGACTTCGTCATCTTCGCCGATCATAACGGCGACTTGGAAGACTACGATGAAGCCCAAGTTGAATGCTGCGAATCCCTGCGTGGCAATCCTGCCAATGCGGGTACGTCCGCCAGTTCCGTCACTTCGTCAGAACTGCTGGAAACACTGTGCGATTGCATCCGCATTCTCGCAGACTACGACGAACAGGACGGTGACGAAGGCGATGCCTATCGGCGTTGCCTCGCCCTGCTGGTTCGGCTTTCTCAAAAGCCTTTCCAGATCACTCAAACCTCAAAACACACAACCAAGGACACTCACCATGCAAACTTTTGAACCATCGACAATCAATCCATTCTTCCATTCCCGAACCTTTGAACCGGCTCCCGTCTTTGCGAAGCTGCCTGCGGCACCTCGCAACGCGAGCCCCGTCCCTCACCTAACCAGTCTATATCATGACGACAAGGCCGGCAACTACGGCGATCGTTCCTACCCCGGCAATTGTGGCGGCAATCTGATTCGCGATCTGCTGAGGTACTACCAACCGGCATCGGTCTTCGACCCAATGTCCGGCAGCGGCACATGCCGTGACGTGTGCACGGAACTTGGCATCGAATGTTGGTCAGCCGATATCCACGGTGGTTTCGACCTGTGTGAACCAGCAAACTTTTACGGTAACGCCGCAATGATCGCTCGATCCAGTTTCGACTTCGTCTGGATTCATCCGCCATACTGGCGTCAGAAACTCTACGCCACTGACAGCCGCGATCTGTCACGAGCACCGACGCTGGAGGCATTCCTCGAACGCTATGCCGATGCCATCCTGCATTGTACCCGCGTCTTAAAACCCGGCGGTCACTTCGCCATCCTGATGGGCGACTATTCCGACCGTGATGCCGGATTCGTGCCGCTGACATGGCACACAAAAGACCTTGCATTCAAGTGTGGCCTGAAGCAGGCTGCCACCGACATCATCCGGTTCAGCCATGGGGCCAGCAGTTCGCGAAAAGTCTACCGATCGTCATTCATTCCTGGACTGCACGATGTTTGTGCGATATTCACCAAATAGAAAATCGAAAGGAGTCTCCATATGTCTCGCACTGTTTCACTCACGCTCACTCTTCGACTGGAAATCGATGACGAGTTATCCAATCCTGAGTTCTACGATCGCTTACCATCTCTCTTGCGAACCGGTCTCGGAACGATGCTGCCTCCGGCAATGAACGACGTTTTTGTCGTCTCCGCGAACGATCCGGATGGCGTTCTGTCGAAACCAACGAACGCGACGTCACTCTTTACGTCACGTGGGGAAGTTCCCTTCATCTGGTCTATCCATGACGTGCGACGAGTTCGCCCAGATCTGTCAGACAATGAAGCATTCACCGTTCTGGAAGCACTTCAGCTCGGTCATGATTCCAATTATGGAGTCACATGGGACACGATTTCCTACGCTGCCGACACGTTGTTTGGGGAATCCTCAGTTGCTCCCTGCCCGGAAGCATTCGCTCGGCCTTTGGCCTTATCCTGCTCGATCCATTGATCGGCCTGATTCAGCAATTGCTGAGTCCGCAGCAGATCGCCTTCCCTCAGGTACTGCGTTGACTTGAACTCGCCTTCGCCAACGCGGTAGGTTCGGTCGATCCGTACCGAGTAGTTGTCGCGGCCCTGTTCGGATTTTGTTTTCCAGACAGCTACTGAAATGCCGCCGCTTCCACTGAAGCGTGCCACCGGTCGCTGTTTCTGAGTGTCCTGCGATGTCTCCGAGGTCACGCCGTCGTCTTCAAGATGCTCATCAGTCATTGTGTGTCTCCTTTCTGTAAGACCTGCAAATGACTACTCGCGTCTCAATCTTTTGGCAACAACTTTCTGAAGAGACGTTAACGTTGCTTTGGAGCAAATGGGACTGGCGCCGATCAAAGTGTGGCGTTCAAAATGAGTCAATGCATACGCCTTTGGTGCCTTTCCCAATTGCGATGTGCGTATGCGAAACGGTGAGTTTCACCATCACATCCGCCACCCGCCAATGAAGATTTTTCGGCGACTGGAACCCGTAAATCGTACCCGTAAAAGTTGAGTTTCGAGCACAGTGATGCAACCCATAAATCCCGGTTGAATGTATCAGACGTCTTCCCTTAGCACTGCTAAGGCGGAGTTTTACAGTAAAACTCCGGAAACACGCTTTTGCGGTTTCACGGTTTCACGATTCTGCGACGGCACGATTCGCCGCCGTTGCGACAACACGCTTCACCGTGTTTACGACGATACGATTCGTCGCAAATCAGTAATTGACGAAAGTCGGAAATGGTGATATCCACAGAATCGCAATTCTGCAAAATCGCAATTCCGTGGAGGGTTATGAAAGTTGGATTCCTGAACCAAAAAGGCGGTGTCGGCAAGACGACACTCGCCGTCAATGTCGCCGACGCGATGGCTCGGCAAAACAAACGAGTACTGCTGGTCGATGCCGACCCGCAGGGCTCAGCACTCGACTGGGCGGCAGCCAGACGAGGCGAACCGATGTTTGCTGTGGCCGGATTGCCACGGGCATCGATTCATAAAGAACTGCCCGCACTCGCCAAAGGTTACGACGTGGTGCTCATCGACGGACCGCCGCGAGTCTACGATGTCGCCCGTTCGGCCATCATGGCCAGCGACCTTGTGCTGATTCCAGTGCAGCCGTCCCCGTATGACGTCTGGGCCGCGAAGGAAATCGTCGATCTGATTCATGAAGCTCGCGTCTACAAGCCGGACCTGAAAGCCGCATTCACGATTAATCGTAAAATCGTAAACACGGCACTGGGAAGAGATGTCGCCGACGCGCTCAGCGAATACCCAATCCCGGTATTCAGCAGTGCCGTATGTCAGCGGGTAATCCTTGCGGAATCCGCTGCTCAGGGACAAACGGTGCTGGAGACCGCTCCCGAAAGCACAGCAGCCGACGAGATTCGGCAGCTGGTTCGGGAGATTGAGGAGTTCCTGTCATGAAGAAGATCACGTTTGGGAGCAAGCCATCTCCACGGACAGGGCAGGGGTCTCCTGATGACTGGGTCGCCGACCGATCGGCGCAGCCCACGGAACCTACAAAGCGATTAACTATTGACGTACCGCTTTCGTTGCATCAAAGAGTCAAGAGCCAATGTGCCATGCAGGGGGAAAAGATGGCGGACGTCATTCGGGAACTGCTGGAGCAGCGATTTCAACAGGATCAGCCAGTCAGGCCCGATCCAATTCCTGAAGCGTCGCCGCCTTCCGTAAATACGACTTTGTAACTTTCAGCAAATACGACGCATGACCTACTCCGACGATAACGAACTTCCACCTCTCATCAAACCGCAGGATCGGTTCTCTGCCACCGGGCGAGTGCTGGACGCCCGCGAACAGATCATGCAAGGCAAGCCCGATCGCAATGACTTTCTGCATACCGTGCTCTGTCAGGTCGGCATGCCCCGTCGAAAGACACCCGAACGAACATTCGAACGCCAAAGCGGGCACGTGAGCGTACTGCTGGAAGCTGGTAAGCTATGGGACGGTCGTGCATGGAAAGATCTGCCTTTGCCGTATGGGACCACTCCCCGTCTCGTCATGGTTCACGTCAGCTCCGAAGCCGTGCGGACTCAGTGCCGCACCATCGAAGTCGGCGATAGCGTCCGTCAGTTCCTGCTGCGACTCGGAATGGGAGACGGGGGAGGGCCGCGAGGCGGCTACACCGTCTTTCGTCAGCAAATCGAGTCGCTTGCAGCCTGTCGATTGTCGATCGGTATGCAATCGGAAGGTCGAGTCATTACCGTGGACGCCAAGCCAATCAAACGCTTCGAAGCATGGCTGAACCATGATGGGGCACAGCGAACGCTGTGGCCGGGAGTACTTGAACTTTCTGCAGAGTTCTATGAAACCCTCACTCGCCATGCCGTCCCGCTCGACTATCGAGCCCTTGCAGCTCTGCGGCATTCATCACTGGGACTGGATCTCTACACATGGCTGGCCCATCGGCTTTGCCGCATCAGCCGACCGCAGGGAGTGAAACTGAGTTGGAACAATCTTCGCGAACAGTTCGGTCAGGAATACAAAGTTTCCAAGGACTTCAAACGCGAATTCCGCAACATGCTGCGGCAGGTTTGTGCCGTCTATCCCGAAGCACGGATCTCCGACGTCATCGGCGGCATCCAGCTGCACTACTCACCGGCCCCCATGTCCGCCACCCGCATCAGCCTCGCCGGTCTGAAACGAATTGCACCCACCGAGTGACAGCAACAGTGTGACGCCTGTGGATAACTCCGAGAATTCAGCGAGTTATCCACGATGAATTACCCCCCACCGCTTCGATGAATCGCCCCCCGTTGCGGTCCAAAACCTTCGATGAATCGCCCCCCCGTAAAACCTATAGAGACTTCCTATAGTTCTTTACTGGTAGTTGATGACGGCGAATCTGTGGGGAATTCAGTCGGCGAGCCTGGCCAGAATGCCATCGCGTCACAAGTGACGCCGACGGCACCAGATAGGAAAGGAAGGATTGCTCGGCAGAATGGAATCCAGATCGCGGCAACGTAATGCCCCAAATTCGCATTCTACTGGCCCTTGGAGACGGCAAGGCCAATCGGGCAAGGGTAAGTACTCGGTCATCAGCTTCATCTTCAGCGACGCTCTTTATGGCCCCTCATTGCCATTCCCGCGAAATAGACGTTTGATCGAGACACATCAGATCAGCTGATTCAACACGGCACGTCTTTGCAGCTTTCGGGGAGGGCAGGGAATACTCGAGGTTTCTGAATCCATCATCAGCCTCGCCGAAACTTCAACTCAACAGGTTCAGCCGCTACACTCCCCGAGATGCCGAATTCTTCTGAAAACATCACCCCGTCACCTTTCAATGCGATTTGCACGGCACTTTGCCGCGAATTCCCATCAATTGTCGCTGCGCGGCGGGAATCCCGGCAAACTGAAGACAAGATCCGGCGTTCGGTTTCTGCCATCAAAGTCCCTCCTGACATCGCACTGTGCTTTCGCCGCATCGAACTTTCTCCTTGAAAATGTTTCTGCCATCAAAGTCCCTCCTGACATCGCACTGGTCGTCTTTGGTTCCCTCGCACGACTCGAGTGGACATCAAGCAGCGATGTCGACTGGACTTTGTTGGTTGACGGTCCGTCCGATCCGGAACACTTCAGCTTGGCGCGAGCCATAGACAAAGGGTTGGCAGGAGTTGGATTTCCACCAGTTGGAGCATCTGGCACATTTGGCTCGATGGCCAGCAGTTTCGATCTGATTCACTACATCGGCGGAATCGAAGATTCGAATCAGAACATGACGCGACGAATTCTGCTGCTGCTGGAATCCGTTTCACTCAGCGACACGGTGGTCCATGAACGAGTGCTGCGTGGTATCCTGAAAAGGTACATTCAAACGGACCCAGCGGTTTCTACTGCGACGGCACCAATGTTTCGCGTACCGCTTTTTCTGCTCAATGACGTCGTGCGCCTTTGGAGAACGATTGCTGTCGATTACGCCACAAAGAAATGGCAACAATCCTCAGACAAGTGGGCTTTGCGAAACGTCAAGCTTCGCATGTCGCGTAAGCTACTTTTCGTCAAGGGATTGCTAATGTGTTTCAGTTGCCAACTGCAAGCCCCAAAAATGTCGGAAATGAACGAAGAGATTGTGCTGGATCGCCTCGTGAGCCACTGTCTCGACTACACTCGCAAACCGGCCATTGATGCACTCTGCGAAGTGCTGATCATGGCAGATGCAGATCAGCTGGCAATCAAGCTTCTACAAGCCTACGATGACTTCCTCGCCTGCCTGAATGACACGGAAAAACGTGAACATCTTAAGGGGCTTGATTTTTCAAAGGCTGCTTCTGACCCACTCTTTCAGCGGGCAAGAGCGATCAGCTACGATTTCCGAGACGGTTTGAACGAATTGTTTTTCGACCATGAATTATTGCGTCCTCTGACGCGAGACTTTGGACTGTTCTAATGAGAATTGGATTCTCCACCGGTGCACTTGCTTTGTCAGATTTTCAGGCTGGCCTCGCCATGAATGAGGCGGCTGGCCTGAACGCCGTAGAATTGTCGGCATTGCGTGAGACCGAAGTTGCAGACCTGATTGCGGCTCTGGATGAACTGCCGCTTGTTGGAATGGAGTATGTCTCGTTCCACGCTCCCAGCAGTCTTCACCAGTGTTCTGAGCAGGAATTGATCACCCAACTTCAGCCGGTTTTTGATCGGGGTTGGCCGGTTATCGTCCACCCAGACATCATGAGCGATCTGGAGCTTTGGGCCAGTCTTGGTAATCGCATCCTTGTGGAGAACATGGATCAGCGTAAACCCATCGGCAGAACGACACGCGAACTGCGGCAGATCTTTTCTCGACTTCCTGACGCTCGACTCTGTTTCGATATTGCTCATGCACGCCAGGTGGATCCCACAATGAGCGTCGCCGTGGAGATTCTGACCGAGTTCGGCGACCGATTGGCGGAACTTCATATCAGCGAAGTCGATTCCGGTAGTCGTCATGTGGCCATCAGTCAGCTGGCGAAGAAATCCTACCAGAGAATTTCATCGCTGATTCCTGAGCATGTCCCGGTGATCATTGAATCCATGATTCGCGAAGTGGACATCCCAGGGGAAATCGAAGCGGTCAGAGCCAGCCTCCGAAGGCAGGTTCCAACAGCCGTTGAGGCATAGCGTTCTCGTATTCAACACGTGGTTTGATATTCTGGATTCCCGAATCAAGCCCATCAAAATAGCGGTCGAGTCGAGAATGTCCCACGGAATCTCTCAGGAATCCAAAGATCTGCGTCGGCACTTGTTGTCTCACAACGGCCCGGATGTCGTGGAACGAATGCAGCAATCCGGAATGAGCGATCCGGTCGGCATGATCATTGAAATGACCGACGACATCGGCAAGCAGCTGACCTACGCCGCCCTTGAAAAACAAGGCATGCCTCGGCACGAGATTCCGGAACTCATTGCGTCCTACTGCAAGAACGCCATCCCGACATTCAAGTGCGTCGTCTCATTTGAGACCGCGAAGAAAATCCTGCCGATCACGTCCGAAACCGCCCTCCAAAACCTCACCGGCCCACGCAAACCCGGGGTTCACTGGATCGTCATCGTCGGAGGCGGCGGCAACAGTTACGCGCAGATTCCGATTCGGATCGCACAATCATAAGAATACTGCGAATTCTTTGGCAAAACTTGCGGCTGCCGATCAGCGTCTGAAAGAAGCAGGCCGCGCCGTGTCGCGGAATTATTCGATGAGGTGTGTTGTCAACTGTGCTTCGTTCGCTGCATTAATAAGAGTAGTGACCGATTGGGAACAGCACGTTCGTCACCGCCGTTTTCAGCAGGTTGAACGCCGCCACAGGGACCAAGGCCAGCGCGCACACTGGGAGATGCTGGCGAATTGGGTAGTTTGCGCTTTTGAGATGAATCGAGTATACCTCCGCAGCATACGAATTGTCATCGAATGCTATGGAGAGAATCTTATGG
>Ga0154020_10007291_pt1 | contig 12921 bp, 31 predicted proteins | sample Klosneuvirus_201_FD_109709 | JGI IMG/M metagenome (GOLD analysis project Ga0154020, IMG submission 109709) | Active sludge microbial communities from wastewater, Klosterneuburg, Austria - Klosneuvirus_20160825_MG | ecosystem: Engineered > WWTP > Aerobic digester > Activated sludge | place... | reverse complement strand
GCCATTATTAAATTGCTTCGTGATATACCTGGGTATGATAACGATGAAATGGTAAAGAAAGTAAAGCAACAACAAATGCGTTTGGTTGATTGCAGTACCACAAAACAATATCTTATGTTGTTAGAAGAGATATTTAATTATCACCGAAGAGGTGATAAACTCCGCTTCATTTAAAATCTAACGGCAAATCAAAAAGGTATCTAATTTTAGGTGCCTTTTTGATTTTTAAAAAGTCTGTAATGATCACCGTTTTATTTCGCTCCTTGGCTTTGTTAATACTATCCAAAGTTCCCATCGAATGACCATCCCAGAAAGCAAAAACTACATCAGCATCTTCAATGATAGTTGTATTACGTAGAAACCCTGCTTTTTTGCCATATCTGTCCCAATCCGGATAATAGATGATCTTCTTTAAGTTATTCTTCTCTGCATATCTTTCAGCCAGTGTATCCGCACCTTTTGCTCCACCAGATACAACTGCAGTATAATGAACTTGATTAACATTTTTATATTGATCAACAATATCTTCTAAGAGCTGGTAGTTGGTAAATGTGCGACTTCCGATGATGGCTATTTTCATGGTAAGATTTCTAAAACTAAAATAAGTTGATCACTCAGCTCGATATCATCTTCCTCAATAAATGTTAGTATGCCATTTGTTGATTCAATATTATAAAAAAAAGCATGAATGTTATTGTGGTAAACCTGACAGAAACCGGTTATTGATCCCAATACAGATGAGTCTTTTGTTACACCTGCGACAGTATCACTTAATTGAAATTTAGGTAATGGTTTTACCGGAGGATAATCTTCATCTGATAACATTTCCATATTATAAAAATACGATGTTGCAGAGATATACTGAACGTTTATTTTGATTTTAATGCCTCAAAAATGTTCTTCAAATACCCCATAATGCCAGCCATTCCAAATGATATTGTCATTAACAAACAATCTTTATGAAAATGGTCCATGTTACCCTGGGTTGCGGACATAATAGTTCCAAATGCAGATAATAAACCATTTAAAATAAGAAATACAAAAATAATTGATAATCTCTTTTCTTTCATATTTTTACTTTACATAAATTAGGTGACCAATGGAAGAATAATTGGTATTTAAAAAGTTTTCAATCTCTTTGCATTTGAAGCTTCGAACCACCGGAATGTTATATGGAAATTTCAAATTCAAGTTAATTTTTGTACAGTTTGAATTTGAAATATCAATTTCAAATTTTATTACTTCATTTCGAAAATTGATTCCTCGTATTAAATTTTCGACCGTTCCATTATAGTGCATGTTGATTAATTTCATAAATATTCAGCGCAAAAATCTTCAATTACTTCATACAAATCAGGAGTTTTCCTATTGACAATCTCTAAAGCATCTTCACAGATTTGTTCCGGAATACCATACATTGCGTGAGCAAGAGCCCCGGCCATGTCTGCAATCGTATCAGAATCTCCACCAATGGATATTGCCATTCTGATTACATTCTCATAACTATTTCCTTCCAAAAAAGCACGAATAGCAGGCGGTACCGTATCCTGGCTCAAAGAAGAAAATTCATATGTAGGCCTAATCTCATCCAGGGTCTTATCCAGATCGTAACCGAATTTTCCCTCAATGTAATTTTTGATTGTTTCCTTATCCTTACCGGTTCGTGCCAAAAAGACTCCAGAAGCAATTGCCTGGGCTCCCTTGACAGCTTCAGGGTGAAAGTGTGTTGGTTTAGCTGAAAGTTCTGCAATGCGTAAAACCTCGTCTAATGAATCGTAGAACCAACCAATTGGAGACACTCTCATTGCAGCACCATTTCCATAACTCATGGCTTCAGGATAGCCTTCAGCATCGAGCCATTGCATAAAACCAGAACCATACCCGGCCAATGGATGTTTTCTTCCATATGTTTTATACATATCTGCAAAGACAGGGTCTGTTTTTTCTGCAGCTGACCTCATGAGCGCATGTGCCACAGCACAAGTTAATACAGAATCATCTGTAGCCTTACACTTCTCATCGAATAAAGGAAAAGATAAATAATTATCTAAGGTTTTATTGCCGGCATAATTGATCATTTCGAACCTGGAACCGATGACATCACCAATGATTGCTCCTAACATTGTAATTCTGATTTTATTGTTGTTAATAATGTGTCTATATAAAATGAAGAAGAATCAAGCATGCGTTCCATACGATCTTTTTCAATTAATTCATGTAGATAAGACCAATTGGCTATAAACCATAAAGACTTTAAATTTTTATATATAATTATTTGATCATCATAAGCCAAAATTTCGCATGGACACATATGATAGTCAATCATTTTAACGAAAATTTGAGTGCTATAAGGTTCTTTCTCCAAATTGTTTATTATCATAATCAATTTTTTAAGCGTTTGCATAACTGTTCCAAATCTCTAAATCAAACTCCGCAACACTCTTGCCACTCTCTTTGCACAACTCCAAAAATTCTTTTTCCAATCTTGCATATTCCTTCTTTGAAGTTGGAGTAGATTTTGGAACATCCTTTACACCATGCAAATGTAGGTATTTTAATATATGCGTGTCAATGATGGCATGCTCGGCATCCCTTCGAGTATGTACAATAAAAGCTTTGGCCGTTTTTAAGCCAATACCTTTGATTTCAAGGAGTTGATCTAAAGTACATTCCTTTAGATCAAATGCCTCATAATTAACTTTGTTCATTAATTCATAGATGGCTGTACCTTTTGTGTTGTAACACCCACACCGGTTTTCTTTTAATAAGTCAATGAGGTTGGATTTAGTGTAAAATCTCCACTGTTGATCAAAAGGATTGGTGTTCTTATCTGGACATAATCTTTGAACTAATATTTCGGCACTGGACGCAGTTTTACCCGCTGCAAAAATCCAAAATAGTATTTGTGCCTGCAGCTCACCGGTTGATGCATTAAAGTTGGTGATCAACTTTGAATTTATTAACCATGCTGATTTTACTATAACTTCCATCGGACATTAAATTTTATGTAAATGATATCGGCAAAGGAACACACGGACAACGAGTTACACCAGGGGCAACACCACCACCACAATTAGGGCATTTCCATCCTAAAAGAAAATGATTCTGAATCTGACATTTGCAGGTTAATTTATTTACAGTGGAACGATGATCATCCCAATAAGGTAAACCACATTTTTCACAGGTCGGTGCTTGATTGAAAAATTGATAAAATTCGTTTTGATCAGTTGGGATTTCCATAATAATCTTTTCTAATTATAATTTGATTTTAAAAAATCAATATTTACCTTTTCCGGGAATTACATTTCTGATTCCTCCGGTAGGATCAAGGCAATCATCTTCATATCGTGGTATGACATGAATATGTGTATGCATCACGGTTTGACCTGCAGCTTTGCCAGCATTTAATCCAATGTTATAACCATTTGGTGAAAATTTTTTTTCAATTAATTTTTTAGCCTTAATGATCATCGGATATAAATGCAAATTGGCTCTATGAGAAGTCTCAAAAAAATGTTCAAAATGCATTTTTGAAATAATCAACATATGACCTGGGCTTACTTCATACCCATCATTTACCAACATCCAATATCCATTCTCGTGAAGAATTTTAAATTCTTCATTTTTCATTTTTTTACAAAAAATGCAATCATCCATTTTGTTAGTTGTTAGATACTGAGAATAATAATTCAATTATTATGCTGGTGTCAATTAAATAACCTTCATTGTCCATATACATGGGCTCACCGGTTTCGCAAAACATAATGGTGGTTCCAAATTTATTATCACAATATTCTTTGTATTTTACTTTTTGATCTGAACTTAATTTTTCCCACATGTTTACTATTTTTTACTTGTTTTAGACTTAAAAGTAAAAATTGCATCATAATTTTCATTATAGGCAGGCTTATCGTAGCTAACCACCCAGCCTGCTTTACGATATACTTCCTCGATATCTAATTGGTGTTTCTTATATAACTCATCACTCGAAATAGCATTTTCACCGGCAATTTTTTTATATCTTGAAACAATATCTTTTTGAAGAATATTGACAGAATATTGTCCGTTGTATTCTTCCAATAATAATTCATTTACTGCCTGAATTATTTCAGGAAGAATTACATTAATTTTTTGTTCTCCACATTCTTTGGGAGTAATAGGTTTTATCATGATTTATTTTTTATAACAGATTATTCGTCCATAATTACCTTTTTCTTGACTTTGAAATCTTAATATCTCAAAACCGATTGTTTTTAATTCCTCAATTACTTCATCGACATGATCTATTTCAGTTAACTGATCAAACATAAAGCAATAGCGTCTTCCGGATTCGTCACGGTGTCCCCAAAGCTTAGGAACATCTTTATTTGTTTCTGTGAGCATGAACATATCAAAAGCAAATACACCCTCAGATTTTAATAATTTAAAAATTTGTTTGTAATATTCTGTGCGGTGCGCCTTTGCTATATGTTGAAACACATTAAAACTAAAAACACCATCCAGGTTAGTTGGTATTTCCTTTGGAATTGTATAACCATTGGTCTTAAATAACTTCTTATATCTGAATAATGGGTTTACATCAATTGCATAATAATCTTGCGTTTTTGTCCTGCCATATTTATCACGAATATGATAATAAATTGAGCCATATCCCGGACCAATTTCTAATACTTTGGGTTTATTATTTTCAGCATAGCCTTTGGTAAAATAAGCTTCAACAATGTCAATGTTTCCAAGACCAAGATGCATTAGTAGATTATTTTTATTGACCTCTTTCTTGTTTTTACTTGGAGCACCTGAAATGGTAACAAGTGGAAATTTCTTGGTTGCATATTTCCAAAATTCAACCGGTGATACTTTGGTTGGATGCAATTGATCAATGTACTCTTTAGAATGTACCGTGAAAAAATCTTCACCATCCTGACAGTTTTTATATAAACCTTTTTTTATCTCACTTTCAATTGATAGAAATATGCTTGACTGATTAATGACTTGCTCGTCTATTTGATAAGAATAGTCATCTACTTTATGGCTGTAATATTTTAAAATGTGATCTTTAATAGTCTGTTTCATAAGTATTATTTTAATCCGATTTTTAAACCTAACCCTTTCATGGCCAGCAAAGCTTCTGCATTTCCCTTGGCATCGTCTACAGGATGGTGCGAATGCTTGGTTTTTCTTAAATTCCTTTTCCATTCCTGATTTAAGGAAGCATCCATTTTCATTCCGCAATACAAATCTCCAATTCTTCTTCCTGAATGTCCAAATGGATTTTCCCCGGTAAACACATGCATGTAATAATTGATGAATTGCCAATCAAAACAATTATTGTCTGAAATGAATATGGGGTTACCTACAGAGTTTTCTTTTATCCATGTAGCAAATTGTTCCATAACCACCTCGGCAGAAGGAAATTTTATATGATCTTCTCTTGAAAAACCGGAAACAGCTAAAGCTTCTGGAATCCATTTAGAAGAAATAGGACACACTTGCCCATAAAATGTTTTTGATAGCGTAGGCTCTACAATCACTGCACCAAAACATACCATTGAATATTTATCCGGAATCGGACCATCTGCTTCAACGTCAACAACTATAAAAGACATATCAAAATTTATTTTTAATACTAATAATTAAAATGATCACAAAAAATAAAATAACCAGTATTATACTAATCCAAGCAGGAGATAATACCCATAACCATGACCAGTTAATTACACCTGTTAATTTTAATGCAATAAATAGAATGGTTAATAATCCTGTAAAACCAATTCCACTTGAAGAAGATGATGAACTTGAATAAGGTTTTTGTATCATATTAGTTCTTTTTTTTATTAATTAATTTTTCAACTGAATCACAAGGAACGCAAGTCATGGTATAAGTATCGATATATCCTCTTTCAGCAAAACAAAGCCCCGTTCGTTCATCTTTAAAATAAGAAATATCTGAAGCATCACCATTGTTTGAAGTACCATTTATATAATTGGGTTGCTGATTATCGCATCCTGATAATGCCGCTATCAATAAAACGGTAAATAGTATTTTATAAGTCTTCATTTTTTATTCTTAATAATCGATCAATTTCAGCAGCAATTAATGCCCCGGCTTTTGAAAGCTCCTTAATACGATCATCAGGAGTGGGCTTCCACCAGGAAGTTCCCCATGGCCACATGATCATTACTTCGGGCTCATCCTTTCTCTGATATAAAAATCGCCAATCTTCTCCCAGGGCGTAACACGCTGCAGCATCTGCCAATTGTCCTTCCGTATGGAAATCATCGTGCTCATTATCCCAACCTTCCTGGTCAAAATGTCTTTTGCGTTCCTGGGTGATAATATCTACACCGGTAATATATAATTTTTCCATTTTTTAATTTATTTATCCAATTGCTTCAAACCATATTTCCGGTAACACAAAATGTGAATATGGATAATGTTCTGACTCTAAATGTTGATCTGGTTCAATGATATAGGTTCTGCCCATCACCGCATGTCCATTATTTACAAGTCCAACAATTTTCCCAGTTCCCTGATTAGATTCATCACCATTTAAACGGTATTTAACTTTGGTATTTTGTTGATATTTCATTTTAATTTATTTAATAAATTATCGACTTTATCTTTTAAATCGTCATGTAAATTATATTCTCGCTGAATATGCGATAACAAAACAATCATATCTTTATATTTATTAATTGCATTGACAGCATACTCTGCATCTGATTCATCAGCAAAACAAATTGAGAATAGTTCTTTTCCGGCATTATCCAAAATGCAATAAGTCTCAGAATCGTATTTAAGAGGAATGTCCATTTTTTTAAGGAGTTTATTATTTGTGAATTTATTTTTATCGATTATCACCAGAACCGGAAATAACATCTCTTTTTCTTCGGTCAAGAATTTTATCAATATTGCCTTGAGCTACATTTTCCATGGAATAACCTAAATCGGTTGCAACTGCATTAATATACCAAAGACAATCGCCTAACTCTTTTAATATTTCATTGCTTCGCTCCACAGAATAAACACCATCATTATCCCTTAATACTTTCCCAACCTTTTCTGCGACTTCACCTGCTTCTCCATTTAATTTTAAAGCTGGATAAACAATTGGCTGACCCGTACCATAAAATTTTGTACTCGATGCCACCCTTTGGTATTGTTCAAAAGATAAATCTTCTCCTTGATTCGTATTAATTAAATCCCCGGCTCCAATGGCAATAAGTAACTCTTCACGTGTTCGGTAAAGATCAGAGTATTCTACTTTCGGATATCGATCAAGGATTGCTATTTGAGAATCTACACACACCGTTAATAAATGATTTTCTGTCTTTTGCAAATTTTCTCCATACGTGATGTAAAATGAACCTCCGATAATCCGGCATTTTTCTATTCTATTTTTATACATGAAATAATATTCATCCTGAGCAGAGAATTTTTTAACCACCACCTGCTTGTCGTCCCCTGATACATCCCCTGGATTCATCTTATTTAACAGGTCGTTAGACCCGCCATAAATTTTTTCATCAGAAATATCCACTTTTGTGTCATTAATCATTTCTCGTTCGCTGTAATCATTATTTTTCATTATTATCCTTTTAATATTTTTTTTGTTGAAGTGTCCTCTTTTGTCGAAATGTCTCCTTTTTTAATATCACACAACACTCCGTAAATGGAAACTAAAATATCCATCATGTAACCAAATAAAATGCCCAGACTAAAGGAAGCTTGAAGTGACAATCCAGCTAACCATAAAAATAAGGTACCTATCAGACCATAAGTTAAAATTAAAATAATTGTTCTAACTATTGATTTATTTGTTGAGTTCATAAATTCTAATTATATTTGACAACACAAAATTAGAAAAAATAGAATTCAAAACAACAACTATTTAAAAAATATTTTTTAAAAATGAAAATAAGAAAAATTCAACTCGGAACAAATGAATCAACTAAAGAAGTAATTGCCATTAATGTCTCTAATGATGCGATTGTCGGATACCTTAATTACCAGGGGATTGGTAAGAAAGGTCCGGTGATTAATTGTGAAAATGAACACGAAATACTCAAAGAAATAACCTATTATGTGGAAATAGAGGAATTTATTGAGTATATTAAAAAAAATTATAATAATTAATAGTATAACCTAATATTAAATTAATTGATAAAATGAATTTATTCCGGAAACTACTTCAACTCTTAGTAAATAATAATTTGCCGCTCCCTGAAACAATTAAGCCTGAAGATTACCTGATCAAGGTTATTCCATATAGCGGAAATTATGTCGCCTTTCAATATTCTGTCAACAAAGGAAGAACATTTCATAATGTTGTATATTGTTGTTCTCCCTATTTAGGTTCACTCGATTATAATTATGAAATGCAAACATTAATTACCAGACTAAATGAACAGTCGATCAAAAATAAACTACAGGAGCTATCCACTTATGATAAACTCTATGAATTCATTCAAAAAGAGTTTACTGATTTTCAGATTAAAAAGAAGGAATGGGAAAAAAGACAAAATCTGGTGAAATTAAAAACACAAAACATAATTGATAAACTCAATAATCCAAACAATGAACAATTCTAAAACATATTCCAGACTGGGTTTTATACTATCTCTTCTGCTCCTTAGTTTCTTCTCCGGCTTCCATTTCGGTCAAAAGAAAGCCTTACATAATCAGTTAAATTCCCACCAAATAATTAATCCCTAATGCAAGAAGAAATCGAAAAAGAAATTAATAGCCGGCTTGAATTTAAACGAAACGAAATTCTAACCTCTATCCGGAATCATATACAAAATCATCAGCATTTTGCCTTTGCAACCGTTTTAAATAACCAAATGGCAGAAGCTGCCAAACATCAACATTACCGGGAAGCTTACCAAATCCTGTTGGATATCGTGGAAAAGGAATTTAATATGCCCTGCCCGAATCAAGAAATGTATACAGAGGAAAAGTATCAAATCAAGGAAGGTTGCGTAAAATCGATCACCGAAAAGTTTGATGATCTTACAAGAGGTAAACTTTCAACTCATAGCCGGTTTTCCTTTATCCGTCATGTAGCCGCAGCCGTGGAAAAAGCCACAAAAATTTGTAATTCTAATTAGAATTTGTATTATTGCAGTTCAAATCAAAATTCAGCAATAATGAACTTTAACGACCGCATCCAGAATTTTTTTCATACCGGCTATAAAACTGACTCCCAAGCCATTATCATTTCCTGTTATTTCAATCCACAAAATTCCCTGTACCGAAAAAAAGCCTTCCAACAGTTCTATTCCACCATCAAACATTTGAACCATCACATCATTGAATGCTGCATCGGAAAAGGTGAAGAGAAATTGACCGACTATGAACTCATCGGTGCCGGATATGATAATAAAAACTTTACCAGGGTTAAAACCTCCCAATTGCTTTGGCATAAAGAAACCCTTCTAAACAAAGTGATCAAGAGTCTTGATCCCAAATACAAATATATCTTTTGGCTCGATTGCGATGTTATCTTTACCAATGAAAATTGGCTTACCGATGGAGTCAAGAAGCTTTCAAGCGGATACAATCTGATTCAACCTTTTGAATATTGTTTCCACTTAGAAAAAGATGAAACATCACCATCTTCTGATTATTTAGCCCAAATCGGAGAATTGGATTTGACCGGGCAAAGACATCCTATGATGTGGCGCTCCTTTGCTGCCAACTGGGAAGATCAAAAACATAATGCCACCAGCCTTGATTATGACACTCATGGTCACGTTGGATTTGCCTGGGGAGCCCGTAGAGAGGTTTTAACCAAATGTCCCCTATACGATCATGCATTAATTGGAGGAGCCGATCATATCATTGCACATGCCGGAGTTGGACAAATTCCACATAATTGTATTACAAAATCATTTACCGAGAATATTGAGGAAGTAAATTTATGGTCAGAACGTTTTTACAATGCAGTAAAAGGTAAAGTTGGTTACTGTAAAGGTGAACTCTTTCATATCTGGCACGGGGATATCGAAAAGCGGGATTATTTCCGTAGAGTAAAAGACTTTACTCCCAAAACCAAAAACATCCGCAAAAGAGATGATAATGGGTTTTATATCACCGAAGATAAACAAGATGAACTTTACATGCAGAATTACTTTAAACGTAGAGAAATTATCCCACAAGATTCCTTACTGGACGATTTATTGAACCCATTAAATCCACTGAGTCCAATCTACATCTTTGGTGATCAATACCACTACATTTTTGATGATCAATACCAAAATGACCTTCAACAAAATTATCCTCAAGATGATTATTCACAAAATAATTTACCAAGCTCTGAGCAATCACAGCAAAATGATTCCACAATAATTGATTCCACATTTATCAATCAAGATATTGCCAGAGATTCATCTACACAATCCTTTTCTTAAACAAAAAGCAATGGCGGAACTAATTCTTCATTCAAATATGAATTCAAGTGTTCGTGATCACGATAACGTGAACTATGAACCGATTGAATCTCAGTTTTATAAAATGGTGAAAGACCGTTTATATAAAGATGGAGATCACAAAATCTATTACCGGATTTATGAAAAAGAAAAACAAATTGTTATAGAAGAAAAATTTGCGCTTTGCCTGGAAATAAAAGGAAAATTAAAATGTTCTTTCTCTGTCCTGTATGATTCAGATTCCAAGGACACTTATAATTTTAAATTAACAGAAAAAATTAATGCCGGTTTTAATTGTAATAAAGATATTGGCAAACAGTTTGAACAGTATATGACAAAGATCATTCAAGTTATGGAGCTTTATGATCACTCAAAAGGCCTATATGACTGGAACCGAAATTGTTATAAATTGATAAGTGAAAAAATTGAAAAGTATTTAAATAACCATTTCAATAGCGAGGAGAATAAAATCAAATGTAGCTTTCGGTTGTATGAAACGTCTTTGTTTCAAACCTCAGACTTTGATAATTATTTATTAGACTTTTACATCTATCCAAAAGTTGAAAATCGATGCCCAGCCGATGGCACTGTTTTTTGCATTGACAAGAATGGAAAATGCATATTGAGAGTGTCGGACTCAAAGCATCGATGGGGAAAAACAGAAGAACTCAGTGATGTATTTCAAAAAATAAATTACAATGGAGATAGCCAGGGAATGAAAGAAAAACTTGAGGATATGCTTGATCTGGAAAAAAGAGTTGCCAATTTTGATGGGACCAAGTGCCCGGAAATAATGTTGTATATTGAAAAAGCAAATCAAGCAATGGAAATTCTTTCTTTGGCCAAAGACATTAAATAAAATTTAAGCTTCTTGTTTTTCAGAATATGCTACTTTGGTAGTAGTGTATTTATGCACCAAATTTTTTGCTGCCAGTTTTTTGTTATGTTTTTTAATGAAAAAATAACAGTGTATACTAACCGGAATTAAGATCACCCAAGAGGCTATTACAATAAGATTCATCATTGGATTATTTATAAGTAAATAGCCTGGCTTTTTGTTAAAAAATAAAAGTGGTTTTTTGAATTGAATTACAGGAATAAAAATTTTTACAAAAAAAATTTACCGGTTGGTCGAATTCTGGAAATAAAAAATTTTCACAAAAAAATTTTTGAGCATCCGATTTTCTTCGTTTTTAAAGTAAAAACAGTGGTTGGGAAACCTGGAGTAAATTTCCACGGATAAATCCTGTGAGGTTCCGACCCCCTGTAGGGCGCAAGGCAAAATAGGGGGCTAATTTTTGATACGAGGGGTGCTAATTAAGGTGTCTAATTTAGGAGCCTAATTAAGGAAGGTACTTAGACCTTTGATTCAATGGGAAACTCTTTCTGAAAGGTTTCCCATTCATAGTCTGCGTCCACCTTCACTCCAGTATCCGGATGACGTTGCAATAAGAACTTCACAAAGTTTAACTTCCCACGGTTGAATTCACTGGTAGGATTTTCCTGCACATCGGACAGGTGAGAAAAGATAATCATTTTAACGGATAGCTTCATAGTTTATATACAAGAATAGGTTAGTAAATCTTATACTTTCAAGCAATCATTTTTTTGACCATTGCTAAAATTTGCCGTTCAACCTTGGGACGATTGCGCTCGTATTCTCTGCGCTCTCTGCGATTGCGTGGAGCCTGCCCAAATATCAGCTCACTATCTTTGTATTCTTTTTTAAGTTGTTGCATGAGTTTAAGAATTAAAGATAACTTCATATCCAAGTGAACGGTAATGGTCAGCAAAGTATTCAGCGTTTCCACTGCCCTGAAAATTTATTTCTTTGCCATCTACATTCATTGTCCATGCAAATGATCCGTTGGTGATGATACATTTTTTCATTGGTGTGGTTTGTTTTTTATGTCTGTCAACCTTACGGGGTTTACCAGACTGTTTGGTTATGTTTTATATACAAGTTTCCTTTATGGAATCTTATACTTTATTCCAATTTTTTGGATGAGTATATCCATGTTTTTTAATATTCCTTAATTGAATAACTCTTAATTTTAAACTATCAACTGCATCTTCGGGCGTTTTCCCTTGACCGTAACAGTTAGCAAATTCACCACCCAATAGGTAAGCTATGTGCATACCTATAAAAATTTCGTAAGATAAAGTATAGTTCATGGTGATATACTTATTCAAAAGTATAGATAGGAATATTGTCGCCTACATTGTAGTAATCCATATTGCCCCAACAATCCATGATGGCAAAATCTTTTCCTTTCATGTATTGTCGTCCTGCTGCGGTTTGCGGCCAAATGGCCATTTTCACAACGGCATGGCCTTTTTCTTTTTGGTATTCTTTTTCCGAAGCAAGCAGACCTTTAATGTCCTTTAAGGTCATGGCTCCGGTAATTTTTTCCTCTGTTGTTCCTGATGTTGCAATTTGAACTTGGAAATTGCAAGTAACTGATCTTCCCATTGTGGTTATTGGTTTGT
>Ga0154020_10007290_pt1 | contig 12922 bp, 3 predicted proteins | sample Klosneuvirus_201_FD_109709 | JGI IMG/M metagenome (GOLD analysis project Ga0154020, IMG submission 109709) | Active sludge microbial communities from wastewater, Klosterneuburg, Austria - Klosneuvirus_20160825_MG | ecosystem: Engineered > WWTP > Aerobic digester > Activated sludge | place... | reverse complement strand
TCCTGGCCCGGCTCTCGCCGGCCGAGCGCGGAGAATCGCTGAGCATGGTGGCCTCGAGCCTCGAGCGCACGCGCGCCGATGAAGGGCGCTGGCCGCGCGATCTCCTGCGGTGGCGGGGGGCGAGCCCAGAGCGCCCAGGCCAAGCTGAGCATACCCACCGCCATTCCGCCGGCGGCGACCAGCTCGCGCCAGCCGAGGACGCTCCCGCGCTGCATCGTCGGGCCGGTCTGATCTCCGGACAGCTCCGCGAGGAAGTTGGCGCGGGCTTCAGCAGGGGTCAGGCTCGCCAGTGCGCGCGCGACGCTCCGCGCGAGGACCTGCTCACTCGGCACCGCCGCCATGATCGCCGAGGCGAGCGCGCGAGGGAGGGCGGCGCCTGCGGGGGCCCCGGTCAGGGCGTCGATCGGGAGGATCCGCAAAATCTCGTGCCCACCCTGGTGATCGAGGAACACATTGGAGACGTCGATCTCCGGAGCGGCGAGGCCGGCCTGAGACAGCGCCTCGGACGCCAGCGCCAGCTCGCGAAGCCATCGCGCCGCGCGCCGCGGCTCGATCGGCCGCTCCCGCTCGAGCACATCCGAGAGGCGCTTTCCGCTCAAGGCCTCGGTGATCAGAAACTGGGTGCCATCTTGATCTAGGCCAGAGTCGAGGACCCCGAGGAGGTGCGGGCTTTGGACCTCCGAGAGGAGCCGGGCCGAGACCGCGAAGCGCTCGGGCGCCAGCGCACCAGCGTCGAGCAAGACGACGGTGCGCGCTGCCCCGAGGAAGCTATGTCTCCCCGCATGGACCGCGGCCCCGGTCGCGCGGTGCTCCAGCTCGAGGACCCGGATGTTGGCCAGCACCCGGCTCGGGCGCATGGCCTTGGTCGCGGCGCTACCGCTGCCGGGGCTGGCTTCGGTGGGCGCCTTGGTCGGGTGCGCTTTGAGCTCGGAGTGCAGCTCCGTCTCCAGCTCCTCCCGCTCGGGCTCGGCGCGCGTGCGCTCGAGGCTCGAGGCCACCATGCTCAGCGATTCTCCGCGCTCGGCCGGCGAGAGCCGGGCCAGGAGTTGCTCCAGCTCTTGCCGTAAGTCCTGGGCGTTCTGTATGCGCCGCGCGCGATCGGATCGGGTCGCGCGGCCGATGAGCTCGCTCAGGTCGGGCCCGAGGAAGGGATCGATATGGATGCCACCCTGGTCCATCGCCGCCCGGCCTTGGACGACCGATCTCCCGGTGAGGAGGAAGTGAAGGAGGCAGCCCGTGCTGAAGATATCGGCGCGCCGATCGACATCCCGCGCCTCGAACTGCTCGGGCGCCATGTAGCTGAGCTTGCCCTTGATGATCCCCACCTCGGTGGCGACCAGGCGGCGATGCGCCAAGGCGATGCCGAAGTCGATCAGCTTCACCTCGCCCAGCCACGAGACGAGGACGTTGTCCGGGGCCACGTCGCGGTGGACGATCCCGAGCGGGCGACCCTCGTCGTCGGTCGCGTCGTGGGCATATTCGAGTGCCCGGGCCACGGCGATCGTAATCTCAAGAGCCGCGCCAGTGGACAGGGCCCCGGGGAGCAGCTCCGTGAGGGCGTGCGCGCTCAGCCCGTCCACCAGCTCGATCAGCTGGCAGGGCAGCCCGCCCAGCGATCCGCAGTCGAGGACGCGCGCGATGTTGGGGTGACGGAGCAGGGTTCCGATTCGAGCTTCGTCCAAAAAAGCCCGCGCATAGTGGGGGTCGGCGGCCAAGGCCGGCAGCGGTCTCTTCAGCGCGAAGCGGACGGCGGGCGCGCCGTCGTTGACGGCTGCGACCTCGAGCACCTCCGATGATCCGCCGCGCGCTAGCGTGCGCAGGATGCGGTAGCGCCTTGAATCCAGCACGACCGCCCTTGTTCAGTTCCCTCGACGAGGCTCGATGCCATGGCGCTTCAGCATGCCGATCAGATGGGTGCGGCTGAGGTCCGAGAGCCGCGCCGCGCTCGACACGTTGCCCTTGGTGTGAGCGATCAAGGCCTCCAGGTAGACCCGCTCGAAGTCTCGCAACAGCGCGGAGCGTGCCTCGTGGTACGTGCTGCGCACGACCGACGCTGGGTCCATCGCGAAGGAGGAGACCCGGTTTCCGGCGCCTTCGTCGAGGCGGGGCAGCTCGCCCAAGGCCAGCGCAGCTTCGACGAAGTTGCGGAGCTCGCGGACGTTGCCGGGCCAATGATGGGTCTTGAGCCCGGCGACCAGCTCGGCGGTGAGGATATGAGCGGCGCGCTCGGTCTGCCCGCTCTCCGCGGTGAAGTGCTCGACCAAGAGCGGGATGTCCTCGGGGCGCTCTCGCAACGGGGGGACTCGGACCATTACCACCGCCAAGCGGTAGTACAGGTCCTGCCGGAAGTTCCCGGAGTTGACCTCGGCCCGTAGATCTCGATGCGTCGCGGCGATCACCCGGACATCGACCGGGACGGCTCCGCTGCCGCCGACCCGGCGGATCGCGCGGCGTTCGAGCGCTCCGAGCAGCGCGGTCTGGGTCTCTTTGGGCAGCTCGCCGATCTCGTCGAGGAACAGGGTGCCGCCCTCGGCGCGCTCAAAGGCCCCGATAAAGCGGTTGTCGGCGCCGGTGAACGCCCCTTTTTCGTGGCCGAAGAGCTCACTGGATACCAGCGTGGAGAGGAGCGCGCCGCAGTCGACGGTCTCAAAAGGACGTCCGGCGCGCGCGCTGCCTTCGTGAAGCGCGCGGGCGATGAGCTCCTTACCGCATCCGGTCTCGCCGAGCACCAGGACCGAAGTGTCGGTGACCGCCGCGCGCTGGATGCGCGCCATCAAGGCCCGCATGCCGGGCGAGCGGCCGACGATCGCGCCGAAGCGGTCTTCGTCGAGCGTCTCGACCTCGACCATGGCCCCGTCGTCCACCCGGATCTTGGTGCGTCCCAGCACCAGCACAGTGCCAGAGGGGACGGAGCCGCGGCTCACGAAGGCCATTTGGTTGCCGGCGGGCAGCCCCGTGCCATTGGTGGACTGGAGGTCCTCGACGACGATGCCGGAGGCGTCTCGCCGCAGCTCGAGGTGGTAGCGAGAGACGGTAGGGTCGGTCACCACCACGTCGTTGCCGGGGGCCGTGCCGATCGTCAGGCTGTCGCTCTTCGCTTCGGCGTGGAGCCCTCGGTCGGGTCCCTCGACCACCTCAGCTCGTAGCCCCCGCACCGGTCGTCCGGCGCGCCGCACGGGCTCCGTCTGTTCCAGCTCGGCCACGGGAGGCAGCATAGTTTGCCTTCGCACCAGAGTCGACCGAACGCTGGCTTGTCCGGGAAAGGACCAGGCCACGCCATGCCTGATGGGGCGGCCTGGATCCCGGCGCTGGGCAGCCCCGTCGTGTACTCCACCAAGGGGCTCGCGGTAGCTCCCGTGCCGATCGCCGCGACTAAAAAACAGCCGAGCTGGACCGCTCGAGGTCGGGAGTATTCAGCTGACGCCTGCTGTCCTCAGGCCCCGTCGGAGTGATCCAACACTGACCCTGCTCCGAGCAAACATTCCCAGCCGTTAGGCTTGGCAGGGACCGTGTATATAGCTGCCGAGGGCACCACCCTCTTATGTCTGCGGTTCATTTGGCCAAAGCCTCAAAGGCGGTGCACCACCCCAAGTCGCAGGTGGTTCCCGGGGCCGCACCCGAGATCGGCGCCCACCAACCAAAGCCCAAGACCCACCAACCGAAGCCCAAGAAGACCGGCATCGCCCAGACCTTCTCCAGCGACGCTGTCGACGGCCTCAATAGCCCCGCGCTCGGCATCCACCGCGCGCACCCGACCAAGCTCTCCGGCCCCGAGATCGCCGACGCCACGGTACTCTCGGAGTTCCCGCTCGCGGACTTGAGCCAGGTGAAGACCGTCGGCCGCTGGGCCCAGGGCTTTCGTCTCGACGGTGGCTCGCTGCGGCTGATGTGGATGAACGTTCGGCGTACGCAGGAGAAGGACGGTACGGCCGGCTTCGAGGTCGCGTTTCAGGCTCAAGGTCCCTCGGTCGAGAACTTCAAGCTGCGCCTGACCAAGGCCGGCGCGACCACCGGTGTGTATAAGTTCGCCAACTCCGAGGTCGACACCAGCGCGGCTGAGAAGGCGGTGCTCAAGAAGACGGGCGCCGAGTGGGGCCCGTCGGATCAGGAGACGCTGTCGCTCCAGCAGCCCGGTAAGTGGGCGGTGGACTATGTTACGGCCTCTCCCGAGGCGCTCAAGGGGAGCTTTCGGATCCGCCTCTTCGGCAGCGACGCGGACGCCACCGCCGCCCTCTCCGACGTGATCAAGAAGCTCGGCATGCAGGCCTTGTTCGCGCCTCCTTCGCCCAACGCGCTGGAGCGCTTCAAGCTGCTGCGCTTCATCTGGCAGGTCGCGCCGGGGGCCGCCGATCACCTGAAGTACAAGCCGCTGTCGATGCTCGCCGAGGGGCTCAAGGAGCCGGTCGAGCTCGCGGAGCTCAATCCTCAGTCGGAGAAGGCGATCGCCGAGCTGAAGCTCGACACCCCGGAGCTCAAGGAGCGGGCCCAGCTGGCCGAGCTGCTCTACCAGAAGAGCCCTGCTGCTTTCCTGCACTGGAACCAGACGCAATGGGATCAGCACGGGATGATCCCGAGCGACGGCTTGAGCGCTCAGGGGCTCAAGAACGCGCTGTCGTCCGCGGGGATCTCGGCGAGCAGCCCCGAGCTGGCCGCGGCGCTGGCCAAGACGCCCACGCTGGACACCGTTCGGCCGCTGTTTCTCCTGTCGCTGCTGGCCAAGAGCTCCCCGGGCGCCGCCCAGGCCGCGATCACCCGGGACGCCAGCACGATCAAGCTCTCTGAGATCCACGCCGCGCTCACCGCGGTAGGCCTCGATCCCCTGGGCGATCGGGTCAAGAACCTCCGCTACGAGGAGGTCTACCCGGGGTACTTCACCGTCATCGATCCTTCGCTCTCACCCGAGCTCGAGAAGGCCGGGGCGCGCTACCTCTACTCCACCTCGGACAATCCGGAGCGCGTCTGGCAGATGCTGACCGGCGGCCAGAAGTCCTCGATGACGCGCTTCCAGGAAGGCGTACTCATTCAAGGCAAGTCCTCGGACTCAGACTTTGGGACCGGCGGGGCCTTTTCGGTGTTCTCACGCTTGGTCACCGACTCGGTCATCCAGAAGGCCAAGACAGAGCAGGGTGAGGGTGACTATTGGTCCGGGACCAAGTTCGAGGACTGGAGCGGGAGCCGGCCCTTCAAGCTGATCTTGAACCGCCGCCTCCTCGAGCGCACCGACTGGTACGCCTACAACGAAGACAACTTCGGCAACTCCAAAGAGGCCACCGCGGCCAACCATGGGAAGAAGATCGTGGAGACGATCAACGCCCAGTACTCCAGCTCCAATGAGGTCATGTTTCCCGTGGGAAATGACCCCTCCTTCGTGGATTTCGTGGTCGCGCCCAACGAGGCTCAGAAGAAGGCCCTGGTCGATTTCCTGGTCTCCAAAGGTATTTTGGAGTTCAACGGCAAGAAGGTCGAGGACTTCGTTATCGTCCGCACGAAGTTCTTCGAACACCCGGATGACTTGACGTTGGCGAACGCGGTGGCCGACGCGGTGCGAACAGCTGACTTCCAGACCCTCCTCCAGGCGGCGCTGGAGCCGGTGAAAAAGGCCGCCACGCAGAGCCTGGATGAGAAGCTGGGGCCCATCGTGGATCAGCTCCTCGCGGCGGACGGTATCCAACAGATCAAGACCTCGGCCGGGTACTACTGCAGCTCGTCGATCACCGACGCCGTGGTGGAGGCCCTCGCGGCCAAGCCCGAGGCGCTCCCTGCTTTCGGTCTAGACACGGTGGCCAAGTCCGCGGTGGTCGGCGTCCAAGAGGCCGTAGAGAAGCGCGCTACTCAGTATCTGACCAACTCTGGCTACTATTCCGTCTATACCATCGAGACTCAGATCCGCGATCAGATCGAGAGCAAGCTCCCGCCCAACCTCGCGGAGGAGGCCTTCAGCAAGATCCGAGCGCAGTTCTTCGCCACAATGCCGCCGCCGGCTGCCGACACCCCGGAAGCTCGATCCTTGCTGCTGGGGGCCCTGAACGGGTCGCTCCGCGCAGAGCTGAAGGCGATGGCGGGCGCGCTCGTCACGACCGAAGGGACCGCGTTCGCTCAGGCTCAGATCGAGAACATGGTGATGGTGGAGATTCCGGCGAAGATCAGCTCCAGCGCCAAGAACTGGGCGAAGAGTGCCCTCCCCGCCGCGGCGATCGGCGCTGTTCCCCCGGAGGCGCTGGCCAGCTTGCTCGCGGAGCTCGAGGCCGTGTCCGCCGCGCCGGCTGAGGTCAAGGTTCGTGAGCACATCAAGAACAGCGCCGCTGAGTGGCTCAAATACTCGGTCCAGGAGAAGGTGGTGGAGCAAGCGAACGCGGCCCTGAGCAGCTCCTTGGTCGCCGCCGCCACCGCCCCGGCGCTTGCGGCCGCCACCGAGCCCCTGGCCGAGGTGGTCCACAAGGCGAGCGCAGAGTTCGCCGCGAAGTCACCGGACAAGGTCAACGCCGAGGAGGAGGCCAAGGTCCCCACGGCCGCGCAGGCCGCCTTCGAAGCGCTGCTCGAGGTCGCTGGCGCTGCCGCGGCTAAGCCCATCGCCGAGGCCCGATCCGCCGAGCGGCTGGGTGCGGCGCTGGTGGAGCTGGCCAAGGGCCCCCTCTATGACGAGCTGGGCAAGGAGGCCGTGAAGAACAAGCTGACGGCGCTGACGAGGTCGGCCGTCGAGAACGCGCTGAGCACCGCGCTGCTCGCCGCGGAGCCCGAGCTGCTGGATGCCGTCACCGCCACTGCGCTGAGCAAGACCGCCGAGGGCGTGAAGGCAGAGATGGTGGAGAAGCTGCTCGGGCCCGCGCTGGCGCGGGCATCCAGGTCGCTCGCCGATCAGCTTTGGTACGACCTCATCGACAAGGATGACACCTCCGAGAAGATGAAAGCGGTGGTTGACGAGTTCGTGAAGAAGTCCTCATCGACCACCTCGGCGTCGGCTGATCCTACTGGTACGCCCCCGGCTGAGGCAGCGCCGGTGGCCGCGGCAGCGCCGGTGGCCGAGGCAGCGCCGGTGGCCGAGGCAGCGCCGGTGGCCGAGGCAGCGCCGGTGGCCGAGGCAGCGCCGGTGGCCGAGGCAGCGCCGGCTTCGCCCGACCCGTCGCCCAAGACGTCCTGAGCGCTTCGGTCAGGGTTCGTCGCTCAGCATCGACGTACTATCGAAGGTTCCGTCTCCCTGGTCGTCGATGTCCACCGGCAGCGGAGAACCGTCGCCTACCCACGCACCAAAGTTCACCCGCAACACTGCTGCAGCGTCTCCGGTGACCCCGTTGTGCTTGAACTCGATGGTCTCGGTCTCGGTTTGACGCTGCACGTAGAGCTCGAAGGTGGAGGCGCTCGCGCTCCCGTCGAAGCTCACCCGGAGCGTGTCCCCGGGCAGCTCCAGCACCATCCGGAGGTTCTGGCCGGAGGCGACCCCCGAGGAACGGAGCTCGATGGTGTAGTCGGCGCCCTCTTGCTGGAACGCCAATACGAGCGTGGGCGTCTCGGTCCCCGAGGCCCGGTACGTGATATCCGGCAGCCCTGGTTGCAGCAGGATGTGGTCCTTTTGGCCTGGATCCAGCTGCAGCCCTTCGACCCCGAGCGTGAAGCCGGCGCCCGTGATCAAGACCTCGGAGGGTTCCATCCCGGTGAGGCGTTGTCCGTCTAGCGTGATGTCGAGCGGCGAGTCGCGCGGCACCGAGTAGGTCGGCTCAACTTCATTCTGCCAAAGATCGGCGCTGCGCGAGCGCTGGGTCGCGCTCCCCGGGATCTGGGAGACCAACGCGCCGGTGGCATCATGGCCCGTGACGTGTCCCTGACCGTCGGCGATCGAGAGGTCGGCGCGCCCCGTCAAAGAGACCTGCACGCTGCCGCGCCCACCGCCGTCCATCGCGGTGTTGCCGCAGAAGACGCAAGGGTGGGGGAGGGTCAGGCGCGGCCCGACCGGGATCAAGGAGAGGGTGAAGGTGGCCGCGTCGCCTTCGTACAAAGAGCCCGGCTCCGTTGGGTTGGTGGAGGCGTGGTATTGCCAAGTATTCGCGGCGGTATCGACCGTGACGAGCCGCTCGGCGTTCGGAAAGTTGTTGTCGTAGGCGGCGATCTCCACGGTGGTCGCCGTCGGGCGCCGCACCGCATAGGGCGAGATCGCGTGCCCACCGCTGCCGTTTCGCTTGTAGAGCCCCAGGATCGTCCCGCCAAAGGCCATCCCGCGTGCCAGGTCCGCCGAGAGCACGTCGACCAGCGCCGATGGCGTGAGGTCCCTGCGCTCGAGCTGGGGCAGGGTCGACTGCGTCGAGAACCAGAAGGCGATCTCGCGCTGAAGCGCGGTGTTGCCGTCCAGCATCAGAGCGAAGGGGGTGTCCGCGCCAAAATCCGAGGCCCGCAGCGCGCCCGCGAAGATATGCGCCGCCAGCACCGCCATCCCTTCGCAGTGACCACTATTCATCGACTGATTCTGGGCCTCCATCCACTGGCGAGCCTGAGGCACCAGATCGCAGGCGCCGCTCGCCGCGCCTCCTTCACACGCCGCCGGCCCCACCAGCCGCCGCATCTCTTCGGCGGTGAGGTTGGCGGGGTTGGCCATGTTCGTATAGTTCTCGAATACGAAGCCATTTGGGCTTGGGCGGAACGTCCAGTCCGCGGTGGCCGGGGCTGCGCCGTCGGTGGTGCCGCCCCCATCCTCGGTGACGCCGCCATCTCCGCCGCTTGACGTGCTCTCACAGGCCGCTGAAAGGATGGAAAGGCCAGCGAGCGCTGCTGGGAGCAAAGTCTGCAAATTCATCACGGCACCCTGGACGCGAATCGAGGTCGCTACAAGGCGGTAGGCTGAGCGAGCCTGCGACGATAACCGCCCCTGCTCGCTGCGCGACCCATGCGTGGGCAACTGCCACGTTCGTCATGACGGCCGGTCTCGTATGCGCCCCCAAGCCGTTCGGGCGCTCGCCCCACGCTGCGAGCGCGGAGGTCCGCCCGGAAGAGGCACCACGGGCCCCACTCCGCACAGCGACGTTGCCGTGTAACAGGCCCCTGTAACGCAGCTCCTTCGGCCGTCATTCGAGCAGTCCCGCGATTTCATGTGCGGCATGCTCCTCGCATTGACGCGGAAGGGAATGCCAGCAACATACACACCTCCTGCGCCGAGAACGCACATGAACCATGGCGCTCGAATGTGACGGAACGTGATCGAAGCGGGCTCATCCAGCGCCGAGCTTCTGGCCGGCATTCGCCAGCTCGTGGCGGACCTCCGCGGTGTGCAGCCGACGGACGTCGGAGCGGACCAGCGGTTTCGCGACTTGGGCATCGACTCTCGGTTGGCGCTCTCGCTCCTCTCCTCGCTCTCGGGCGGGCTCAAGGTCGCGGTTCCCGTCACCGCGATCTGGCAGCACGCGACGCCGCGCGCCTTGGCGATGCACCTGGCCGGTCTCAGCCCAGCGAGCCCGCCAGCGGTCGCGAGGTCGCGGCCGGCCTTGGTCGTCGAGCCCGTGGCGGTCGTGGGCCTTGGCTGTCGTCTGCCCGGCGGAATCAGCGGCGCAGCAGAGCTTTGGCAGGCGCTGATCCAAGGTCGCGACGCGATCATCGAAGTGCCTCCGGCGAGATGGAACGCTCAGGCGTGGTTGGATCTCGACGTCGACGCGCCAGGCAAGATGACGACGCGGTGGGGAGGCTTCATCGAGGACGTCTCCCACTTCGACGCGGCGTTCTTCGGCATCTCGCCGCGCGAGGCGACCCAAATGGATCCCCAGCAGCGCCTAGCGCTGGAGGTCGCTTGGGAGGCGCTCGAGGATGCCCGTGTCCCCGGTCCTTCACTCGCCGAATCCCGAACGGGCGTCTTCTTCGGGGCGATGTGGCAAGAGTATGGGAGCCTCATCGGCGCCGACGCCAAGGCCATCGAGCGACACTCGGCGACTGGCTGGGACAACTCGATCATTCCCGCGCGAATCGCCTATAGCCTGGGGCTTCGCGGCCCAGCGATCGCCGTCAACACAGCTTGCAGCTCGGCGCTGGTGGCAATTCATCTGGCGGCACAGAGCCTGGAACGCCACGAGTGTGACTTGGTTCTGGCCGGCGGCGTCAACCTGATGCTGACCCCGCGGGCCACCGTGCAGATGACCAAGTTCGGCGCGATGAACCCGGCGGGACAGTGTCGGCCCTTCGACGCGGGGGCCAACGGTTATGTGCGGGGTGAGGGCTGCGGGGTCGTCGTGCTCAAGCGACTCTCCGACGCGCTGAGCGCCGGTGACCGGATTTATGCCGTTGTGCACGGCAGCGCTCTCAACCAGGACGGCGCCTCCAACGGACTCACCGCTCCGAGCCCGACCGCGCAGGCGGAGGTGATCCGCGAGGCTTGGGCCAAGGCTCAGGTGCCCACCCACGAGATCAGCTACGTCGAGGCGCACGGGCCAGGCACGATCCTGGGCGATCCGATCGAGGCGCTCGGGCTCGGAATGGCCTGCTCCACCGATCGAGCGGCGGCGCTGCTCATCGGTTCGATCAAGAGCAACCTCGGACACCTGGAGGCGGCTGCAGGCGTGGCGGGCCTTCTCAAGACGGTACTCTCGCTCCACCACGGGGCGTTGCCGGCCACGCTGCACTTCGAACGGCCGAGCCCGCACATTCCGTTTGAATCGCTGAAGCTCCAGGTGGTCGATCGTCTCCAGCCCTGGCCGAGAAGCCCCCGGCGGTGGGCGGGCGTGAGCAGCTTCGGCTTTGGCGGCACCAACGCCCACGTGGCTCTGGGCGAAGGCCCTTTTCGACGTCGGGCGCTCGTGCCCCTAGCTGCGGCGTCTGAGGAGCTCCTCCGCGCGCGCGCGAGAGCCCTGGTCGGTGAGCTGCTTGAGATCGAGCAGGACGCAGAGCTGCGCAGCTTGCCGTCGGAGCCAAGCGCTGGGCCGGTTCGGGTCGTGCTGTCGGCGCACCATCCGGAGGCCCTTGAAGAGGCGGCTAAGGAGGTGGTCAAGAAGGTGACGCGGCTGAGCCGGATCCCTGAGGCGCCGCCGCGAATCGTGTGGGTGTTCTCGGGGCAGGGCGGGCAGTGGCCGGGCATGGCTCGCGATCTTTGGGCCGGAGAGCCAGCGTTTCGTGCGGCTTTTGCGGAGTGCGATCGGGCCATCAAGGACGTGGCCGGTTGGTCGATCATCGGTGAACTCCTCGCCTCCGAGGCGCGCTCACGCCTGGGCCGCACGGAGGTCGTCCAGCCGCTCTTGTTCGCGGTGCAGGTGTCGCTGGCACGAACGCTGACGGCCTTTGGGATCACGCCGGACTTGGTGCTCGGTCAGAGCATGGGCGAGGTCGCTGCTGCGGTGGTTGCCGGAGCGCTCTCGGTACGAGACGGCGCGAAGATCATGTGTACCCGCTCGGCGCTGGCTACTGCGCGGGCGGCCGGGCAGGGCGCGATGGCGGTCGTCTCGCTCTCACACGCCGAGGCTGAGGCCTGCATCGCGAAGACAGGGGGCCAGGCATCCATCGCGGTCTACCTGAGCCCGGGCCAAGTCATCCTGTCTGGTGAGCGCGGAGCGCTTGATGCGTTGCTGGTCGAGCTCTCGAGCGAGGGTGTCCAGGTGGACCGGGTAGCGGTCGACTATGCCTCACACTGTGCGGCGATGGATCCACTGCTGCCAGAGCTTATCGAGCAGCTGGCCGAGCTTCGCCCGCGCGCCGCGCGCTTGCCCCTGTGGTCCACCGTGTCGGATGGCTTGGTCTCGGGGGCCGAGCTCGATGCGACCTATTGGGCCCGCAATCTACGCGAACCGGTGCGCCTGTCGCAGGGGATCGCGGCGCTGGCAGCGGAGCGGCCGACGTGCTTCGTCGAGGTCGGACCCCACCCGGTAGTGCTGAGATCGATCGAGGCCGCGCTCCTCGGGCAAGGTCCCTCCTCCGCGCTGGCGACCTGTTGGCGGGAAGAGCCGGCGCGAACTGGCCTGGAGGACCTGGCGGCGGTCCTTTGGTGCCAAGGGGCGACGGTGGACTGGGACGCGGTTCGAGGGCTGCGCTCCACCGCTGTTGCGGAGCCCGTGCGCGGCGCTCCGCTGCTCCTGTCCGCGCACACCGACGCCGCGCTCCGGGAGCAAGCCACGCGCTGGGCTGAGCGGCTCGAGAGCGGGGTCGACTGGGTCGGGCTCCGCTACACTGCGGCGGTGGCGCGCGCGCAGCTCGAGTGTCGAGCGGCGGTCAGCGCGCAGACCGTGGGTGAGGCGGCCATGGCCCTGCGGTTGATCGCCGACGGCCGCACCCCCGCTGGTTCCTCGCTGGCCACTCGCCGCACCGAAGGTGGGCTGGCGATCGTGTTCTCAGGCCAAGGTAGCCAGCGCGCAGAGATGGGGCGCAGCCTGGCCGCGAGCTCTCCGTACTTTGGGGAGGCGCTCAGCGAGGTCTGTGCCGCGCTCGATCTCGAACTCGGTCGTTCGCTCGAGGCGATCCTCTTTGCCCCGCGCGCCAGCCCAGAAGCGAAGCTCCTCGGGCAGACGGCGTACGCACAACCAGCCATCTTCGCGCTGGAGGTGGCGCTCTTTCGGGCTCTTGAGACCCTGGGGCTGCGCCCTGACTTCTTGCTTGGTCACTCCGTCGGTGAGCTGGCCGCCGCTCATGTCGCCGGCGTGCTGAGCTTGGGTGACGCGGCCCGCCTGGTCTGTGCGCGCGGTCGCCTGATGCAGGCCTGCGTCCCGGATGGCGCGATGCTCGCCGTGGCGGCCTCCGAAGCGGAGGTCGCCGCGCTGCTGGCCTCAGCGGGCAGTCAGGTCGAGATCGCCGGCAGCAACGCGCCTGCTCAGACCATCGTCAGCGGACCGGTTGAGGCGATCCTCGCGGCGAACGCCTTGTTCGCCTCGATGGGGCACAGCGCTACTCGGCTCGAGGTCTCCCAGGCGTTTCACAGCCGGCAGATGGACCCAGCGATCGAGCCGCTCCTGCGCGTCGCTCGGAGCTG
>Ga0154020_10007289_pt1 | contig 12923 bp, 11 predicted proteins | sample Klosneuvirus_201_FD_109709 | JGI IMG/M metagenome (GOLD analysis project Ga0154020, IMG submission 109709) | Active sludge microbial communities from wastewater, Klosterneuburg, Austria - Klosneuvirus_20160825_MG | ecosystem: Engineered > WWTP > Aerobic digester > Activated sludge | place... | reverse complement strand
GCCGGCGCGGGCGCCGGGGTCGGACGCGCCGGTGCCGGCATGGCGATGATCTTGCTGCCCTGCGGGCCCGTCTCGGGCTTGCTGAGCCGCTTCTTCAGGTTCAGCAACGTCAGCTTCGAGATCCCCTTGAGGGTCTCGAAGACGCCCTGGCCGGTCACCGCGGAGGCGCCGAAGCTCGGCCAGCCGTGCGGATTCAAAATCTCTTCCATCTCTTCGATCGAGCAGACGTCGGGCAGGTCGCGCTTGTTGTACTGCAGGACGATCGGCATGGTGTCGACCGTGAGGTTCATCTCCTCCAGGTTGATCTGGAGGTTCTTCAGCGATTCGAGATTCGCCTGCAGCATGGGGCGCTGGGAGTCGGCGACGAACACCACGCCGTCGACGCCCTTCAGCACGAGCTTGCGCGTCGTGTTGTAGAACACCTGTCCGGGCACGGTGTAGAGCTGGATACGGGTATTGAAGCCGGCGATCGAACCGACGTCGATGGGGAGGAGGTCGAAAAAGAGCGTGCGGTCGGTCTCGGTCTCGAGCGACACCATCTCACCCCGGCTGTCCTGCGAGGTGTGCCCGTAGATGAACTGCAGGTTGGTCGTCTTGCCGCACAAACCGGGGCCGTAGTACACCACTTTTGCAGCCATCTGCATCGTGCTGTAGTTGAAGAAGACCATGGGCTCAGCCTGGCGGCTTGGGCTTCGAAGTTAGCACCCGATCTTTCGTCAGGTCAAGGAGATCCGCGCGGGAAAGGAGTTCCGCCAGGGCCGCCTGGGGCGGATCGGGTGCGGCGCAGCGGGAGCGCTGCCGCAGGCTCTCGCGTGCCAGGGCGACGACGATTGGCACCGCTTGAGGCGCTATCCGGTCGAGGTGGGCGAGCTCGAAGAGAAAGGTGGCGTGGTCGCCGCGCGCCGCCGGGCCGGTGATTCCCCCGGCGGGCTCGGTCATCGCCAGCGCCTTCGCCAGCGCATCGGTCGCGAGGCTGGCGAAGCCGGGGCGCACCTCGTCCGGCAGGCCGGAGCGTGCGGCGATCTCCATTGCCACCGCCGCGATGGTCGTCACGGCTCCGGCCATCAGGGTCGCCACGAGGTGGTAGAGCGGGCGCTGCTCCTCCGAGATCGACGCGGCCGTGCCGCCGAACGCCGTCGCCAGGCGCTGCCCGAGGGCGATCGCCGCTGGATCTCCGTCGAGGGCGAAAAAGACCCCCGCAGCCTTCTCGACGGAGCGCTCGGGCGCCGGGAAGGCGCGCAGGGGATGGAAGCCGCCGATCGCCGATCCGGCGGACCTGAGCGGCTCGAGCGCCGCCGCGGAGGCGACGCCAGAGACGTGCAGTGCCACGCCGGCCTGGGGTCGATTCGCCAGCATGGCGGCGACGCCGGCGAGCTCGCCATCGGGCACCGCGACGAGCAGCAGCTCTTCGCCGCGGGTCGAGAGCTCGCGGGCGTCGACGGCCGGCGCCTGGAGGCGCCGGGCGAAGGCCTCGAGACGGATGGAGCCCGGCCGTCCCGCCGCCTGGCAGAGCGTCCCGCCGCAGGCCACGATCCATGCCGCGAGGCTCTCGCCGACCGCGCCGGGGCCGATCAGGCTGAAGCGCAGGTTCCGAAGGATCGGAGGCGAGGGGCTCACTGGGGTAAAATACGCGGGTCCGGGAGCTTACGCAACGCGAAGCAGCATGCAGGGCTCCGGTACAACTGTCCAAAAAAGACATGCGTCCCATTCGTCCAGCCGTCGAACTCACTGCGCGCGATCGCGAGATTCTGCGCGATGTGGTGCAGACCTTCATCCTCGTGGGCGAGCCCGTCAGCTCGCGCTCGGTGGCGAAGCACACCCAGCACGGGGTCTCGGCGGCGACGATCCGCAACGTGATGGCCGACCTCGAGGAATGGGGCTATCTCGAGCAGCCCCACACCTCGGCGGGCCGCGTGCCGAGCAGCGCCGGCTACCATCTCTATATCGAGGCCCTGATGGAGAAGGGGAGCCTCTCGGACGACGATCGCAGGCGGATCGACGGCGACCTCAAAGGCGGCGAAGCCGAGCCCGGACGTCTGGTCGCCTTGACTTCGCAGCTCCTTTCCCGGCTCTCGGGGCAGATCGGCATCCTGGTGACCCCGGCGATCGGCGACACGGTCCTGCGGACCGTCGACTTCGTTCCGCTCTCCGGGCGCAGGGTCCTGTGCGTCGTCGTTTCCGAAGCCGGATTCGTGGAGAACAAGCTCCTCGAAGTCGAGGAGGAGCTGTCGCGCGAGGAGCTGATCCGGATCTCGAACTACCTGACCGAGAACTTCAGGGGCCGGACGCTGCGCACCATCCGCGAGCGCCTGCTCGCCGCGATGACCGACGAGCGCACGCAGATGGACGAGCTTCTCGGACGGGCGATCTCCCTTGCCCAACGCTCCCTCGAATCGAGCCAGGGGCCGGAGGTGCTGGTCGAGGGAACGGCGCAGCTGCTGGCCCGGCCAGAGCTCGAGAACCTCTCCCGCGTGCGCCTGCTCCTCGACATGTTCGCCGATCGCCAGCGCCTGGTGGGGCTCCTCAGCCAGTGCATGGACGGCAGCGGCGTGCGGGTGGTCATCGGCGAGGACAGCTCGGTGACCTCGGACCTTGGATTCAGTCTGGTCGCGCGGCCCTTCGGCGCCGGCGAAGGCGCCCAGGGAACGCTGGGAATCTTCGGTCCTTCGCGCATGGCTTACGAGCGCATCATCCCTTTGGTCGACTATCTGGGAGAATCCCTGTCGCTGGCGCTCGAGTCGAGCGCCAGCAGATAGGTCAACTGGAGCTGTCATGAGCGAGTTCGACGATTCCAAGCCATCCGGCCCGGAGACGGATTCCACGCCGGAGGGCTTCGAGGACACCGTGGTCGAAATCCTGAGCCTCGGCGACGAGAACGAGGCCGCGGATGCCGCGACCGCGGGCGATCCGCCGCCCGTGAGCGTCGACTTGCGCCGCGCCGAGTCGCAGCTCGCAGCGGAGCGCGAGCGGATGCTGCGGCTGCGGGCCGACTTCGACAACTATCGCAAGCGGACCGAACGTGAGCGCGGCGAGATCGAGCGCTACGCCCTCGCGGACATGCTGCGCGAACTCCTGCCGGTGGTCGACAATCTCGAGCGCGCCCTGGGCGCCCAGGGCTCACTGGCCCCGCAAGTGCCTTCCGACGATCTGCGCAAGGGTGTCGAGATGATCGCCCGGCAGTTCCAGGAGGTTCTGAAGCGCTATGGACTGTCGCCGATTCCGGCGCTCGGCGAGCGCTTCGATCCCTCGATCCACGAAGCCGTGTTCCAGGAAGAGTCCGACAGCGTCGGGGCTCCGACCGTCGCGCTCGAGTTGCAGCGCGGATACCGGCTGAACGACAGGCTTCTGCGGCCTTCGCTGGTCAAGGTCGCCGTCCCGAGAGAGACGACGGACGACGGCTCCTCGTCGAATTCGTCGAAGTAGCGCGCGGTCGAAAGGCAAAAGGGGAAAACGTGGGGAAGATCATAGGCATCGATCTCGGCACCACGAACAGCTGCGTCGCGGTGGTCGAGGCCTTTTCTCCGCGCGTGCTCGCGAACCGCGACGGCAGCCGCACGACACCGTCGATCGTCGCATTCACGCCGGACGGCGACCGGCTCGTGGGTCAGATTGCCAAGCGCCAGGCCATCACCAACCCGCAACAGACGGTGTTTGCGGTCAAGCGCCTGATCGGCAGGAAGTACAGCGATGCGAACGTCCAGCGCGCGCGCGATCTGCTGCCTTACGCCCTGGTCGAGGCCGCTAACGGCGACGTGAAGATCCAGATCCGCGATCGCCAGCACAGTCCCGAGGAGATCTCCGCCTTCGTGCTGCGCGAGCTCAAGGCGTTCGCCGAAGAGGCGCTCGGCGAACCGGTGCGCGAGGCGATCATCACGGTTCCCGCCTATTTCGACGATTCGCAGCGTCAGGCGACCAAGGACGCCGGGCGTATCGCCGGGCTGGAGGTCCTGCGCATCCTGAACGAGCCGACCGCCGCGGCGCTGGCCTATGGCCTCGACCGGGGGACCACCAACCGCAAGATCGCCGTCTACGACCTCGGCGGCGGGACGTTCGACATCTCGATCCTCGAGCTCTCCGAAGGAATCTTCGAGGTGCGGTCCACTTCCGGCGACACCTATCTCGGCGGCGAGGACTTCGATCAGCGCATCATCGACTGGCTCATCCAGGAGTTTCGCGCCGAGACCGGCATCGATCTGCGCGGCGACCGCATGGCGTTGCAGCGGCTCAAGGAGGCCGGTGAGCGCGCCAAGTGCGAGCTCTCGACGGTGACCGAGGCGACGATCAACTTGCCGTTCATCTCTGCCGACGAGAACGGCCCGCGGCATCTTTCGCGAGTCCTCACCCGGGACGCTTTCGAGCGTCTCGTCGCCGAGCTCGTGGCGCGCACCGAGGGTCCGTGCCGGGACGCGATCGAGCAGGCCGGGCTCGCCGCCGAAGACATCGACGAGGTCCTGCTGGTGGGCGGGCAGACCCGCACGCCACTGGTCGGGCAGACCGTCGAGCGCATCTTCCGGCGCCCGCCGAACCGCGACATCAACCCCGACGAGGTGGTGGCGATCGGTGCCGCCATCCAGGGCGGCATCATCCGCGGCGACATCAAGGACCTGGTCCTGCTCGACGTGACCCCGCTATCGCTCGGCATCGAGACCCACGGCGGCCTGTTCGTCCGGCTCATCGAGCGCAACGCCACCATCCCCACGAAGAACGCGCAGATCTTCACCACCGTGGTCGACAACCAGGACACGGTCGAAGTGCACGTTCTCCAGGGCGAGCGCGAGATCGCCACCGAGAACCGTTCCCTGGGGCGCTTCGAGCTGGTCGGAATCCCGCCGGCACCCCGCGGCGTGCCGCAGATCGAAGTCACCTTCGCGATCGATTCCAACGGTATCGTGAGCGTCTCGGCGCGCGATGTGGCGACCAACCAGTCGCAGACGATCCAGATCAATCCGGCCGGGGGGCTCTCCAAGGACGAGATTGACCGGTTGGTGACCGAGGCCGACCAGTTCGCGCAGGCGGATGCCCAGAAGCGTGAGGTCCGCCGTCTCAAGAATCGGATCGAGGGACTAATCTACACCAACGAAAAGGTGCTCTCCCAGTTCAGCGACAGCCTGCCCGAAAAGGACCGCAAGCGGACTGCGGAGACCCTGATCCGCGCCCGCATGGCGCTGACCAGCGCCGCCCGTGCGGAGCTCGAAACTGCGCTCTTCAACCTCAACTCGGCCTCCCGCGCGCTCGTCGAGTTGATGATGAGCAAGGTCGGCGAGAGCGGCATGCCGGCGGGCTTCGACGCCGGCGGCGCCGGCGGCGCCGGGTCGAAGAGCTGACGGATGGCGAAGGCCGAACGCGCCCAGCGCGACTACTACGAGATTCTCGGCGTGGAGCGGACCGCCTCCGACAAGGAGATCAAGGCCGCCTACCGCAAGCTCGCCCTGCTCCACCATCCGGACAAGAACCCCGGGGACAAGGGAGCGGAAGAGCTCTTCAAGCAGGCGGCCGAGGCCTACACGGTGCTCTCGGATCCCGAGAAGCGCCAGCGCTACGACCGCTTCGGGCGCCAGGGCGCGCCGTCTTTCGAGGGCGGTTTCGATCCTTCGACGTTCTCGGACTTCTCCGACATCCTCGGCGATCTGTTCGGATTCGCCGGCGGCGGGCGCGGCGGCAGGAGCCGTGCCACTCCCGGCGCCGATCTGCGTTACGACCTCGAGATCGGATTCGAGGAGGCGGCCTTCGGCGTCACCAGGAGTCTCAAGGTGCCGCGGCTCGAGAGCTGCGAGACCTGCGGCGGCAGCGGCGCTGCCGGCGGATCCGCTCCGGTGCGCTGCTCGGGGTGCGGCGGGCGGGGGCAGGTCCACTACTCGCAGGGCTTCTTCACCCTGGCGCGCACCTGTCCGCGGTGCGGCGGCGAAGGGGTCACAATCACCGACCCCTGCAAGGAGTGCCGCGGCGAAGGACGGGTCGAGATGTTGCGCACCCTCGAAGTGAAGATCCCGCGCGGTGTCGACAACGGGGCGCGTCTGCGCCTGGTCGGCGAGGGCGAGCACGGTCGCCGCGGCGGCGGGCGTGGCGACCTCTATGTCGTGCTCTCGGTTGCGCCGCACGAGCGCTTCGAGCGTGACGGCAACAACGTCCTCTCCGAAGTCGAGATCGGCTACGCGCAGGCGGTGCTCGGCGCCGAGGTCGAGGTCGAGACGCTGCACGGCAAGGAGGAGCTCGTCATTCCCGCCGGAACGCACCATGGCGAGCAGTTCCGCATCAAGGGCAAGGGGATCGACCGCCTGGGCGGCTCCGCTGGCTCCGGTCGTGGCGATCACATCGCCTTGGCGGCGATCCGCGTGCCGGCGCCGGGCGACCTCGACGACGAACAGCGCGACCTCCTGCGCAAGCTCGCGGAGCTCGAGGGTCGTCCGGTGAAGGAAGAGCGCGGCGTCCTCCATCGGGTTCGCGACCTGTTCGGCGGATGAGCGGCCCGATGCGCAGCCGGTACCACCGGCTGCGCATCCGTGTCCCGCGCCATCCGGAAGAGTCCGAGGAGATCGTCGCCGCCTGGGCTTGGGAACACGGAACGGCGGGAATCGAGTTTCAATCGGATGGGAGCGGCGAGTCCATTCTTATTGCGACCTTCGAAGCGGAAAAGCTTCCAGTAAAGGGAGATTTGAGGGATCTCGCGGCGCTGGTGCGGGGAGTCGACGTCGTCGACTTCGGCCCCGTGGAGGACAAGGACTGGCTTGCTGCCTGGCGCGATGCGGCTTTGCCGATTCCGCTGGGCGATCGCCTGCTCGTCGATCCGCGGGAGTGGGACCTCGGCGTAACGGACTTGCCGCCCGCGTCGCGCAGCGGTTCCCGCGCCGAAGGCGCAAGCGGCGGGCGGTTCGTTCTCGCCATCCCGGCGCGCACAGCGTTCGGCGTCGGGAGCCACGAGTCGACCCGTCTGGCCTACGAGCTGCTCGAGGCCACGCCGCTCGCCGGCAAGCGGGTGCTGGACGTTGGCTGCGGCTCCGGAATCCTCGCCCTGGCGGCGCTTCTCCTCGGCGCGCGCGCCGCGGTCGGCTTCGACTTCGACCCGGCAGCCGGACTCCTCGCCGGCCAGTACGCCCGCCACAACCGCCTGGCGCCGGCGTTCTTCACCGGTACAGTCGCCGCCCTCGCGGCACCCGCGACGGACAGGGAGAGGTTCGAGGTCGTCGTCCTCAACGTGTTGCCGCACGAGATCGCCGACGAGCTCGAGCAGGTGATCGACCAACTCGCCCCCGCCGGCGACCTGTTGGTGTCCGGCGTCCTTCAGACCGAAGCCGAGACCGTGACAGCGGCGATCGAGCGCCTCGGCTGCACCGCCGCTGGCGAGATCCGGGCCGGCGAATGGGTCGGACTACGCTTCAGCCGACGCCCCGACCTCGCCGCGCCAGCCCAATGACCACGACCCCTCATTTACCGGTCTTTTCTTCCTCTGAAACGGCACTCGCCGCGGTGGCCGGATGACCACCACCCTCCATTTACCGATCTTTTTTTCTGCCGACACGGCGCTCGTCGAGGACGAGGCCCACCACCACCTCTTCAAGGTGAAGCGGCTCCAGGCGGGCGAGCGCCTGCGGGTCGTGGACGGGCAGGGTCACGCCCGCTGGGCGAAGATCGCCGGGATCGACAAGCGGGCCGCCCGTCTGGAGCTCGGCGAGGCCGCTCCGGCCAACGAGCCCCGGCTTGCGGTCGAGATCTTCGTCGCGGCGGCGAAGCCGGATCGAATTGCCTGGCTGGTCGAGAAGGCGACCGAGATCGGCGTCGTTGCGATCCACTTCATTCCGACCGAGCGCGAGGCGCGTTCGGTCGAGAGCTCCCAACTCGCCCGTTTGCGCCGCATCGCGATCTCCGCGGTCGAGCAGTCAGGACGATCGGTCGTGCCGCTGCTGACCACCGAGGCGGGATTGCGTGAGGCGATCGCCGGCGCGCGCGCAGCGGGCCTGGCGACCGTGGTCCTCGACTCCGCGGCTACCGGGGCGGGCCGGGTCCTAGGTCCGGCCGCTGGCGGAACCGGGCGCCTGGGCCTCTTCGTCGGTCCCGAGGGCGGATGGAGCCCGGGGGAGCAGGACCTGTTCCGCAGCATGGAGGTTCCGGCCGGGTCTCTCGGCCCGACGGTGCTCCGGGTCGAGACCGCGGCAGTCGTCGCGGCCGGTCTGGCGCTCTGCGGCGGTGGCTTCTCGCGTTGACACCCCCCGGACCGGGGGTTACCATGGCGACGATTTCATCGAGGAGGTCGATTTGTCGGCAAGCCCATTCGCGGGAATCCGCTACGTCTGGATGAACGGCAAGCTGGTCGAGTTCGAAAAGGCCACGGTGCACGTCATGGCGCATGCCATGCACTACGGCTCCGGGCTCTTCGAGGGCATCCGCTGCTACAAGACGCCCACCGGTCCGGCGGTCTTCCGGCTGCAGGAGCACCTCAAGCGGCTCGAGAACTCGTGCAAGGTCTATCGCATGCAGATTCCGTTCACCCGCGAGGAGATGACCCAGGCGGTCTTCGACGCCATTCGCAGCAACGGACTCGAGGAGTGCTACATCCGGCCGCTCGTCTATCGCGGCTTCGGCACCGCCGGCATCAACCCCCTGAAGTCGCCGGTCGACGTCGCCATCGCCGTGTGGTCCTGGGGCAGGTATCTCGGCACCGACGCTCTCGAGGAGGGGGTGGATGCCTGCGTCTCGACCTGGCGCCGGGTGGGGGCAGGGAGCTCCCCGGCGATTGCCAAGGCGACCGCCAACTACCTCAACTCCCAGCTGGTGAAGATGGAGGCCGTCACCAACGGCTTCGCGGAGGGCATCGCACTCGACGACCAGGGCTACGTCTCCGAGGGTTCGGGCGAGAACGTCTTCCTGGTGCTCGACGGACAACTTCTGACGCCGTCGGTTTCGTCCTCGATCCTGCCCGGGATCACCCGCAACTCGGTCCTGAAGCTGGCCGACGAGATGGGCATCCCGACACGCCGCGAGAGCATTCCACGCGGCGTCCTCTATACCTGCGAAGAGGCCTTCTTCACCGGCACCGCGGTAGAGGTCACTCCGATCCGGAGCGTGGACCGGATTCCGGTGGGCGACGGCAAGCCGGGCCCGATCACGCGCCGGCTCATGCAGGAATATCTCGGTATCACGCGCGGCGAGGTCGCCGACCGGTTCGGCTGGCTCACCCCCGTGCCGGCCGCGGTCGCGCGGGTCTCATGAACGGCGGAGCGGACGGAGGTAGCAAATGAACGTCAACGATCTGCTCAAGATAGCGGTGGAGCGGAAGGCCTCCGACCTGCACCTCAAGGTCGGCAGCCATCCGGTCCTGCGCGTCGATGGCTCGCTCGTGCCGCTGCCCGAAGTCAAGCGGCTGATGCAGGAAGACACGATCGCGATGGCTTTCTCGATGATGAACGCGCGCCAGAAGCAGCGCTTCAAGGACGAGTTCGAGATCGACATCGCCTACTCCGTGCCGGGGCTGGGGCGCTTTCGCTGCAACATCTTCCAGCAGCGCGGCACGGTCGGGCTCGTTCTGCGGGTCATTCCGGGTCGCATTCTCACGATCCGCGAGCTCACCCTTCCGCCGGTGCTCGAACGCATCTGCGAAGAGAGCCGTGGGCTCGTGCTCTGCACCGGTACCACCGGGTCGGGCAAGTCGACCTCGCTCGCCTCGATGATCGACTTCATCAATTCCGGGCGCAGCGAGCACATCGTGACCATCGAGGATCCGGTCGAGTTCCTGCACCGCGACAAGAAGTCGATCGTCAACCAGCGCGAGATCGACGTCGACACCCGGACCTTCTCCGGCGCGCTGCGCTCGGCGATGCGCCAGGACCCGGACGTCATTCTGGTCGGCGAGATGCGTGACTACGAGACGATCGAGACCGCGCTGCTCGCGGCCGAGACCGGCCACCTCGTGTTCTCGACGCTCCACACTCTGGATGCAACCGAGACCATCAACCGCATCATCGCGGTCTTCCCGCCGCACCATCAGAAGCAGATCCGCATCCAGCTCGGCCAGGTGCTCAAGGCGGTGATCTCGCTGCGCCTCCTGCCGCGCGCCGACGGCAGCGGTCGGGTGCCGGCGGCGGAGGTCATGATCGTCACGCCGTACATCCGCGATTGCATCGAGAACAAGGAAAAGACCAAATACATCCGCGAGCAGATCGCGCTGGGCACCAGCCAGTACGGCATGCAGACTTTCGATCAGTCGCTCTACCAGCTGTACAAGGCCGGCCTCATCACGCTCGAGGAGGCGATCCGGCGCGCCTCGAATCCGGACGAGTTCAAGCTCAAGATCCAGGGCGTCCAGTTCACCGCCGACGCCTCGCGCGAGCAGATGGAGTCCTCCCTCGACGCGCCGGGCTCGTTCAATCCAACCGAAGAGTCGGCATTCGAGATCGAACGCATCGAGGGCCCCAAGCGCTGACGCCCGTTCGCTTTTGCACTTCGAGCGCTACCGCCCGCTGACGGGACGTTCGGGCTAGGATCCGGGCATGGAGTTCACCGGCCGGCTGTCCGCATTCCCTGCCTCGAACCTCCTGCAATGGGCTCTGACCGAGCGCGTGACCGGCACGCTCGTCGTGCGCCGCAGCCAGCGAGAGAAGCGGATCGGCTTTCGTACCGGCAAGATCCTCGACTGCCGTTCGAACCAGGTGGCGGAGCACTATGGCCAGCATCTGATCGCCCACGGCCATCTTGGCGGCGAAGAGCTCGGGCGAGCGCTGGCGCACTGTCGGCTGAAGCGGATGCCGCTCGGCGAGGCGCTCGTCGAGCTCGCGCTCCTCGACGAGGCGACAGTGGGCGTGACGCTCGCGCAGTCGATCCAGGAGTCGGTCCAGGATCTTTTCTTCTGGAACCAGGGGCTGTTCTACTTCCAGGAGGGCAACCCTGCGGCCTCGCGCGTCGAGGTCGAGCTCGAGACGACGGAGCTGCTGCTCGAGGGCACCCAGTGGATCGACGAGCAGGCCCGGATCCGCCGTGTGCTCACGAGCGACAGCGTCGTCGTCCGTCCCGGGGCGCATGGCAGCGCGGACGACCGGGAGCTGTCGCCCTATGAGCGGCGGATCGTCGCCGGCGCGGCGCCGGAGGCGGCGCTCTCCGACCTCTACGCGCGCACGGGTGGCGTGCATTTCCCCTTCCTCTCGGCCTGCTCGAGGCTGATCGGGCGAGGGATGCTCGATCTCGTGCGCAATCCCGGCGAGAACCCGGCCATCTCCCGCGAGATCAACCTGCGCGAACTCCTGCTCAGCCTTCAGGCCGAGGACGAGGTCGTGGTCGGCAGCTCCAGCGCGATCTTCCCGCTCGAGGCGATCGAATCGCTGGTGCCGGTGTGGATCCGCAAGCCCACGACGCGGGAGCTCGAAGCGACGCCATTGCGCGAGCGCGCCTTTCTCGACGGCATCGACGGCCGGGCGACGTTGCGCCGCCTGCTCTCCTCGAGCGCCGAGGATCGCGCCGACCAGATCGAGCTTCTGCTGGTGGAGCTCAAGAAGCGCAACGTCCTGCTGCTCCCCGCCAGCCTCGAGGACGTCGAGCGCCGCCTCGAAGGCGACTCACCCCTGAAGCGCATTGTGCGCAGACTGAAAGGCTGAGAGCGAGCCCGCCCTTGAGCGCCTGGAAGAGGTCGACGGCGAGCGACGGGGAGGAGACGCCCGATGCTCCCGATCGTCCGGCGGCCGGAGAGAAGGCGGCGCAGCTCCTGGCGGTGCGGCCGCACTTCCGGCGCGAGCTCGAGGTGAAGCTCCAGCGGGCGGGTTACGAACCCTCTGAGGTCGGCGAGGCGCTCGACAAGCTGGTACGACTGCGCCTCCTCGACGACGGTGACCTGGCGCGCGCGTTCGTCGAGACGGTCGCCCGGCGCAAGGGCTGGGGCCGCATGCGGGTGGCGCAGGAGCTGGCCCGCCGCGGCGCGCCAGACGAAGCCGCCGGTGCCGCGCTCGCCGGTTTGTCCCCCGACGCCGACTTCGAGGGGGCGCGCGAAGCGGCCCGGCGGTGGCGGCGAAAGGGCGTCGGGAGCGTCGATGCGCTCGCCCGGCACCTCTCTCGCCGGGGCTTTGCGAGTAGTGCTATCTTCAAGGTTCTAAAAGAGATGGCTCCGATCGCCTCCGAAAAAGAGGGGGCTCCGGTGGCCGAAGAGTGACTTGGAAGGCAGCACCTCCTTCCGCTTTTCTGCGAGAGAGTCCCGAGTGAAATCGATGCACAGCTCCGAGATCCGCCAGAGTTTCGTCGACTATTTCCGCGCGCGCGGCCACCGGCCCGTGGCGAGCTCGCCGCTGGTTCCGCACGGCGACGCGACGCTGCTGTTCACCAACGCCGGCATGGTCCAGTTCAAGGACTACTTCACCGGCGCCGCCAGGCCGGAGTACCCCCGTGCCGTCACGGTGCAGAAGTGCCTGCGAGTGTCCGGCAAGCACAACGACCTCGAGAATGTCGGCCCTTCGCCGCGCCACCACACCTTCTTCGAAATGCTCGGCAACTTCTCCTTCGGCGACTACTTCAAGCCGGAGGCAATCGAATTCGCCTGGGAGCTGGTCACCCGGGTCTGGGGCCTCCCGCCTGCCCACCTCTTCGCTTCCGTCTTCGAGCAGGACGACGAAGCTGCGGCGCTGTGGCGGAAGATCTCCGGGCTGCCGGCCGAACGGATCGTGCGCTGCGGCGAAAAGGACAATTTCTGGGCCATGGGGGAGACCGGCCCGTGCGGTCCCTGCAGCGAGATCTACGTCGATCGCCGGCCCGATCTGCCCCAGGTGGGCTGGGACGAGGGCACCGACAGCGGGCGCTACCTCGAGATCTGGAATCTCGTCTTCATGCAGTACGAGCGCGCAGCGGGCGGGTCGCTCACGCCGCTGCCGAAGCCTTCGATCGACACCGGTGCCGGCCTCGAACGGGTGGCTGCGGTGGTCGCCGGAGTCGATTCGAACTACGACACCGATCTC
>Ga0154020_10007288_pt1 | contig 12923 bp, 21 predicted proteins | sample Klosneuvirus_201_FD_109709 | JGI IMG/M metagenome (GOLD analysis project Ga0154020, IMG submission 109709) | Active sludge microbial communities from wastewater, Klosterneuburg, Austria - Klosneuvirus_20160825_MG | ecosystem: Engineered > WWTP > Aerobic digester > Activated sludge | place... | reverse complement strand
AGACCTTCTGTTTCGTTGGGTTCAAGTTACCAAATATGAGCTGGCGGAATGTCTTGCTTTGCTTAAAATAGGCGAGGCTCGTGTATCGACCTGGCGACACAACATCAAACAAATCCATGAAATGGAAATTGGGCAATGAAAAGAGAGAGGGTAAGTTACTGATCAGTTCGTTCCATGAGGTCGCTCCAAGAACAATCTCGGCTCCCATAAGCGTCCTCATTGAATTGAAATTGGCGCTCGTCAAGTCGATTGATATAAAGATCTTCCCAACATTCGGCTGCTTGTACGCATCCTCAAGAAAACAACAAAGTGAGAAAAAACTGCCGAAGATTATCTGTCATTCAAAGGGGAAGAACCGTAGAACTCCAGTTTGCGTGCGATGGAAGTTTAACTCCATCCAGACGAAATCTCTGCTCCGCATTCGCCACAAAGTCCTCATAAGCTTTAGTTTTCTATCAAGATACAGAGATGAACCGTTAGAAAACGCATGGAGTCAGTCTGATAAAGAGCAATCCAGCAAGAAGGGCCGAACCTTAATATCATTGATGATTGCGTCTTTGATCCTCGCACTCTCTTTCACAAGGCCGTTCTCTCCTACAGAAGAGACAAATACAAAGAAAAATATATAAGAAGTCATTTCATCTCATACGGATTTACCTTTCAACACCTCCAATGCCTCAAGAAAGACTTTGTATTTGGCGTGGGATTGGAAGTCGGCGTCGAGCAAGTCCAGGTAGTATTGAAAATATGGCGCAATGAAGAGCTGCTCAGAAAACAATAGATATTTGAGAAACCACATATAGGATGAAGAAAAAATTGAAGATGAAGAAGAGGGACGAGGATGGAGACCATACGGGAATCGGGAGGTCGAAATCCTTGGCGAATCGTTTCTTTGAGGCTTCATTGAGCTCTCTCTCCTTGACCGACGCCTACAATGCAAAGACGATCAATCAAACTGTCTCTTTTCTGCATTTCAGAACATTAATGATACTAAACAAGGACGAGGGCGCATTTGGCCTATCGCTCGTCAACCTGTCGATGCGACAGTTATTCGAGGGATAAGGGGAAGCACCATATCAGAGCCGCTGCTCAGAGGAAACACAACAATGTGGCGGAGGTCGGAAGCGCCTTCACTACGAGAACCCAGACCTAGCATCAACAGAACGAAAAGTCAAAGAATACATTCCTTTCTGGAAGACGATTCGGATACCGAGCGACTCAGCGATAGTGTGAACGAGTTGCCGCTCTTCACGGCTTAACGAGGGAGGGAACTCCAAAAATCTAAATAAAATAGATACTAATCAAGCAAACTCACAAATCAAAGATATTTGCATTCCAGGGCGACTGCGAAGACCGAGCAACCTCGAGCTCAACAACCGAAGGCCGAGGTCAATCAAGCGTAAGGGAATAAACGCAGAGGAAGTCAACTGGACAGCGAAAAAAGAAACACTTCATATTATACAAATTATAATGATTCAAAATGAAACGATTTCGTGAGAGGACGAGGGCAGAGATAAGAAGATGTCAAAGGCACTCGTTCTGCGGCGCGGAGTCGGTGCTGAGTCGCTCGCTGAAGTCGACAACTCGCTTCCGCAGATCTTCAATTTGGCTTTGTGGAATTTTATCCATATGGACCTCGTGATGGAGATTGGAAGGAATACCGATCCAGAGTCCCAGATCGTGTCTACAGGTGCTGCCATGGGCCACGAGTTCACGGCTAATTTTCTCGAGAACCTCCGACTCAACGGAACGCTCAGGAAAGAAGTTCTTTAGCAAGACAACAATTGGCAAATGCAATTATGCAAAGACATTGTATTGTAATTATTGAGGAGAGTTGGAAGGCGAGGAAGGTGGTGCAGGCCGTCCGAATGTCTCTCACCACGTCCTTCCATGCGCTCGTCCGCGCTGTCTTCCAGCTTAATCGGCTCCTTGGTACCATTTCTCAACCGTCTCTTAGAATATGATAATGTGTAATTATGAATATTATTTGTGATATTTTTGAGCCTTTCCGAGGACGTCTGGTATGTGCAGTGTCGCTGAACATCTATTGACCCGCCCTCGCCATCTGTCCCGGACTCACCTTTGTTTGCCGATTTGTATTCGTTCTGTTTTGACTCACCAATGATTATTTTTGTTAGTGATTGGTCTCCTGGTGAGGTTGGTTCTGATTGGCTTTGGCGCTTGGCAAGACCAGAATCGTGCGTCGAGACTCTTTTGCTTTGTGTCCTCGAGGATGCTCTATGGCTTCCTTTCCTTTCGGAATGCATCTTCGATGAAGACCTATTATCCCTTATCAAGACATAATTTTTCTTTTTTCAATTTTCACATTGCGGTTCTGGTTCTTCTGGCTTTTTTGATTCCTTGGTCCACGAGCTTCCGTCGAGCTCGACGTCGCTTTTCCTTTTCAGTGTTGGTTTTCCCTGGCGTAGGACTGAACTCCCTTTCTCTTTTAGTTTCTGTTAAATATACCGATATTGATTATGAGGTCGTCACGGATGGCGCCCGCTTCGTCACCGAAGGCAAATCGCCCTTCCTCCGCGCCACTTATCGCTACACTCCCCTTTTGTACCTTCTCTTCTCCCCTCTTTCTATTTCGTGGTCGTCTTGAATTGATCTTCTTCTTATTTAGGGCTTTTATGTACGTCGGAAATATTTATCTGGGAAAAGCATTTGGCAAGACGTTCATGGTCATTGCCGACTTGCTCGTCGCCTACCTCATTGACGCGATCCTCAAAACCCTCCGCAAGCGAAGTGCGATTCCGCTATTGTCCTCTCTTGTCTATCTCCCATCGTTTCATTCATCTCTCTCTCTATTTCATTTTTGTGTGATAGAGTATTTGGCTCCGAAGTCAGAGGGGGCTGTGTTTGATTGGGACATGCTCTATGTCTGCCTTTGGCTATTCAATCCCTTCGTTGTAAATGTTTCCACTCGGTACCACTCGATTTCTTTTCTTTCCTCCTCCTTCTCGATATCTTTACAGATGTTTTACTCCCATTTCTTGATGTAGAGGTAATGCTGAATCGGTGATTTCTTTTTTGGTCCTTGCAACTGTCTACGCCATCCTCAACAACCATAATACCACTGCTGCCATTCTGTGCTGATTCCCCCTCATTTCTCCCCCTGCCTGCTGAATTTTCTAATCGTTGTTTCTGCTGCAGATATGGGTTATCAGTTCACTTCAAGATATACCCAATTATCTTTTCTCTGGCGCTGTTCCTTTTCGTTGGCCATCGCCACTGGATCAAGATCAAACGGTATTTTTAAAACCCCCTTTTCTCTTTGCTATTTACCTGATCATTGCCATTGTAGGAAAGAAGAAAAGGAGAAGGAACTGAAAGAGGCGAAAATAGGCAGCAATAAGTGCGAGATCTCTGATTTCAATATTCAATGATGTTGTTGTGATGATCTTTTTTACCGATTGAAGGAAACCTCACGGAAAGATTCTCAATCCGCAGTGGATCAAGCTCTTCAACTCAGCCGCCTTCAAGTTCGCTTTCATCAGCGCAGGAGTCTTCTTTTTCCTCACTGGAGTCTTCTACCTGATGTATGTCTCTCCCACTTTCTCTCCCTCTTTCCATCGTGGTCCTTCCTCTGGTCATGTAGATATGGGTACCAGTTTTTGTACGAGACATACCTTTACCATTTGGTCCGCCAAGACAATCGCCACAACTTCTCCGTCTACTTTTACAATATCTACCTGTCAACCGCTTACGACGTTGCCCAGCCTGGTACCACTGAAGTGTCCCGTTCTCTTAATTTACCAATATTGTAATGATCGTATATCATTCTTATCGCGCTCTTTCTCTAGCGGGCACTCTGTCTTTCGTCGAAGTGATTGGTTCAAAGCTAAGAGCCTTCATGCTTTTCTTCCCTCAGGTCGGCTTCTCTCCCTATGGTGAGTTGACGTTCAGATATAATGATGTTCTCATGTAGTTCGGGTTGCTCTTGGTCATCACGCGGTATTATTACAAGTCCATCATTTTCTGCATCTTCCTTCAAACGTTCATCTTCGTGGCCTTCAACAAAGTCTGCACCGTTCAGGTAATCATCATCGTCATTTCTATTCTGATAACCGATTCATAGAATCTATTTTCTAGTATTTTATTTGGTATTTCTCGTTGATTCCACTGGTGCTGCCCTTCTCCAAGATTAAGCTCATCGCGGAGGGCTTTCCTCTCTTCGTCATCTGGCTTGCCTCTCAGGTATCTCCAACAATTGCAGCTTTTATTTTCGATTCCTCCGTGGACTTCTCATACTCTTCTATCTCTTGTCTAGCTAACATGGCTCTACTTTGCCTATCGACTCGAGTTTCTCGGTGAGAATACCTTTATGTATCTTTTCCTCCTTGGGATCGTCTACTTCTTCGTCAACATCTACATCACCGCTCAGTTCGTGTTCACCCATAACAACTCGGACATCCTTTAAGAGCATCATAATATAATTTAATTGGAACATCATTATATTAACCTTTGATGAGTAAACTAATCATGATATTCGAGAGGACAAAGCAAAAAGATGTAGACTCTTTTTCTCGAAGCACTCTGATATTATCCTCGATCTCACCATCAGGCCCTGCTGACGCCACGGAGCCACGGAGCCACGGAACCACGGAGGTGGGCAGCATAGATGCGCGGGAAGTCTCCGAGTCGGTTGTCAATTGAGCTTCGCAGTCTTTGCTTCTCGACTTTGTCGAGCGTCATCCCCTTTGCTCTCCTGAGTCGACTGTCCCTGATATTGTTCATCACTGCGTGACAGCACACTCGTCACGCCAAGATTGCTTCTCCAGGGCCGCCCCAGAACGAGTCAGTCGTGCTCGAACCTTCGACCTCCTCTCCGTCTCCCTCGACTTCTTCCCTCGACGAGCAGACTTCTCTTCTGATGAGCCTCTTGCCCACTCGCATCGATTTCTTCGCATCGCGCGTTCTCCACTTGCTCAGCGGCAGCCTTTTGGTACCTGCTGACGCTCTAATGAGCCACACTGCTTGCTCTTGTCGTCCACCTCCTCCTCTTGAGCCTAGCCTCATTTCATTAATGTCACACCTAGCTCCTCACGCTTTCTTTTGTCGTCGCAAAATAAATTATATAATAGTTATTAGAAGTTATTTTTATGGACTTTTCGGTTTCGCTCTCTTGCGCTGCACAATTCGTTTTCGTCGACCCTTCACGGCCATCTTCGACGAGGCGGGTTTCCCAATTTGCTTCCCGATCCCAAGATTGGTTCGTTTTGTCCAGTTGTTTTATCGAGGTGATTATTCTTATTATTGTAGATTGGCGCGGCGGTGGGTCCCTACCTTTTCAGGGATGGCAACCTCCTCGACCCCATGCACGTGATCGTTCTGTCATGGGCATTATCAACTTCTTGACCGGCAAACCTTTCCCCTCGGCCCTCTTGATTTCACCATGTCCTTCTTACTTTTTTCATGTATGCAACAGGTGGCTACAACATCCACGCGCTCAAAGTTCGCGCGTCAATTGGTGGCCGTGTGTCGACGTATTATGCTGTCATGCTCATCAAGGTCGTCCTTGCTTCTGCCTCTCTTTATTTTAGTTTTTCGTCTCGTCGAGACGTCTGATGGTCTGTTTTAGGTCTTGTGTTGGTTGGCGTTGACTCCTCTTCCCGAGCGACTCATCAGTCCCACTCTCGGCACCGCCCCTTACAAGTACGCTGGTCGCCCCGCTCCTGCTGTCTCTCTGCCTCATTCTCACATTGCACATTGCACCAGGGCCGCTTACGCTATTACTGGTCTCGCTGTTGGCTCGTGGCTTCGTTACTACAGGGAGAAGCACCGTGTCGAGATCCCCAAGAAGTTCTAAATTGTTGTTCTCCCGCTTTGAGCATAAATAAAAACATCCCGAGCATGAAATCGTTCTTACAATGTAGGGATTCAACCAAAGTTTGAAAACAAAATGCGATCCTTCTACAGGATCCCTTGTCTTACTCGTCGGCGTCTTTCATTTCGACGTCGTTCTGGTCATCCTTATCTTCCTTTTCATCCTTTTCGTCCTCATCCATAATGTCCTTCTCGTCCTCATCGTCCTCGTTATCATTACCTCCTGAGGTTTTCTTATCGGCTTTCCTTTTCGCGATATTGGCCTGATGCTCTGCGGAAATGAAACTGACCAAGGGAAAGAAGCAGTCACAGCGATATTGGATGAAGACAGCGGACCTGCAAGAAGCTTTTCAAGTTTGGGCCTCCACTGTGGGAAGTCAATCTCTTCAATTGCTTTTAAAACATCTTTACCCATAATTGTGGAGCGTTTCCCGCTTCCAGCAACATCGTTGGCGCTATACAGAATCATTACGAAAGGAGGCGAGGAGCAAGTCGGAAAAAGCGTACCACGATGAAAGATAAAGAATGAACACTCGAGCGGCGTAGCGCATCGCAGTTTTTGCCTCACCGGTGACACCAGCCTTATCACCAGTCTAAGACAACAAAAACGGAATCAAAGATGGCGCGGAGTCTCCTGAGGACGCAAACGAGCGCAATGGAACTAAACACACGAGAACCTGCACGTCAGGTCAAATGACACCAGAACAATCAAACAACAAGGAATTGTATATATATTCCTAATAATTAATATTTTATTCCCTCGTCGTTTGAATCACCTCGTAAGAAGGGAGAAAGGAACCCTAAGGGTCGACGACGAAGTCGATAATCAATCTGCCAAACCTTTCGCAGTGAGACGACAAACCCGGACCAAATACGGAAATAAAGAAAAAAAAGTATATGAAAATAATGGAACCAAGGAGGAGGGATATTTATTTGAGAGACATCAGCGAAAGGGAAGAAGAATCTGGGCGGGCCGACGGCGGGCAAGAAAAATGAGAACTGCGGTACGGCCTCCTTCATCATGCGGGTGATGACTGCCATTGGCATATCGTCTGCTGATCCGCTCATTCTATCGCAGCAAAAAAGAGCAATGAGAAAAGGCTCAAAATGAGAAAAAGGCGCTCAAAGCTCGACCTGTGTCGTTGAACAACGCGCAGGCCTGAGCACACTCAACAGGGAATAATAGCAATAAAAAAAAGAATGTCAATTCGGAAATAAATAGTAATGCCGCCGAATGCCGCGTTTGAGACGGGCGGGCGGGCTGCTGCTTGTCTCGACGAGGCGCCGAGCCGCCGAGGCTGATTCAACTGACCACCTGACTCGCCCTCGGCGCAGCGACGACGCAAAGTGGAGGGAAATAATCTTGATACTGAACCTCCGATCTTTGATACTGATTTTATTCGATCGATCTAACGCACGGAGATGGGCCGCAAGAGGAAGCGCGACGACTTCTCGAGCGACTCGAGCAGCAGCAGCAGCAGCGACGACGAGGAGCTTGCGCCGCAGCCCCTCACCAAAAAACAGAACACGAACGTTGATGCCCCTTTACCCAAAGTGCCACAGAAAAAGGAAGAGAAGAAGGAGAAGCTGAAGAATTACAATGTGCGCGTTCCCCTCGAAATTTCACGCGCCTTTCTGATGGCCTCGCATCGCTCGCAGCCCTGGAGCTTCGATTAGATTTGTATTTTACGAGATTTTTATGATGTATATTTTCCAATAATTTGAAAGACTGACTGGCCTTGCACTCTGTCGAAATCGCGTGAACCTTTCGCCGACCTTCGGCCTCGACAGTGCTACTTCGGCCGTCTCCTCTCACCATTCTTCCATTGTAGACCTATTACGCAATTCCCATTTCCATGATTCGATCGGACAAGAAGAAGTATCTTTACGCAAAGGAGCACATCTTCAAAGAGGGGTCCGTCGACCTTTCTTTGTATGTCTCGACTGCCATTCATTTTCTCACGGTCGGCAATCTTAGAGAGGATCAAGATGGTGCTGGTCGAACTCTTTTCGTGACCAACCTCGCTTATGATTGCACCAAGGTTATCTTATCCGTTGCCTTTGTCTTTGTGATTCCTCCAAGTAATTTCTGATTCCTCCAGGAGGACCTTGAGTCGATCTTTTCGGTGTTCGGCCCAATTCAATCGATCAAGCTCGATTCCTTTGTCAAGCAAGAGGCGAAGAAGTCCACTTCGAACGTAGTTCGTTTCTGTTGCAAATTATGCCTTTCTGTTGTTGGGTGAATCTATGTGTCGTTTAGAATAAGAAGAAACAAGTTGGCGAGCCTGACGAGCGACAGAGGCTGATCTTGGAGGAGCGCCTTCGTATGCAAGAGGATGGTGCGCCTTACGTTGTCGTTTTGATGATCCTCTTCTCATTGAGAGCGTGATTAGTGAAGAAGATGTTGGATGCCGATTCGAAGATGAGCTTTTCGCGCGCTGGATATGCGCACATTACCTTCAGGTTCGCTGACCGAATTGGCCGAATTTGGTTTTGTTCCAATACTTTCTTAGTGCTGGTTGATAGGGACGAGGACTCCATCAAGAAAGGGTTTAAGAAGCTTGGACCGAAGGACTTTGAGGGCAAAGTCGAGCGTGGTCAAAAGCGCGGCCTTCAGAGTACGCTGACTCGTCTCGTTGGTCGATTCAACTATTTTGATCACTGTCCGCTGTTAGAATACCTAGCTGAGCATAAGGTGGAGGCCGAACTCGACACCGATAAGCTTCAGACTGAAGTGAATCAGTTCATGCTCGAATTTGATCGCGCCCAGATTGCCGTACTATCTATCGTCACGATCTATTTGGTTCCGCCTTGTTCTCATCGCGTGTTGCGTGTAGCATAAGCGGAAGGTCGACGAGTTGTCCAACATGCCAGATGCTGACGGCTGGGTTACTGTCACGAAGAAGGGCAAGAAGGTCAGCCTTTCAGAATCCGTCGTTCTCTGTTCACTTGTGGAATAACTCTATGGTTGATAGAAAACGGAGGGTGCGGAGGGCAAGAAGATGGGTGTTGCCAATCTCACTCCGTTCGAACTCGAGATGCTCAAGCAGAAGGCTCAAGAGAAGCAGCTCAGCGATTTCTATCGCTTCCAGCACGCTGAGAACCGCAAGAATTGTTCGTGGTGTTTCCACTCAGTGTTGTTTTTTGTTATACATTTTCATGTGATTCTTTCCCTAGACATCGACACCCTTCGCCAGCGCTTTGAGGAAGATAAGAAGCGCGTTGAGCGTATGAAGCAAAGCCGTAAGTTTAAGCCCCTCTAATTGTGTGGTGAGGAGCAAATCGCCCTGAGGAGCGCTTGCTTCTGAGGCGGCGGTAATTTTCTGCGAGGGCCAGTTTTTGGAAATGGATGCAAGTTTTATTGCTGTACATAGCGCGAAAAACAAACGGAAATGAGTTGGTGGGAGTGGAAAAGACGGTGTAGAATGAGACTTGCAAAGTTGATATTGTTATATCTGACAATGTAGTGACGAGCAGCGGTCGTGGAATATACTTCCACGATCGCGCCGTCTCGACTTCAATTACGTTTTGGTGATAGACTTGCGATCGGCCAGGATGACTCCTTGACAATTAGAGCTCGCGCTCCTTGCGGACGGCTGGGGCAGCGGCAATCTCAGGCTGAGAACCAGATCGGGCGCGAGAGACGCTGGACATGGGGGCTAAAACCAGAGTCAATGAGACAGAGAGCATTAATCTCAAGACAAAATGAAAGAACATACCCTTGCCAAGATGAGTGCCAAGCCAACGACCAGTCTCAATCAGTTTGTCAAGATCGACTCCAGTCTCGATGCCCATACCCTGCAGCATATAGACTACGTCCTCTGTCGCTACATTACCCGAGGCGCCCTTGGCGTAAGGGCAGCCACCGAAGCCAGCAAGGCCAGCGTCGATGGTAGTGACGCCAAAGCGGAGGGCAACGAGGATATTAGGCAAGGCTTGGCCGTAGGTGTCGTGGAAGTGGACGGCGAGCTGCTGCGCGGGCACGAGCTTGGTGACCTCGTTGAGGACTTGCGCGGTCGTGCCGGGAGTGCCGACGCCAGTGGTGTCGCCTAGCATCACCTCATAGCAACCGAGGTCGTGGAGGCGCTTGGCAATATTGGCAACTTTGGCGGGGTCGACAGGGCCGTCGTAGGGATCGGCAAACACGGTAGAGACGCAGCCGCGAACTCGAACACCATCAAGGTGAGCCCGAGAGATTATGGGTTTGAAGCGCTCAATGCTCTCCTCGATGCTGCAATTGATGTTTTTGCGCGTGAAGGCCTCGCCAGCAGCAGTGAATACGAGGATTTCCTTCGCGCCAGCCGCCAAGGCCCTATCAAAAGACGAAATCAATTGGAGGATCAGAGCGTCGAGGAATCGAAAAATTTGGAGTACGTTTCATAACCCTTCATATTGGGCACCAAAACAGAATAGTTGACACCAGGGAGGTGATTGCGGCTCAGCGCCTTGAGCACATCGGCGCTGTCGGCCATCTATAATGCAGGGTGATGAGCAAACGCTTTCATGACCAACGCGCCATTTTTCGCGTAAAAACGGGAATTCACGAACGGACAATTAAGGAGCGGGCAAGCGACAGCCTCCGAGTCGATTAATTAAAATGAGTTAAATGACCACAAAACAAAAATCAACGAAATTGCGCAGAGGGTAGGTAGAAATCAAAGGTGAGGAATCAAGGGGAGGAAGACACTACGACTTCATCCCCAAAATCCCAAAAAACCAACTGAGGACCGGAAAGGCCAACGAAGCCTCAAAATAAACGAAATCGAACCTGGGGAACCCACTTTGGCGAAACAAACGAGCCGGCCTCAATGGACTTGAGGCCTGAGTCCGCCAGGCGATTGATGAGCTCGACCTTGACCGCTGTAGGAAGCATCGTAGGCTCGTTCTGAAGGCCGTCACGCGCGCCAACCTCGACAATCTTCACTTTGGCAGGGAACAAAGGGCCAAAGACGTCCTGGGTGGACAAAGAGCGCTAGAAAGGGGGGCGCAATGAGGACGGACGAAAATACAAGGCCGCTAATTAATCGTCTCTAAGGCCACCACCGGCTTTGGGACTTGTGAAATTACGATATGCTTATATATTTCATAACAAATTTGGGGAAAGAAAGATCGCTACCGTTGGGAATTCCGACGACAGTCTTGGCGCGCTGGTCTGAGGGACCTTGGTGAGGAGCTTGCTGACACGATGGAGAGAAATCATGGAGATAACAAAACGCACTACGAATTCGTATAAGGAAGAAAATAATGACGAGAACAAGACCTGGGCTCTGGGGTGCAAATGTGACGGCATCCGGTGTTTTCGTGAAGAGGTGACGAGTGTCGACGTCGGCAAGCCCAACCGACCGTCCCCCTGTGGACCGCCACTCCGTCGCCCGAGGCTGCATGAGGATCAACCGAGAGTTCGCAATTCTGCCCGCGGATCTCCTTGTACTAAACAAGTTAAAAACTTAGAGATCCCTTTTTTAAAAACAATTTTATGCTTGGAGAAGTTCGAGGGAACGATGGATCCCAGCGAGGCAGCGACGGAACAAGCCAGGAACTCAATGATCGGGCCAAGAAAGGACTAGAATTACGAGGAACATGATCAGGCCCTGAACATGATTAATAAATAGGGACTGACAGTGATGAAATGATGGTCTCCGCCTTGATCTTGCCCGCTATATTTGTTTTATTCAGGCTGAATAAGCCACATTGAAGACCAGACGAACGAGGTATGTGCTCAATTTCAATCAGGGAGTTGAACAACTTGGAAAGGAAAAGCTGAGGTGAGGGGAGGGAGAGAGAGACATTCTTTCGACATATATTGACCTTCAAGGCACAAAATCAATGTTCAAATTTAAGACATAGGATCATTTTTTTCTTCAGAGGCGTTGATGAGGGAGTGGATATCGGGCGAGATGACGAGACGGCGCTGCACCTCTCCAAGAGGGAAGTAGACCGACTTTTCAGGATGGACGAGAGCGACTTCCTGGAGGAACGAGATCGGGAAACCCTAGAGAGAAAAACAATACCAATGATGACCAAACCTCAAGAGGAACGAAGTGGAGCGTGCCTGAGAAACGTCATAGAGAACGTCGCCGACTTTTAGTTTGACTTTGCCGCTCGCAAGGAACAATAGTTTTCCAATAGGCGCCTTGGGAACGTTTTTCAAAGCCAGATGATCCTCCTCATTCTAAGTAGAATAACATCAAAAGTATGATATGAAACCGACTGAGCGAAACTACCAGGCCACAAGGAAGCGTACCATTGATTGGACGGGCTGCTGCTTCGACGAGGCGGGGTGAGGAGGAGCGGCCTCGTCTATATCCATCGCGTCAACTTGCTTTTGCTTTGGTTTGATTGGGAAAGAATTCGGCAATTGGAGGAAGAAGAGGTTATCCTCTCCAACAAGATCGCCCTAAATAAGATACTGAGAAATATCTCAAGGAGAAAACAACGTATGCGGGGCGTACAAATGAGTTGCGGAATAGGGAGTCAGCAAACTCAGTGTGTGTTTTCGGACGTGAGGCATCATGAATCCCGGGAGCTTTCTTGGGACCTATTAAGAGGGAATCAGAACTGAATGAAAAAGAGGAAATTTGGACCGTATTGCGATACCATCTTCCTCTTCTTTGACCTCAGCTTGCAATCGTTGCTGAACACTCTTGGCGTCCAGGAAAGGCAAAAAGATGGGATGGTTTGGGTTCAGTGGATCGACACCAGCGTGCTTGGCAGGTTGAATGTCGACTATTGAGATGAGAGAATCAATTCGAACGGAATCAAAGCAGTAGAGGAGCTAGGAGTTGAATACCTCTTTTGAGAATCTTTGCGCGCTCGGGAGGCGGAGTATGTGAAGAATTTGTGGCTAAGGGACGTTGGGGCTGCAGTTTGGGCTTGAAGGCAGGGGCTGGCTGAGCAGCGGAGGTAGAGGACACCGCAGCAGCAACAGGAACAGCAGCGACAGGGGCCGTGCTCGGGGCAGGCATAGGTTTCGCAGCCTTTAAGTTTGGCATGAATCGCGGCTGAGCCTATTACCAAGATGTGAATCGCCCGCCAGAGAGAACAAAAGGAAGGCGCAGGAGCGAGAAAATGTCGAGAACCTTTTGCTGTGT
>Ga0154020_10007287_pt1 | contig 12924 bp, 7 predicted proteins | sample Klosneuvirus_201_FD_109709 | JGI IMG/M metagenome (GOLD analysis project Ga0154020, IMG submission 109709) | Active sludge microbial communities from wastewater, Klosterneuburg, Austria - Klosneuvirus_20160825_MG | ecosystem: Engineered > WWTP > Aerobic digester > Activated sludge | place... | reverse complement strand
TTCGCTTCGCTCAAAGGCGTTGCGCAGCCGCTCGTCGAACTGGCGCGCGGCGACCGCGTCGGGCTCCATCGAGAGGGCCTGGTTCGGGAGCGCGGTCTCGACCCGCTGGGCCGATGACACGCGGGAGGCCATCATCGTGTGCTCGGCCTCGCCCTTGCGGGTGTACAGCGCGCTGACCTCGTCGAACACGAGCCCATGCGGAAGGAGCAAGGCGTCGAGCGCTGTGCGAGGCGGTAGCGGCTTGGCGTCGGGGTAGCGGAGCGACACGCGGCGGATGATCTCCGCCGGCGTGAGGCCGCTCTTGAGCTGCGACGCGCTCAGGGCCAACGCACGCTCGGGCTCCATGCCCCGCGGATAGATCTCGAGGCGCGCTGAGCGAGCCGCGATGGTGCTCGCGGCTGCGGCGAGATCGGCGAGACGCTCGGTGGGGAGGCTCGACAGCGGCGTACCGAGGGCCGCCTCCGCGAACACGCGCGCGGCCTCGCCTGGGCCGGGCACCGAGGGGCGCGTCGCGAGCTGATCTGCGGCCTCGCCGAGCGCCTTGACGCCCCGGCCGTGGGCGTCGGAGGCGCAGAGCCACAGGCTGTTGTTCTGCGAGCGCAACGTGCGGAGGCCGCCCTCCTCGTCCTTCTCGACCTCGGCGACGACGCGCAGGAGCGCCGCGGCGGCCACCACGACGTCCGGCTCGGGCGTGCCTCGGCTGTAGGGGATGAGGGCCATCAGCGCGCGCGCCGCTTGGCTCAGCGGAATCGCGCCGCCGGCTTGGTCGAGGACGAGGTGTGCTTGCCGCCGAAGCTCGGGGAGCGCGCCGTGCTTTGCCCAGCTGTCGCGGGCCTTGCTGAGCGGGATATACACGGCCGCGCTCGTGATACCGCTGGCATCCGCGACCTCGCGCACCGTGAGCTCAAGGCGCCCCAGGAAAGGCGCGTCGAGACCGTAGAGCTCGCGCGGGTGCTTGAGCGCCTTCTTCTTCGCTGGAAGCAGCGCGTCGATCCAGCCTTCGATGGTCGAGGGCCGCTCGCGCTCGTTGGCATTGGAGTTCTCCCGGGAGAGGAGCTCGCGCAGGGTCTTCTCGTCGAAGCCGTGACGCTGAGCGAGCGCGCGGACCTGCTGCTGCGGTGAGGCCGCAACCGCCCCGAGGGTGGTGAGACCGGCGTCCTGTAGTGCCCGCTGCGCGGTCTCGCTTAGCCCCGCGGACTCGACGCTGAGGTCGTCGCCGCGATAGCCCAGGAAGAAGGGCTTCGACTCGACGACCGCGTCGGTCTGGGCACTCGCCCAGCGCTCCTTGAACTCTAAGATCTCCTTGGCGACGGAGCGCCCGATGCCACGGATGGCCGAGAGCTGGTTGTCCGCCAGGCCGAGGAGGTCGCGCGCATTCAGGAACCCAGCGCGATCCAGCGCATTTCGGGCCCTGGGCGACAGAGGCAAAGCCTCGACCGCCGTCTCGGGCGGGATGGCTGCGAGCACCTCTTCGCTGACCACGGGGATACGGAGGCTCGTCGCCTCGAATGCCTTGGTCCACGCGCGGCGCATCTCGTCGGTGGATCCGAAGCGGTTCTCGACGTCCTTGGCGAAGGCCCGACGGAAGAACGCGCCCAGGCTGTCGCGCACCGAGGCGTCGAAGCGCTCGACGGCGAGGACGAGCGTCGCCTCGGGGTCGACGACGGGACGGTCGAAGGTGGGCCGAATGCCGGAGATCATCTCGTGCAGCGTGACCGCCGCGCTCCACCGCTCCGCCGCGTAGTCCCATGCCCCACGCATTCGAAGAAACGGGTCGCGATATGCCGCGGTCCCCACCTGGAGGTCGGTCACGGGCGTCGCCGCGAGCGAGAAGTCGAAGAGCGTGAGGTGCGCGGCCTTGTTGCTGACGCTTCCGACGCCGATGTTCGCGGGCTTGAGGTCCCGGTGGAGGACCTTCTGCTCTTCAAGATAGTCAAGCGCCGAGAGGAGGTCCTCGCCGTACCGGGCCGCGCGATCGAGCGATACCGTGCCCTCGCGCGCGAGGTAGCGGTGCAAGGTCTCGGTGCCCGCAAGCGACAGCAGCAGGCATGGGCGATCGGCGAAGGTATAGCGCTCGACGAGCTGGACGATGCGCGGGTGGCGGAGGCGGCCAAGCTCTTCGGCTTCTCGCGCGAGTCGTTCATCGTGCTCCGGGGACGACGACACCTTGAGCGCGTAGCTACGGCCGTCCGTGACGCGCCCGACCTGGAGCACGCGAGAGGTCGCGCCCTGACCGAGTGTGGGGCGCCCGTCGGAGGTTTGCTCCACGATGAGCTCGGTCCCGAGCAAGTCGTCGACGCGGGCCTCGAGCGGACTCAGCTCGGGGCCAGCGGGCTCCATTGGTTCGGGCTGGGTAACCTCGGCGAGCAACAGCTCGATCCAGGTCTCGGCGTCGTCGAGGCGGTTGACGGGGCTCCGCTCGGTCGCCTGTGCGATGAGCTCCGCGACCTGCTCTTGGAGGCCGTCGTCGACCGCTCGCGGATCGAGGTTGGAGCTCTTGGTGAGCCGCTGGTCGACCTCCATGGCGGAGGCGCCCGGCGCGCGACCCGTGAACACGAGGTAGGCGAGCGCACCGAGGCTGAACATGTCCGAGGTCGTGCTGCGGTTGGTCGGGTCCTCGCGGAGCTCGGGGGCCTGATAGATGGCCCAGGGCTCGGATGCGAGCGCAGACCAGTGCTGAGTGCCCTCGACCTCTGCGCCGAGCCCGAGCTGGAAGTTGAAGAGGCGGACCTCGATCGCCTGCGTTTCGGGGTGGCGCCGCACGAGCACGGCCTCGGGGCTCAGCGCCCCATGTACGACGCCCTTTCGGTGACAGTGCGCGAGCCCGCGCGCGATCTGCTCGATGATTCCCACGCGCGCGAAGAAGTCGAGCTTCTCGTTGCGCAGAAAGGCGTCGAGGGGGATGGCGCCCTCGAAGGCGTCGAACAGGACGGTCGGCCCGAGCTCCGTGTCGGTCACGTAGTCGTTGATGCGGAGAATGCTCGGGTGCTCGCGGAGGTCGGAGAGCAGCTGCGCCTCGCGGTCGGCGGCGCGCCGGAGCTGCTGCCGTCGCTCGATGCTCGACGCCTGCGACACTGTGTAGATGCGCGCGCGACGGGTGAAGCTCTTGTTATCGCGGTGGGTGGCGCTCCGGTCCTGGAAGCCCGACCCCTCGACCAGAACGCCGCCGAGCTCATAGGCACCGATGAACGCCTTCCCCTTCCTCGGCTTGAGCCCAATCGCAGCGAGGGCCTGAGCCACATCGCGCATCACCGGCTCGTTGATCCGCGGCCGCTGCCTCTCGTCCGCGCCGGGGAACGTGCCGAACTGCATTGCCTCCTTGAACGTGCCCCTCGTGATGACTGCGTTGTCGCCGAAGTTCTTGAAACGAAGCTCGAGGTCTGCCGCGCTCAGGAACACCAGCGGCTGAACGAACGGCACGTCCTTTGGGCTCCGCATCTTCGTGCGCAGCCGAGACGCGAGGATCTTGGCCTTGTGGTTGGCCAGGCGGAACGGGTTCTCTAAGTAGCGGGGCCTGGGATCGCTGGGGTCCGTGCGGTACCAGTCCTGCGTATCGCCCTCGTACTTGCCGGGGCCGCTCTTCACCTCGACCATGTACAGCGCCGAGTACCCGAGCACCAGCAGGTCGATCTCATGGAGACGTCCGGTCGACGGGTCGAGCAGCTCCAAGAGGGCCCACAGGTGATACGGGTCGTTGTTCGGGAGCGTCTCGATCGCGAACTGGATGGCTTCGCGCTCGTGGGCGTGTGGAGTCTCGCCCTGGACGACGATGCGTGACGCCGCGAGCGTCATGCCACGAGCTCACGCGCGCGCCCGGCGTCGGCGGGGTCCGCGTCCGCGCTGAGGACGAGCCGGTAGCCCCGTCTTGAGGCGCCTTCGGTGGCGGTCCAGATCGTCGAAGGCTTGGTGGCGCCGAGCAACGCTCCGCTGAGCGCGGCGAGCTGCCGGTGCCCGGGAGGCGTGGCGACAACGGTCACCTGGTCGTTCCAGTCGAGGTCCCGGCCAGTCTGGAACGCGAGGATCGCGGCTGCGACGGCGGAGGGTCCAACGACGAGGAGCTTCTCGGCGGCTCCGACGGCGCCACAGTCGTGGTTTGAGAGGCGGAGGCCCCAGGCACTGGCGACGGAACTCAGGACGGCGGACGCGTCGGGTGGGGGCGAGGCCGCGAGCTGGGCGCGCCAGACCTCCTCGGCATCCACGGGGTCGAGGGGGGTGAAGCTGGAGCCGAAGGGCTCGTCCTCGGCGACGGCGCGCAAGGCAAAGACAGTGCGGGCGCCGAAGGCCTCCGGCCATTGGGCGTTCGCGTCGCGGATGAGGAGGTCGATGCGGTCGGCAGTGGTGAGATCGCCTCGGAAGGAGGCCCAGCGCGCGTCAGCCTCGGGGCCGAAGCGGCGGCCGGTCGGAGTCCGGAACTCGATGTACCGCAGCGCCGAGAGGGCACCCCGGTAGTAGGCCTTTTCCATCCCTCCCTCCACGCAGGGCGCACCCTAGCCAGAATCGGAGTGGCGATCTAGATGCCATTTGAGGGTCAGGTGGATCCCGGTATGTAGCCTGACTGCGGCGCGAGCACGGCACGTTGGTCGACCGGAACGGCAGAGGCAGGAGGGCGCCAAGCTCGAACGGGAGCGCCCGGTGGAGTGGGCGGCGTTCGTGGGGTTTGCTGGCGCGTGGGTTGGCGTCCGCGATCGATCCGGATGCGACAGAGGGGCGCCGCGCTCCGCTTTTTGAGAGCGGCAGCGCTGTTCCGGCCGCGAACGGGGCTAGAGGCTCGGTAGGAGCCGCGCCCGTGGGCGTGCGCGATACAAACGTTGTCTCGAATGGGGATGGGTCAACGTTGCGTACTAATAGCTCCGTCTCGACCAAGACCGACGCGCTCCTCCGCCTTGCCGGGAAGGGCCCATTCCGCGCGAAGGACCTCGACGTGGCTGGCGACGCCGCTCGGAGGCAATAGAAGTTTGGCCGTGAATGCGCACAATAGCCTGGTCCGGGCAGGCAGAACTTGAACGCACCGGCCAGGCCACCTACACTGGGCCTCGATGGGCTTGGGTCGCCAGCCTTGGGCAATTCAGGAATGGCGGAATTCAAGGAATCGACGCGGTACCACAGGCTTTGGGCCTGCGGAGCCATCGCCCAACGAGGAGCCATGCTCCACTCCCCGAAGTGGACGGTTCTGCTGTGCCTTAGCCTATCCGCCGCGGTCGCGTGCTCCGGTGGCAAGTTCATTGAAAAACCACCGACCGGGGACGCCAAGACGATCGTCTACGTTGTCCACGACGACGAGCGGGCCTTCTCCGCGCGTTTGGTAGCGATAGCTCGAATATTGAACATTGTTGAGCTTGAAGTCCGTGCGGGGTCGCGCTCGACGGTTACGGCATTCGAGTACAACAAAGACGCCGCTGAGCTTGGGCTCGCTGAGGGGACTCTTGAGTACGACTCCGATGGCCCTCTGCTGCCCGTTGCGGATCAGGTCTATCAGGCGAGGCCAGAAGAAGGAATTTGGGAGTTGCTTGCTGAGGTCCCCTCAGTGCCGAGTGGCTTCCGCGTTCGGAGGACGACCTCGCCGTGTAGTCCCCATCTGGTCAGGAGGTTGGAGGCCTTGGAACCTCAGCGCGTGGGGACCATTCGGTATGGAACCGACGCCGTTTCGGTGTCGCGCGATGCCGCGTTCCTTCACTTTCCGGGGGAGAAGTTGGTGAGCTTTCGAGAGGATCTCTCTCGGGTCGAGATGCCTCTTCCGAGATTTCCGCAACACCGCTACGTGCAGACGGGCACGGTCGTGGTGGGGGATCTTGGGGGCAACGACACCGGCTGCGTTGGCAGGCAGAGATTGGGCGAGCCAAGTAGGTTGCAGATGGATCCTTGGTTCTGCACCGAGCGATATAGCAGCCTTGTCCCGGGCTACGTCGGTGATTTTGCACTCATCTCAAAGGCGCTGCCTCGCACGGTCTCGGTTTTCGAGCGAGGTCAGGTAGTCGATAAATTCAACCTCTCCGAGTGGGGGCCGGACACCTTCACTATCCTGTTGCGCGGGCAATTGTTCGCGTCAGGCGACGCAAATCAAGGCGTCGGATCCCTCGAAAATAGCGGCTTCTTTTACTCCGAGGGCTTGGTGGCAACGGTCAGTGGATTTGGGGTCGTAGGCGGACGGCTCTATGCGGGTGCGAGCTCTGGCGAGGTATTTGCGCGCGCATCCTCCCGTACCTGGCAGGAGTTGGGAAATTCTGGCCTCGAATTTGTCGACATCATCTTGGAGACGCCCAAGGGCTTTCTAGCTCTGGGAGGCGCTGGCCAGGCAGCAGAGCACCTCTCGTCGGGCTGGTGTCCCGTGGAGCAGTTTGGAACGTCGCGGATCACACACGTCACACGGCTAGGAAGCGGCTTCCTACTCTTCTCAGCTTATGACCAGAGCGTAGCGTGGGTCGACGTCGGCCTCTGAGCAATCAGAGCCCAATCGAGATACTCACGCCGGTCGCCACCCCCAGCACCACGCTGCCGACGATGCCGACCCAGGGCCAGTCCGTCCGAGGTCCTACCCACAGCGCCCCGACAAGGAGCCCAAGCCCACCTGCGGCGAGGCTCGAGCCGGTGATCACTGGTGCACGGCCTCTCCCGAGCGGCGAGCAGTGCGTTCCTTCAGGGACCAAGCAGACCGAGGGCCGTCCGGCGAGCGCGGCTCCGGCGGCGATGAGGCTCCCGCCCGCGACGAGCGCCCCAACCCCAGTCCAGGCGCTGGCGGTTCGGGCCACGGAACCCGGTGTCGAGGCCTCTTCCGCAACCAGCTTCACCCCGACCTCGCCCGCGTCCGTGACCTCGACGTCTCTGAGCACTATCTCTGACCCGTCCGCGCTCAGTTCGAGGTGTCGGTACCCGATTGGAACGGCCAGCAGCCGCGTGGTCGGCGCTCGAAGCGTCAATTCGAATCTTCCTTTGTCGACGTTCAGGCGCATCGGGGTTGGCTCGACCTCCAAGAGGAGCGTGCCCGAACGGTCCCACTGCCCGTCGCGCTCGGCGATCGGCCGCATACCGTCAACGAAGCGCTGTACGAGCGGGCCAAGCTCCTCCGCCGAGCGAAGCGTGGTGCGCTCCGTCAGGTGACGAACAGCGACCTGTGCGACATAGGTAGCGAGATCGGCGACGGTGGTTGTGCGAGCGGCTCGAAGCGCGGCGGGGACGTCGATCAGTTCGATGAGCACCCGCGCCGTGTTCCCGGTCGTCAGATTGGATACCCAGACCACGTGGTGCATGCCCGGCTCAAAGAGGGTCTGATTGGCAAAGATGCATGGCAGTGCCCCACCGCAGCTTCCCCAGGAATCCATGGAGATCTCTCTGGGCAAATAGTTGGTCCGCTGCGCGAGCGCCGAGCTGATCACGCCGAGAACGTAGCTCGTCGGGACTGGCCCGACCTCTTGGCTCGGAGTGTGGACCATGATCCCGAGTGGTTCGCGGCCTCGGAGCTCTATCTCCTCAAACTCCGGCGCCCCCAAGGCCATCGTCGACAACAAGCACAGGCCCACCACCATCTCCGCCTCCGTGCCGGACTGTGCTACAGGTAGCGGAGAGACTCAAGCATGCGAAGCGTGGTGCGTTGGGTAGCGGTGCTGTGCCTTCTTGGCTGCGAGCAGCCCCGCTACTTTGAAAGACCGGCCGTGCCAGGAGCGGCGACGCTGATCTTCTTTGTACACGACGACGAGCGCGTCGAGCGAGCTGTTCTCGTGGATCCCGTCGGTCAGGGGTACTATCCCGAATTCCTCCAGCTGGGCGCCGAGCACCCGGAGCGCTCCACCGTGACGGCCGTGGCCTATGCTAGACCCCCGGACGAGCTGGGGCTCCGAGTGGGGCGTTTGATTCCCGATCCCGCCGGTTCCCAGTTAGGTGAGCCTGACGAGACGTTGGGCATCCTTCCGACCAGCGAAGCATGGACTCCACTCCCGGCACGTCCGCCGATCGTGAGGGACTTCCGGACGACGATCCACGCATCGTCGAGATGCCACCGCATTGATCCGCTCCGCATTGTTGTCCCTTTTCGGCACTTGCAATTGCAGGGGCTCTATGTCGCTGGGACCGCGCTGACTTCGACATCATCTTTGGTGGTGATCAACAATCGCGGCGGAGTATACGAGATTTCGACTGACTTCGTCGTGAAGGAGCTGCACGCGGACACGCCCGATCGCTTCCCTTGCCTGTACAGCCCGACTCGGACCGGGACCACTGCGATTGGCGCCTGCAAGGATCTCTTCCGCGTGCATGTCGAGGGCGACGTCCTTGTTTCCACTCCTTGGAGGTACGACCGGTGGTGGGTCTTTTCCGACGATCAGGGCAACATGCTCCTGCAGCTACTTAGTGGCGTGCACGAGTTGATGGACCCGTCGGGTGCGACGCTCGGTATGCTTCCAAAGGAGCCAATTGGTAAGTATGTGGTTGAGCAGGAAGAGTACTATCAAGGCGAGCTCTTTCTCCTTCGCAGTAGGGGCGGAATTGAGCGGCTCACCACCACGGGTACTATCGCGGAACTCGTGGGCTCCTCCACCTTGACGAGCATTGGAACCGTCCGCGGCACCATGTACACAGGCGATGCGATCGGGGCTGTGCTCCGGCGCGAGGGACCGAGGTCGTGGGAGCCGCTACCGCCGGGTCCCGATCTCAACCCCGTCACGAAGATCCTGCCCGCCCGCGAGGGAATCTTCGTTGTTTGGTCCGACGGCTGGGGGGCGGAGTACATTGATTCCTTTGGTTGGTGCCCCAGGGCTCCGGTCGCGGAGCGGACTGTCGACGTTACTGTTCGCCTCGGAACCGGATACCTTTTCGGGACCATCTCCGAGGACCGAATGCCGATGACTTGGGTTGACCTTGGGCTACCGCCATGAGCTCGGCTTCCAGTGGTACGGCAGCTGACCCCGAGCCGATCAGCAGCCTCGGCCGCTACGTCATCTACCGGAAGCTCTCTGAAGGTGGGATGGGTGAGCTGTTCCTTGCAACCAACGACGGGCGCCCATGCGTACTCAAGACTGTCCGTGCCGCGGCAGCCCGCGACCCGGTCGTGATCGCACGCTTCGATCGCGAGGCCCACGTGGGATCTCGCATCCGGCATCCGAATGTTGGGCGGGTCGAGCGCTATGGCCACGAAGATGGCGTGTTCTGCATCGAGATGGAGCTGGTCCGGGGGAGGGACCTGCACGCAATCACCGCCGATCTCCTACGCGCCGAACGACTCCTCCCATACCCCGTCTCAGTGACGGCGGTGTGCGAGTTTCTCGAGGGCCTCGACTATGTCCATCGCTTGACCGGAGACGACGGCAAGTCGTTGAACATTGTCCACCGAGACCTCTCACTTCGAAACCTCATGCTCGCCTTTGACGGGACCGCGAAGATCATCGACTTCGGCGTCGCTCGGGCGACGATCGACGACTTCCGGACACTACCCGGATCGGTGGTGGGCACCGTGCGCTTCCTTTCGCCGGAGCTCGCGCGCGGAGAGGTGGTCGATCACCGGTCCGACGTGTACTCGTTGGGAGCGGTGCTCTACGAACTCCTCACGGGCGCCGCTGTCGTGCAGAGCTCGGCGAATCGCCTGGCGATGATGAGGGCGGTCGTGGAGGACACCCCAGCACCACCGACGCAGGTCAACCCCGAAGTTCCAGAGGCCCTCGGCGCTGTCGTGATGCGGGCGCTCGAGAAGGGGAGAGACCAACGTTGGCAGACCGCAGCGGAGTTTCGAGACGCCCTACGCAGCTTCGCTCCCACGTGGGCCGAGGTTCCACGCGGCCGGCTCGCTACGTTCCTACGGACGTGGTTCAGCCGCGAGGCTACGCAGCTCAATGACCTCGTCGCTGCCATCGAGACCAGGCGGGCGCGAGACGCCGCGCTGAACGCGGTGGCGGAGGATGAACTCACGATTGTGCGGCCGATGTCGGGCTTCGAGGAGGTCGAAGAGCGGGTCGCGGGCGAGACCGGGCTGATCTTCCCCCCACGCTCGCGCGTCAGGCACGCAGCTTCTCTTCAGTCGGGCCTTCGGACGCCGGATGACCGCCTCCTCGTTTCAAGTGCCGCGATTCCTCGGTCGATTGGGCGTCGAGGTGCCTGGAAGGCCGCTGCCGCCACGCTCGCGGTGAGTGCGGCCGTCGGGATCGGGGTCCTGCTCCGGTCGGGGGCCGAAGTTCGAGCTCCGGTTGCGAACAGGCCGGTTGCGGAGCCGAACTCCCCTCGGCCGGTAACTGCGGTTCAGGCCAAACCTGTCGATGTGGAGCCTGCAACCTCAGCCCCGCCGAGTCAGGGCCCTCGTATGCCTGCGCTCAGTCGCCCAGGCACCCCGCGGCCGAGCGCCCCACCTCCAGAGCCCGTGGCTCCCGCGACGCCGTCACGACCTCCGACCAAGCTAGCCAACCTCCTGGGCAGACTGGAACGCTCGCCGGTGCACCCCTTGGGCAAGGACCCCGCCTTCGCCGAGTTCGTCGATGAGGTGACCAATGCCGCCGCTCAGCTTCCCGATACAAAGCGGCGGTTGATCGTGGCTCAGCTCGACCTCTTCATCGACAGCGGGGAGGTGCAGCGTGCGAGGGCGATCGTCGCATCGTTGGAGGCCCGGTAGGGCTGAAGTCCCGTCGTGGTTGCGATCGGGATGCGCGGTTATGGCGCGAAGGTCCAGGCGAGGCTGCCTCCCTGACCGTGCCATGCGAATGGCGGGCTTGCGGGACAAGGGCTATCGTCAGTCTAGCGTGGGAGCCAGGGTGAACGGTTGGATCCTTGGTTTCTGGTGCGCGGTGGTCGTGCTCAATGGGTGCGACGGGGGCTTCTACTTGGATGCCCCGCCGTTTCAGGGCGTCAAGACGATCGGCTACGTCGTGCACTCAGAGGATGCAGTTCTAGGCGTGCGTATAGTCCCCGCAGAAGGCCGGGGTTAGGCATCGTGGAGTTGATTGGCTCGATCGGGCCTGACTTGGAGGTTACCGCACTGGGGTACCCTCAGACCTCAGAAGAGCTTGGTTTCGGCACTGGTAGCCTGCAGCCCGACCCGGACGGCGCGGTGCTGCCGGACGCGGATGACGTATACGTAACGCGGGCGCAGACGCGCGCATGGGCTGCTATTGAGCGCCCATCGGAGGTAGTTCGGGCGTTTCGAGCGCGTGTGAAGCCGCCGGCCGCGTGTCCGACGCGTTGGGTTGGGACCTTCTCTGCGCCGCCTCGAAGCAAGTACGTCAACGATGACAGACCTACGGTAGTGCCGATTTCGTCGACCTCGGCCATGATTATTCTCGATCCCGAGAAGGTAATTAGCGTGCGGGACGACTGGTCCACCCTTGAGCATGAGTTACCCAAGTTGCAGTTGAGCGACGTGATCGTTACAGGAACAACCGCTTTGGCGCGGAGCGGCGGGTGCATCAGCCGACTCTTGCCGGTTGCCAGTGGAGGCTTGGACGTCGTCCCTTGGCTTTGTGGCGTTGCGCCTGGTCGGCTGGTTCCCGGCATTGATGGGTCCTTTGGCGCTGTAACCGAGGGAGCGGCTCGTATCTACGACTCCGCTGGTCACCTGCGGCTGAGCTATTTGACTCAGGCATCTACCGACGAGTTTCAGCAGCTCGTCGGCGACGACCTTTTTGGTATTAGCAACGAGCCAGTCCCCGTGGTACGTCACGCGTCTCCCAACGGCTATGCCGAGGAGGCGCCGATTCAGCGCCAGCTTGCGCCCCAGAGTCTGGCAGTCGTGAGAGGCCGAATCTACGTTAGTAGCTGGGAGGGTAAGGTGTTCGTCCGCAACTCTGATGGCTCCTGGTCCAGCCTCGGCGACTCGGATGTTGACATGATCGAGCACATCGTCTCGACGCCGCAAGGCCTCCTGGTCACAAGCCGTTTCGATTCGGATTCGGCGCGGGAATACTTGGATGGCCATGGTTGGTGCGACAAACTCAGTCTAGCCAGCGGGGGGAATGCGGTCGTGCGACTCGGAAACCGCTTCGGTCTCTATCGAAGCTCGTCAGACCATCACCTGCTGCTCGATCTGAGTCCTTGAACCCAGGGAAGCAGAGGTAGAGGCACCGCATCGCAGACAACATCCTGCGCCTTCTCCAAGCCGGCCGCGTCTTGAAGCCCTCCCTCGAGCGTGCTCCGCGCCGGTCGCCAGCCTGGACGAGTTCGGCTACTGATTTCCCCGATGCAAGTAGCGCTGAAATGGGCGCCCAAAGCTTGCACTCCTGGCCGCTTCCCCGCACTCTGTGCTCGGACACCGTATGGCCGCCGATCCATTCCGCATCGGGAAGTACCGCGTCATCAGGCGCGTTGGGCAGGGCGCCCAAGGCTCGGTCTACCTCGCCCAGCGCGACCACGCCGCGCACCTCTCGGTCGTCAAGCAGCGCCACGCTTCAGCCAGCGACGCCCGCTTTCGTCGTGAGGCGCAGATCTGCTCCTTGCTCGAGCACAGGAACATCGCGCGGATCGAGGCCGCAGTCTTCGATGGCGATGAGGCCTACCTCGCTTTCGAAGACGTGATGGGGGTCGAGGTGCAGGCGCTCTACGATCGACACCGACAGCTTGGTCGATCGATCCCAGCGCCCGTCGTGCTCCACATCCTCGACGGAGTCCTGACGGGCCTCGATTTCGCGCACTCGGCGCTGGATTCGGCGGGGAATCCAGCGGGCCTAGTCCATCGCGATCTCAACTTCGGGAACGTCATGGTCGGCTTCGATGGCGTGCCGAAGATCATCGACTTCGGTCTTGCGCGAAACGCGGGCGGCGCCGAGACCAAGCCCGGTTTTGCGCTAGGAACTCCCGCCTATATGCCTCCCGAGTTTCTGACGCTCGGGGCGCAGGCGGCCTCGCCCGCGAGCGACGTCTACAGCGCCGGGCTCATGGCCTACGACCTCTTGATGGCGATCGACTACGACGTCTCGCGCGGCGACTCCCAGACGTTCTGGAAGTGGATCATGGATCCGA
>Ga0154020_10007286_pt1 | contig 12924 bp, 27 predicted proteins | sample Klosneuvirus_201_FD_109709 | JGI IMG/M metagenome (GOLD analysis project Ga0154020, IMG submission 109709) | Active sludge microbial communities from wastewater, Klosterneuburg, Austria - Klosneuvirus_20160825_MG | ecosystem: Engineered > WWTP > Aerobic digester > Activated sludge | place... | reverse complement strand
CAAGGACGTGGCGGCGGCTTTGGCGGCGGCGGGTACTTTGGACTGGGCGGACTTGGTGGCGAGAGCGGTCTCGGTGGCGGCGCATATGGGCAAGCCAGCTGCCGCAGCGAAGACGTACGCGGCAGGCGAGGCAGGCGGTTTCTACACATCTAGCGAAAAAACCCGCTTCTTCAACAGCAGAGAAAACGTCGCGCGCGCGCCTTGACAGGCAAATGCATCATCTAGCTCAAGGCCGTTGTTTGGGGTTGATGGTGTGGGATCGATCAGGTCGACCGACTCACGCGAGGATCACTGGATGATATTCTCAGGCCACGCATAGAAAGGTGGAGGGAGGCAGTTAGTAGTTGCCAACTTCACTGCAACGCTCTGATGACACGCTGCTTCCGCGGAAGCTGGCACTGGTCTAGCGCCCATTGTCCTCAACAGCGATCAAGGGACAGACGTCAATGTGATGGTCCTCAGTCCTCACGGCTGCCGCATCACGGTATGTGAGTCGCCCAATTAAACAATAATTATTCTGCCGAGAGGACGTCGACATCCCTGCTTTGCCACTGTCTTTCCCCTCAACAAACAATTGAAACGAAGCTTCAGTTCATAGAGAAGAAAAGAGGGAAGTTGAAGTCTATTCATTTGTCGTAATGTCGTTGTGATGATATTTTTTCCGCTGCGAGCGGACACATGAATTATTCAACAATGCTCACGATAAGGCGAGATAGAGATCTAAAATCAATAAAATATAAACTCTAATATATATAAAGCATTTTCGTCCAAGAGGATCCTCGAGCCATCTTAATGGGCGCCCTTGGCCTTGAGCTCCGAGGACATGCGGCTCTGGGAGACGCCATTGAGGACGTTGGTATACTGAAGGCGCTTGAGGGCCTCCATCGCGACGAGGACGCGCTTTCCTAACACGAAATATCCATTAATATATCGATCATTAAGGTGAGAAGACTACGTAGTGAGAAGGGAGACAACTGCACTATGAAGTACCGGAGCCGCAGTAAGCGATGATGGGAGTCGACTTGTCCTTGGGGAGAAGGTTCTGCTTGCCCTCAATGGCGACGTGCTCGATATTCAACGACTTGGGGAGACCATTAGCCTACAATAGTGAGAATAAATATGTTATGCGATCAAGGGAAGACGGCCAGGGATGAACGGACCTGGAACTCGCCAGAGGTGCGGACGTCGAGGAGGACGACGCGAGGATCGTCGAGGGCTTGGTGGATGGCCTCAGAGGACGCAGGAGGGAACGCTGTAGGAAGAATTATCAATAATCAAAACATTTTAAAGAAGAATATAAGTCGATTAAAGATCCCAAGGGATCGGAGGTGAGGACGAAGGAAGGGTAATCCATTGAAGTTGATCATCAAGAGCCCATGACAGACACGTACACATTTGCAAAGAGCAAAAGAGATGAGATGCTGCAAATGATCAACGATCAAAAGAGAATGATGAACCTGGGATGTCGTAATAAAAGGTGCCGCAAGAGAAATGCCCCTTTTCGAGCCTTCATTTCATGCATTTTCGATTTTCAGGAGTTCTGAAAATCAGAGTCAAGAGCCAAGGAGATCAAGACCATCTTCTTGATGAACGAGAGGCGTCAAATGAATGCTTTCTCATGCTCTGAGAAGCGAAGCCGCGCTGGAAAAAGGGGAAGGAATCGGTTATAAACCGAACGGAACCGGAATCGACCGCCAGGTATCACTTTATTCAAACATTAACGACTCCCACGGACTCGTTGCGAAAATTACACTCTCTCCCTTGATGACTTCATGACTGTTAGCCATTGAAAAAAAGAGATTTGGTTTACTTCTTGATGCTCTTGGCAGTGGCGAGCTCGACCTTCCTGACGACAAAGGACTCGAGGAACTCGTCATACTTGACGAGGCCGCCATGGTTGCGGGGCACTGACTTAAGCAGCAGCTCCATCTATATAAAGCATTCCGTTAATACGAAAATACGAAATCCAGGGATAATGAGAGGGGCGGACCTGGATCGGAGTGATGGGGCCCTCAAGCAGAGCGTTCATGGCATCGAGGCCTTGGCGGAACTCTGCGACAACAAATCATTATCAAGAAAAAAAAAGGGGGGGGGAGAAGAGGCAACAAAGGGGCGGAAGGTACCATGCTCATCAACAAGGCGCTCGTTATCGGGATCCATGGAGCGCCACATGCTTCGGAGCTGCACTCGCGCCTTACGGATCGTCTCAAAGATCTTCTGCATCACCGCCTATTTCGAAATGGTCGAGTCAGGACTCCATTGTCAAATCCGACTTGAATATATTTCAAAAGTACTCCTAGGAGGGCGTCGTCCTTGGTATCCTCGCGTTGATCGAAAGCCTTCTTGAACTCAGAGTAGGAGATGCTGCCGCTCTTATTATCGTCAATGTAATTGAAGATGGAGCGGCGCTCTTCGCTCGTCCAGTCGTCACCGTGAAGGTCTAAAAAGGAAGTGATAAGATATGATATACAAGATCGCAAAGAAAAGAGTGGCGAGGAGTACTCTTCTTGAGGGCATTGGTCCACTCGCTGTAGGAGAGTCGCTTGTTGTCATCCGAGTCGAAGGCGCGGAAAGCGGCCTTGATGCCCTTACCGCCCTTGCCCCACTTCTCCACAATGCGCAGCTGAATCCTTTGCACTAGAGAAGAGACGAAATGAAATTAAACTTGTTGATTGTCGACCATGATCCCACGAATGAGAGGCTTACCATGCTTCCGGACGTCATCAGTTTGCTTGCTGCGATTGAGGGCGTGCGCAAAGCGGTCCTTAAACTCGTTATAGTCAATCTTGCCATCAAGGTTAGAGTCCTACATGACATCATCGTAAACAAACAGATCACAAAGTTCTCAGAAGACAGCAAGCAAGAGCACCATGGAGGTCATGAGGTCCTGCATTTGCTCGGGAGTAAGACCAAGGTCGAGCTTCTGAAGGGCCTGGACGAGCTCGTCATAAGAGAGCGAACCGCTTCCTATCGACAGGCGCGGAAATCAGAAAATGAAACGATATATGAAACATTTAAAAAGGTTGTACCGTCAACATCGAGCTCTTTGAAGGCGGCTTCGAGGCTTGAGAATTGCGCCAAGAGTTTCTCGCTCACAGCGGCAAGGATTTCCTGAAGCAGAGGTAAGAAGGATTGAGGAGAAAGGGGAGAGGAGGGAAGGGATACATTCTGGAAAGTGCGAAGGGAGATGCCAACGTCATTGTCAATGGTGGCGATTTGGAACTGAGTAATAAACTTGGAGTAGTTGATCCCACCGCCCTCCTCGATGCGAGCCACATAGGGCAAGAAGGCTATGCGCAAAGAATAAGAAAACATTCCCAGAAGTGAAGAACGTGAAAAGGCTGACTGTTGACAACGGGGTATGTTCAGAAGAGCCTCGTGCGCGAGAAGAGAGTCAGGATAAAAAGATGGAAATGTGGAAAGAAGGGGGTCCCAACGATATAATCCATAAACAAAGGAGGAAACCGGGTGTGACTTGAGCCTCGAGCACGACTACATTAGTGATTCGTCTACCAAAGCGGACAAAAACATTTCCCCGAGCGTATAAGAGTGAGGGAATCAAGTCGAACCATTCCACTGAATATCGAGCTTAGTGACATCGCGGAGGACGCGGCCCCAAAGCGTCAGTGGCACGACACCACTCTAAATTCATCAGAAAATAAGAAATGGGAATTGTGAGAAGGAAGCAAGGGGGGTAGAGGACCGAGTTGGCCTTGGGGGCAAAAGCGAGGCGCAGCGCGTGACGGTTCTCAAAGATGCGCTCGTAGATGCGACCGAGGGTGTCATTCATCTGTTCTTGCTGACGCTGCGCCCTCGTCTTCACCATGTTCTCCGCGTGGTAAGATTTCTGAAATAATAATAGTCTCATGAATGAAAATGCCACACCCATGAGATGAGAAAGAGGGCGTACAACTTCAGCAGGGTGCTTGTAGCTCTCCTGGTCGCTGTAATAAATGAGAATGGCGCCCTTGTTCTCGTTAGCATCTCCATAATAAGAAGCCGAGAAAACCGTGTGCAGCAGACCTGAACCCAAACAACATGAAAAACTGATCAGAAAAATCATATATAAACTAACAAAGGTACCTCCCCAAAGAGACTCATGACCTGCATCGACCATCTGATGCGAGCGGACGACCGAGACGAGATTGTTCTTTTCTAGGAATTTCTTGGTGTGATCTTGACCGAAGAGAATGCCCGCGCCGCGAACGCTCTCCTCCCATCCCCTCAAATCAGGCTCAGGGTCCGACCACATAATATTCTCCACGAGGAACTGGAAGCTAAATAGAAGAACAATAAGTGCCAAGAAACGAAAGCCATTCGGAGGGGGGAAAGTGATACCGCTCGGTCAGGTGATTGCGGCGCGGAATGTCGACGCCACGGATGCCGTGTGAATCAAGCTCATCAAGCTCTGAAAGTTTTACGTCATCGTATTGGAACAATCCACCATGGACCACCAAAACCTGGGAGACAAGTAAATTCATCAGAATCTCGACAAAGACTGAAACTATAGGAACCTGAGAACGAACCTTATTTTGTATGACCGCGGCGAATGGAAGCCACTGGAAGGTGTCGAGGATCTTCTCGTACATCTCCTCGTCGTACTAAAGCAATCGTCAAGAACCACTCGTCAGAGGGAATGATGTCAAATGACGAGTACGCGGTCGAGAACGTGGTCAAGGAAACCGTATTTCTCATTCATGCGGCGGAGCTCGTGATTACCACGATTGATGAAGACGTAGTTAGGCATCGCCAGCTTCAGCGCGTACACCATCAAGAGCACCTCGCAGTCGTAGTCACCGCGATCAACGAGGTCACCGTTGAAGAGGTAGAAGTTCTTCTCGCTTGGCCAGCCACCAAGACGAAGGGCCGTCACAAGGTCGGAGAACTGGCCGTGAGTGTCACCAACGACCACAATGCGAGCACCTGATAATCAGAATAGATAAATATTGTTCTGATCATCGCACAAGAAAGGTGGAGTTACCAGGTGGAATCGTAATCCGCTGAAGCGGCTTGACGGTCTTGAGCAAGCGCAGCATCTCTTCAATGATAACCGCCGTGTAGGTATAGTGCAGCGGCTCGTTGCGCAAGAACGCCTCCATCAATTTCTCGCAAAACTTGGTACCAATGCGCTCGCCTATGTCAAACTTGAATCACATGGTGAATTTCCCAACAAAAAATCAACGATATCATTACCTTCGCCAAGAACAGCACCACCATAGGTAGTAGGAACCTCCATGAGCGTCTTCTTACGGATCAGCAATGACATTTGCCGCCGTTGAGAAGCGACAGTCGAGCTCGTCCGCTTCGACGAGACCTATGAAGATTCAGCTCATGAGGGCGCCAGAGAAGCAGAGTCGCGAGGAAGAGACTTCTTTTACCATGTCTTTAAGCGAACCGAGAAGCTCATCGTTCTGCAAGGTTTTGCGCTCTACAAAAATCGAGATAAGAAAACAGAAGCATTCACAAAAAGGGGTCGACTTCGATCAAGGGAACCAAACCATCGCGTCTCTAATACACCCAATTAAGATTCGTAATTATATTTCATTCAGAATGTCTCAAAAGAAACACATAAAGATGGACTTTCTCCGTGTTAAGCGCGAAAGGGGAAGGACGAACGAACGTCACTGCGAGGTACTCAATACTCCGGTAGTCATGGCCCACGCCTTCGAAGCGACTTAAAAATTACCAAGATGAAACACAGCAACCTCATGAACAAAGGTGATATTCTGGCGAAAGACCGCGGAAGGCGAAAAACAATTGGAACCAATGGAGGAGGTCGAGGAAGCGGATCACCGACCCCAGCTCGATCTCCTTCCACAAAGTGAGAACCGACAGATAATTGTGGATAATGCAAATAAAAATAATATTTCAAAGAGATTTTGATGTTCAACGTCGAAGGATGTGCCGTTTCAAACGGAGATGGAGGGTTGATCGTTGGCGAGGTCAAACGAAAGGCGAGGGACGCAGAATTCCCCAATAGGAACCCATCGCGCCTCATGGACCGCGTCATCACAAAATAGCAAATAGAAAATAGGAATGATGACAGGGCGAGAGGCGCCAAGGAAACGCGAGGAGGCAAAGGGACACACGAACTAAAAAAAAGTTAGGCTCGTCACCGCACGGAGTAGAGGCGCGCGAATTCATCCCAATCCGCAATTAAATATCAATATTTATTGTGCCTTCGTCGTTGTCGATCTTGTCCCAGGCTTGCTTGAAGGCTTGCAGAAGTCCCTCGTCGGCGGTAGCCACTTGTTGGCTCGACAGGAGGCTCTGCCTTCCAGCCATCTTCTCTTTCGACCCACGAAACGAATGATTATTGAATAATAATTTGGGAGTAACTAGACGCGCCCATCAAATTGGGATCACGGCGGTTAATGAGTTCCGCAGGCACATCAGGCCTGCCACATACTGACTGTAGCGGTTTGAGGTATATTAAAGCAGTGTCCAGTCGACCCACGGTCTCTCGAAGGAGTGCCTCATGGGTATTCTGGTTGAGGGTTTATTTCGAAAACATTTCAGAGTTTGATGAGTGAGAAATCTCAGTCGTGATCATCAAGCGCACCTAGGGGCTTGACCAGTCGTCGAGCGTGAGTCAGACTCACGCTCATCTACACATACCGGTAGGTCATCCAGTTTGGCTCTCAGTTCGGAGATTTGACCAAGAATGCCTGCAAGATAAGTAAAATTCCCTCATATTAGAAAATCTGAGAAAGCAAAGTATTTCTTTTCTGAGGGTCGAGGTCTCGAGTAGGAACATCCATTCCAGTCTGAGGGCAATAATTATTTACTGTAAATACGACAATCTCGTCGGTATTCTCTGTTTCAGTCACTCGGCTCAGGCGCCTTGAAGGATCGTCTTTCGCTATAGAGTTGGATCAAAGAGCTCCACCTCGTCGTCAAGCTGCAGACAACAAGCGCCATATACGACTTGACTCAGATTGATTGGGAGTTGTACAGAGCACGTCGCTCTCAGGTCTCTCTTTGGGGCTTGCTCCGATGCCATCTCGTCACTTCCCACAGAGATGAGGTAGTCTCCCTTCTCTTCTTTTGCCATCACCGAACAATAAACAAGTTCTCCATCTTCCCAGCCCTCTGTATCACTGGCAATGTCGGAGCAGCGCACGACACGATCCGCTCCGAAGATGATGCTCTGCGAGCTGCCACCTTGGTAGAACCCTAGAAACTACTCACAGGGATCATTGATCGAGCCATCCATGGAGAGATGTAAAAATAAGGAAGTGTACATTTGACATATGCTCCGCGTCTTCGTTGAGGTCGTCAGGCAAAGGGGTCATGAAGCCGACGGCCATGGCATATTTTCGCCGATATATGCGCATCTTGATCTCGGCATTATGTAGGAGGGCCTGAAGACGCGATGACAATCAACAAGAAAGCTGATAAGAAATGGTAATAGAGAATTTACAAGAGATGTGCGTCGATAAGGGACACAATAGTAGCTGTCTCCTCCCTGTTCGCGTTGGGACGGTGAGGGCCTCTGGACTAAGGTGATCCTCACCGAGTTGGGCGTCAGGTCTTTCACTTTCACCAATGCATCACCCTGAAGAGATTTTGAAGAAGAGAGGAAGAAATTGCGATATGTCAGAGCTCGTGATCATCGTACAATGCTTGTGATGGGCAAATGGTGGACAAGGAAGGAGAAGCGCTTTGGGGGCAAGTTGCGCAGTTCCCCTTTCTCGTAACAGTGACGGAGCTCTGGTGTGAAGATATCCCTATTAACAATTTCATATCAAAAAAGCAGGAAAGAAGGCAGTGCCTCGATGACGCGCTCAAGGAGTGTTGATATCAAAAAGGAAAATAGGAGAAGCGGAACGAGTAATATAAAGGGGCTAGAATGGAGGCTGCCGTGGACACTAACGATCAATTTTCCCAATTTTTATCAATTTGATGATGAAATTGATATAATTCTGAAGGATTCTAGCAGCGAACAGAAGCTGGGGCTCGATGGATGGAAGGCGGCGAGCCCAGAAGTCATAACGCTCGCAGATGGAGTGGAAGCGGTGGCACGTCAGCATCGCGGCCAAGACGTCGCCCAGCTTGGATATTTTCGTAAATACCTAACAGTAGCAAAATGTCACCACAAAAATACGTTTTTCAATTCCCAATGGAAATACGAGACCCAAGAGTGAAAGAGAGGACCAACCAAGTCTGGCAACGTCGACAAAAAAGCTCGACCTCGACCATAAAGTCCAGAGCCAAGATACGATAACAACTAACACCTAATGAATCACATATTACGAGGTAATATCGTCAAATCCATAGAATTATCGAATTTGTCGATTTGTCAAGGACCAGAGGCGGTCCCAGGGGGCGAATCAACGGGTGAACGAAGGCACAACACAACTTTGGCACCTCACATTCTATGAAGGATTTTATAGATGTAAATATACCTCGCCCCAGATCTCATCAGGGAGACTCTCGTAAAGGGCTTCACTCATCGATATATCTATGTCTCTCTGAGAGCGTGAGAGTGAAATGACGCCTCTTCTGCATCTGGAAAGACGGTGATAGAAGGAGGTTGGGAACCGACAAGAACCGTCCGCGGCGGATGTGAATTTATTTGTCATATCGTTATTCTGTCATTCTGTGGAGAAGAGTTCAGATGATAGAGCGAGGGGAACACGAAGATCAAATAGATGCTGGTGAAAAGAGTTGCTCAGTCCAAGTCGTCGATTGTGCCACTAGGTCTCTTTGGAGAGTTAGGCGGTGGATGGTAAGAGCCGAGCTGCTCGAGAGCAGTGGCGGCGCGATCAATGTCATTGGCGGAGATGCTGTGGAGCGAGGGAAGGTGCGGTAGAGGCGCAGGAGAGGCGAAGGCAGCGGGCAGAGGGAGCGCGACGCGCAAGTGGTCCGGAACGACTTGAAGGTCGCCCTGGAACGTGGAAAGAGGTCAAATGATATTGTCTACACGTCCACACAATCACGAATAATGTACCTCGATGCCAGGGGCGAAGAACAACTCGTAGAATTTATGGTATTCGAGAAGGAGCTCGTGCGGCTTAAAGCGCTGCGGCTGCGCAGGAACCATCGGCTCGAGAAGCTTGGACATCTCGTCGGCGAACTCGTCCATCACGAGGGAGTAGCCAAACGTCTCCATGTGCTCATCAACTGAAAGATAAATCCTCATAAGCTCGAATCCAAGATAACAATCGACTGAGGGAGCAACGTACAGCCCGGAAGGCTGCTGAGGACAGGAATAGCTTCAATGCACTTGCCGCGCAAAAGAGAACCGAGCTCCTCGCCCTCGACGTAGTGAACGCAGCCATGGCCAATAAACTTGCAGAGCTTATCCGCTTGCTCGACGGTGAATTGAGTGCGCCGACGTTCGTCATTCAAGAAGTCCACGAATTTATAGACCAGGCGCACAAAGGCGAGGCGGCGCATCGCGAGAACGTCGGGAAGGGGACCGACGGCCAGAAGAGCCGAATAGGCCTGGAATATTACTTAGCCGATGTAACGCATCCGAAACGAAATGACCAAACTTCTACGGACCTCCTGTTGTTCCCTCTGCCACGCTTGAATGAATCCGAGCGCACGTTCAAAGTAAGCAAACGGCTTGAACCTGAAAAATGTCAATAATTATGCAAGCACCGAAATGATGATTGGAGAGAGGTGCTCAGGTACGGGTCATTCAGGTCGATAGAAGCTTTCAGGGCAATAACGAGGAAACTGTAAAATTTTCGCAAATGGCCAAAAACGTTCAGCGGCATTAATAAGTCGTTGTCGCCCTCAGACGCCAATGCAACGGCTTCGTCAAGCAGTGATGAGCCACCCTAAGCACGAACCTCACGTCAGTAACCAGTGCCATGTGGTCAGCATGCTCAATGCGACTGACCTTATCAGCGGTCGGATTGCTGGCGCTGGTGCCCTCAACTTCCATAGCATCAGGATCTTTCACCACACCATTGCTGCCCATGACGAGCTGATTGCGCACGCGCTGGAAACTGCCATTTCCGAGGCTCGTCTACCAAAAAAATTGGTGAGAGCAAGCAACCAAACTCAATCTCGATAGCAAAGAACAGCGAATACCAAGAGGCTCTCCTTCATGACCTTCTCCCACTTGGAACTGATGTAGGTCCCAATGAGGGTATCCTTCCTCGTCGCTCGGCTAAACCCATTCTTGACAACCTCTTGCTCTGTTTTCGAGATTGGAACGCCTACGAATGCATTCGTAATCCAATCAAATATCGAAGATTGTAATTGTGATAAATTGTACCATTGTGTTTCAAGAGAGAGGGGTCGGCGCGGCGGAACCATTGCATGAATACAGGGAAAGAGGTGATACGCAAGTCGAGGCCGTTCGCGATGTACTTATTCTGCGAATATTCCTCGTAATTGGCGTAAACAAATTTCACCTTCTTCACCAACTTCGCCTCTAAGAGTTAGGAAAGAGAAATAAGGATTGGACGTGCAATGAGAAAGCAGCAACCAGGGAAGAATCCATCGGACCATTGGGATTGTCCTCGATCAGCGGAGGCATCTCATCATTCTGTTTCTCATTCGCCATTGCTTCCATTCGACTCAACTCGTCTTGAACAAACTTGGGCACTAATGCGAAAAGTTAGCTGACATTGCCACTTGGAGGCATCAAACAATATACATTTGTCTCGAGTGGTAAGTTCGAGTTTCTTGATGATATCAATCAGGTTTTGGTGGACGAAGATGATGAAGTAAGCGCTCTCGTTGCTCGATTCGCCGCCAATCGAAGCGCGATGGACCTCAGCATCGCTCTCAGGGGTCACCCGCGTGTCATTGCACCGTAGCCACATATTCGTCTTGAAGTCGCGAACAAAAGACCTAAAGTGAAATCGTCACGATAGCCACAAAAAATGCGATGAATGACGCGAACCAATAGTGACCGAATCCAGGATTGGGGCCAACGTGGATCCACGAAGCGTAGAGCGAGTAGGGCTGGCCCTTGGGAGCGCCCTCGTAGAGCGCCTTGAGTTGACCTCTGCAACCCGCGTTCACTGATTGCGCCTCTGTGGTAGCAAAATATTATTCATCCCTCCGAAATTCCTACGCTTGTAAAAACGACGCACCGTGGTAAATTTTGGTCTCCTTTTCGATCTGGAAACGGTAGAGATCCGCGGCTTGAGACAGAATGTGCGCTTCTTGACTTTCCGGCTGAGAGTAATGGTCGCGAATCAGTCGCTCATTGACGAGGATCGCGGACTCCAAGAACTTGTCCAGAGGTTGGCCATTCTGCACAGACAAAATAAATCTCGTTAAGTAAACTTGCCAGAACGAAGATCTTACCTGGAAGTCGGCGAAACGGCGGGTAACGTGGAAGGTGCGATCGAGTTCCTGCTTGATCTCGTGGTTTTTCTGACGCAGATCTAGGGCTTGGTTACCTGTCCGAATAGCGGTTATCAAGGAGGCAAACAACAAATCAACCTACGATGATTCAATGCGCACGATTCTTATCGAGAAATATCTCGAGGTCAACATCAAACGGGAAGTCCAATTGATTAGTTGCTTTTTTCGCCTGGAGTACAAAGGGATTCGGAAACGGCACGAGGTGATAGGCATGATTAAGATAAGGTACTGATTTCGATTGAGGATCGAACTGAACTCGATTCTCCAGGAACATGGCCACCGGAGGAAGCTTGGTCAGGAACTTGAAACTACGGTGTGTATCGATAAGAGAAGAAAGGAGCCATAATGGGGGGGCATGGAAAGGGCAGTACCTCCGCGCAATGGTTTTGAAACCTTTGTCAGTAGTAAATTGAACGTTGCGATCCTCCATACTGCTCTCGAGGGCGGTATAAAACTCGGGGTTTTGAATATCCAGATGCTATAGGTAATTATTTTTCTCGACGAAAGATGAACGTGGTACAACATGAATATACCAAGTAAGTGTGAACCGATTTGACAGTCGAATTGACAGGCGTCCCATCCTCCTCCTTGGCCTCAGTGTGATCTAACGCCTCAAACTCGAAGAGGCTATTCATCAATTGCGATTGATTCGGAATCAAATCCAGCGCCTTCTCCATCCAATCTAAAACACGGATTTTTGGTAAGTACAAATCCGCGTCACGGTAAAAGATGAAATTCAAACGCACCTAGGAACAAGTGCATGAACTCTCCGAGGTCCTGCTGAACACCAAGGGGCATCGGCTTATTCGACTCGTCCACGATGGAGGCGAGCAAATTGGAAGGATCCAAGAAATCAATGTTTCCAAATTGCATTAATCCAAACAGCATTTGGAGTTCTCGAGCAACTTCGATCAAATAAAATGTAAGTGGGGGCATGTTCTAAATTAATGCTCTGCATTGAGACGTACATTTCTTCACTTGTTGGAGCTTGTCGGTATCCTCGGCTTTTTCATCGCTCGGGATCAGGTACACAAGTTCGCGGAGGGTCGGCAAATGGAACATGGTTTGTAAGAAAGAATTCGCATAGCACGTGTTGCCAACATTTTTCAACCCAACACCACTGCAACAATTGGAAAATGAGGTCAAAGAGCAACGATAGGGAGTCGAGATAGAACGAACTTTTCGATCTGACGCTTAAAAATCTGTAACCGTGAGTATAGATCGGTCCGGGAATTGTGATTGGCAAAACTGCTTCCAGAGGAATTGGCGGTTTGCATGGACTGAAAAATGGCCTTCTGGAGCTCGGCGTCCTGATCCTGGAGGGGAAAAAATATGCTCGTCAGCACACCTAGAATTCGCCCATAATGATACATATGTACAGGATCCACGGATGGCTTGTGTGAGTGGCCTGGCGGAGCATTCATTGGGCCCTCGACACTATTAAAATGGAAAGAAGTGTAACGGGATTTGAAGAAGAGAGCAAAGCACGAGAACGACTGCATACACTGGAGGAGGAGGAGTGTCCGGGAATGTGCGGCCGGCTTCGTCAATTGTGGTCGCAGCGATCCGCTTCATGAAATCTAGAAT
>Ga0154020_10007285_pt1 | contig 12925 bp, 12 predicted proteins | sample Klosneuvirus_201_FD_109709 | JGI IMG/M metagenome (GOLD analysis project Ga0154020, IMG submission 109709) | Active sludge microbial communities from wastewater, Klosterneuburg, Austria - Klosneuvirus_20160825_MG | ecosystem: Engineered > WWTP > Aerobic digester > Activated sludge | place... | reverse complement strand
GCGTCTGGCCCATGCGCAGGTTGGCGGCGTAGTCCCGCGGTGCGTGCTTCAGCGCGGCCGCGAACTGCTGCTGCGCCGGCTCCAGCTGCTTTCCCGCGAGAGCGGACTCCCCGTTCTTGCAGGCGTCGATGGTCGGCTTGAGCCGCCGCAGGCTGGCGGTGCTGTCCATGAAGCGCTCGCGCTGCGGCGGCGCCTTGGCACTGGTGGCGTACTTCGTCTGTGCCAGCCGGCGGGCGGTGTCGCGGCGTTCGGTGCTCATCGGGTGGGAGGAGAACATCGTCTCCAGCACACTGGGCTGGCGCTCGTGGCCCTCCACCAGCAGCTGGTGCAGACCGACCATGCCCTGCGCCGGGTAGCCGGCCTTCACCAGGTAGTCCTGCCCCAGCGCGTCGGCCTCGCGTTCGTGGTCTCGCGAGTAGTTGGCCAGCAGGGCCGACGCGCCGATCTGCCCGCCCATGCCCACCAGCGGCGCCCAGCTGGAGTCGCCGGCCGCCACCGTCAACCCCGCCACCGCCACCTGCGCCACCATCGCCTGGCCCTGGCGCTGCGCGGCATGCCGGGCGTTGACATGGCCGAGTTCGTGGCCCAGCAGTGCGGCCAGCTCCGACTCGTCCTTCATCTCCGTCATGATCCCCCGCGTCACCCCCATCGCCCCGGCCGGGAAGGTGTAGGCGTTGACGTAGTTGGCGTTGAGCACCCGGTAGTTGTAGGGCATGTCCCTGCGCTGCACCCCACCCTGCAGCCGCTGGCCCACGTCCACCACGTAGCGGTTCACCGGCTCGTCCTGGATGGCCCCCAGGTCCTGCGAGAACTGCTGCGGTGCATGCTGGGCATCCACCTGTTTTTCCTGCTCCGGGCTCATGCCGACCAGGATGCGCTCGCCCGTCACCGGCGACACCGCACAGCCTTGCAGCACCGTGGCCGAGGTGGCCGCACCGAACAGCCAGAGCGTGTCGCGGCGGCTCAGCCGGTTGCGACGCAGGCGGTCGGCCAGACCGGTGGCGGTGGCCTCCACAACAGCAGCTTCAGCAGGGAAGGACATGACGGGCTCGCCCATGAAAAGTTCACCGGGAGGCCATTCTAGAAACGCCTGCCCCCGGCCGGTACGATGTCGCCCAACGCCCGCAGCCGGTGGCTGCGCCCCCGGCAGACCGAAGGCCCGCCTTCGAGGAGACAGGGCATGCCAACCCATGAAGTGCGCCACCCCCTGTGCAGCAGCTGCTACGCCGTGGTGCTGGCCGGCGGCCGCGGCAGCCGGCTGGGCCCGCTCACCGACCGGCGCGCCAAACCGGCGGTGCCCTTCGCGGGGCAGCTCAAGATCATCGACTTCCCGCTCAGCAACTGCGTCAACTCCGGCATCCGCCGCATCGGCGTGCTGACCCAGTACAAGGCGCAGAGCCTGATCCGCCACGTCGAACGGGGCTGGAACTTCCTGGCCGGCCACCTGGGCGAGTATATCGACGTCGCCCCCGCCCAGCAGCACGGCGGCGAGGCCTGGTACGCCGGCACCGCCGACGCCGTCTGGCAGAACCGCGACCTGCTGCGCGAGGTGCGGCCCCGCCATGTGCTGCTGCTGGCCGGCGACCACGTCTACAAGATGGACTACGCGCGCCTGCTGGCCGACCATGTGGACAGCGGCGCGGCGCTCACCGTGGCCTGCCACGAGGTGCCGCTGGAGGAGGCCGGCGCGTTCGGCGTGATGGCAGTGGACGAGCGCCAGCGCATCGTCGCCTTCGAGGAAAAACCCGCCCACCCCCGCCCCCTGCCCGACCGGCCCGAATGCGCCCTGGCCAGCCTCGGCATCTACGTCTTCGATACCGACCTGCTGCTGGACGAACTGGCCCGCGATGCCGCCGACCCCCACTCCAGCCACGACTTCGGCCGCGACCTCATCCCCGCCCTGATCGACCGCCTGCCGGTGCACGCCCACCGTTTTGCCGACAGCGCCGTGGCAGCACCCGACGCCCTGCCCTACTGGCGCGACGTCGGCACCGTCGACGCCTACTACGCCGCCAACCTCGACCTGCTGCTGCCCCAGCCCACCCTGGACCTGCACGACGACCACTGGCCCATCCTCAGCCAGCAGCGCCAGCTGCCGCCGGCCCAGTTCATCGACGACGGCCCGCAGCGCCCCGGCGAAGCCCGCCAGTCCCTGGTCGCCAGCGGCTGCGTGCTGCACGGCGCCCAGGTGCGCCACAGCATCCTCTTCGCCAAGGTGCGCCTGGGCTCCGGCAGCCGGGTGGAGGATTCCCTGCTGCTGCCCGACGTCTCCAGCGGCCGCCACCTGCACCTGCGCCGCACCATCATCGACAAACACTGCCGCCTGCCCGACGGCTTCACCGCCGGCCTGGACCCCGCCGCCGACCGCGCCCGCGGCTTCCACCTCACCCCGGCCGGCATCACCCTGGTGACCACGGCGATGCTGGGGCAGGACGGGCGGCTGGAGTGAGGGGCAGGCGGCCCCCACACCCCACACCCCACACCCCACACCCCACACCCCCAGCCCCAGCTCCAGCCCCACCGTCATTCCCGCGAAGGCGGGAATCCAGCCACCCTCCATTTCAGCCACCCACAACGTCTCGACGGCCGCCGCCCTGGCCGCGCTGATCAGCGCCTCCAGCAACGCCGGCAGCCTCCAGCCTGGCGACACCATCGTGCTGGCAGCCGGCACCTGCCAGGGCAAGTTCGTCGCCACCGTCTCCGGCGGCAAGGGCCTGCCGATCACGCTCCAGGGTTCAAGCACCACCGTCTTCACCACCGCGGGCGGCTACGGTCTCCACCTCAAGGCCAGCTACTGGAAGCTCACCGGCTTCACGGTGCAGAAGGCCCAAAAGGGCATCATCCTCGACGGCGGCCTGCCCGAACGCAGCGACCGCAACTGCATCATCAAGAACACCCTGGGCCCCAACATCTCCGCCGAAGGCATCGACGTCAAGGAAGGCACCCGCGGCGGCCAGCTCATCGGCGACAGCTGTGACCGCCCCAGCCTCAGCCAGGCCGGCATCCAGGTGCACCAGAAGATTGAATCCGGCGTCGCCTACGGCAACAACAACACCTTCCGCAAGAACATCATGAGCCTGGGCGGCACCCCGGGCCACGGCTTCGAGATCCAGGCCAGCACCTGTGGCAACACGGTGTGCAGCGACAACAAGACCCTTTCCGGCTACACGTTGGGCATGTCCAACCTCGGTCCGGTGAGCTGCGCGACGCTGCAAGTGGTGCCGACCTGTCCGGCGGTGTTGAATCGGTGAGCAGGGAGCCGAGGGCAAGGCCCGGCCGCTGATTCGCATGCCCGTCCGTGAGAGGGTGTAAACGCAATGATTTACGTCACCAGGCACGTCCAGGCCGTCGGGCAGCGCCTTGGCATCGCTGCGCTCGGCCAGCTCCAGCCGGCTCTGGACTTCCTGGCGCAGTTGCGCTTCGATCTTGTTGGCGTGCGCCCACGACAGCGCCTTGTGTTTGCTGGCGTTGGCGGCAATCTTGGTGCCGTCCAGCGCGATGTGCCCCAGCTTGAGCAGCTTCATCTCGCGCGCCAGCAGCAGAACCTGCACGAACAGTTCCTGCACCTGCTTCAGAAAACGGCGCCGGAAGTTCGCCAGCGTGTCGTGGTCAGGGTGGGTGTTGGCCGCCACGAACCGGAAGGCCACCGAGTCGCAGGTCGCCCTCTCGATCTTGCGGCTGGAGTGCACCCCGCTGGCGCAGCCTTAGATCAGCAGGCCCAGCAGCACCGACGGGTGGTGCGCCTCCGAGCCTCGCTCCGCGTACTGGCGCGTCAGCTCGCTCAGGTCGAGTTGCTCGACCACTTCCACCACGAAACTCGCGCATCGACAGGAAGTGGTCGGTGAAGACCTCGGTCTTCAGCGCGTGCTGGAAGGTGGGGGATGCGCCGGCTGCCGGGGTGAAGTCGACCTGGCCCAGCGGGCTGCGCTGGCCGTCGGCGGTGACGGCGACGAGGGCCTTGCGGCCGTTGAAGTCGAAGGCCGTGGCCGAGGTGCCGGCCACGGCCAGCGCCGCCAGGAGGCTGGTCGCTGCGATCGACCCGACCGACCCGATCGGACGGGCACGACGTTGGGGGCAGGCGGCCGGCTTCAGCGGCAGGGGCATGGCGGTCCTCGGTGCGATTGTGGGTCGGTGGCGCGTGATGGTGCACGGGAATGCCCGGATGGGAAGAGGGGTCAAGAGGCGAGCTGCTTCGATCGCCTATGATGGAAAGTATTCAATTACTTACCATTCTCAGATGTCCAGCTTTGCCCCCCCTTCCTGCGCGCTGCGCGCCGACCCGCCCGCGCGGTTGCCGACGCAGGAGCGCCAGCTCGCGATCGTCGAGGCGGTGCTGAGCCTGGCGGGTGAGCGCAGCCCGGCTTCGATCACCACCAGCGAAATCGCCGCCGCCCTCGGGCTCACGCAGGGCGCTGTGTTCAAGCACTTTCCGACCAAGGAATCGATCTGGGTCGCCACGATCGAGCAGGTCGAGAATCGGCTGATGCAGCGGCTGGAGGCTGCGGTGGCCGGTGAGGCGGGGGCTCCGCTGGCCGCGTTGCGGGCGATGTTCATGGCGCATGTGGGCTTTGTGGCCGAGCAACCGGGCGTGCCGCGGGTGATCTTCCATGAGCTGCAGCAGCCCGGCGACAGCGCGGTCAAGCAGCAGGTGCGCCGGCTGCTCGGGCGCTACCACGGCCTGCTGCTGGCGCAGCTGGCCGAGGCCCGGGACTGCGCTGCGGTGGCGCCCGGGCTGGACCTCGATGCCGCGGCCACACTCTTCATCGGCATCGTGCAGGGACTGGTGATGCAGGGGTTGATCACCGGGCAGCCGGCGCAGATTCCGGCGCGCGCCCAGCCGGTGTTCGAGTTGTTCGTCCAGGCCCTGGGAGGTGAATCATGAGCCGTTCTCCGTTGTGGAAACGCCGCGCCGGCATCGCGCTGGCCCTGGTCGGCCTGCTCGGCGCCCTGAGTTGGGTGCTGCAGCGCAGCGGCCCCTGGGCCCCCGTGCGCGTCACCGTGGCGCGGGTGGAAGTCGGCACGGTACAGCCGGCGCTGGTCGGCATCGGCGTGGTGGAGGCCAGGCGCAGCCAACTGCTGGGGCCGACCACCACCGCCCGAGTGCTGAAGGTGCATGTGGACGTGGGCGACCCGGTGCATGCCGGCCAGCTGCTGGCCGAGCTGGATCCGGTGGACCTGGAGCAGCGCCTCGCGGCATTGGACGCTTCGCTCGAACGGGGACGCAGCCTGCTGGCCGCCGGCGAGGCGCAGTCCCGCGACGCCCGCGCCCGCCGGGAGCTGGCGGACGCCAACCTGCGCCGCTATGCCGACCTGAGCCGCAGCGACTTCATCAGCGCTGGCGCCCTGGAGGCGCGCCAGCAGGAGCAGCGCTCCACCGAGGCGGGTCTGCAGGCCAGCGAGGCCTCGCTGGTGGCAGCCCGGCAGGACCTGCAGCGGCTGGCCGCCGAGCGGGCCGGGCTGGTCCAGCAGCGCGACCGACTGCGCCTGGTCGCCCCGGCCGCGGGTGTGGTGGCCAGCCGGGAAGCGGAGCCCGGCTCCACCGTGGTGGCCGGTCAGGCCGTGCTGAAGGTCATTGACCCGGCCAGCCTGTGGCTGAAGGTGCGCTTCGACCAGGGCCGCGCCGCTGCACTGGCCTCGGGCCAATCCGCCCGGGTGCTGCTGCGCTCCCACCCCGGCGAAGCCCTGCCCGGCCAGGTGGCCCGGCTGGAACCCTTGGGCGACGCCGTCACCGAGGAGCGGGTGGCGCAGGTGCGGCTGGAAGCGCCGCCCGCCGGACTGATGGTGGGTGAGCTGGCCGAAGTGACGGTGCAGCTGCCCGCCGCCGCGCGCGCGCCCTGGGTATCGAACGCGGCGCTGATGCGGCACGAGGGCCAGCTGGGCGTCTGGAAGCTGGTGGACGGCAAACCGGCCTTTGCGCCGGTGCGCACCGGTGCGATCGGGCTGGATGGCCGGGTGCAGCTGCTGGCGGGGCTGGCCGAGGGCGAGACGGTGGTGGTGCACAGCCAGAAGCTGCTGGCGCCGGGCACCCGGGTGCAGGTGGTGGAGAAACTGCTCGCAGCAGGCGGGAGGGCGGTGCCGTGATCAGCCTCGCCGGACGGGACATCCTGCACGGCTGGGCCCGCTTTGCCCTCACCGGCCTGGGCCTGGGCCTGCTGATCGGCGTGACGCTGACCATGGCCGGCGTCTACCGCGGCATGGTCGACGATGCCCGAGCCCTGCTGGGCAACAGCGGTGCCGACCTCTGGGTGGTGCAGCAGGACACCCAGGGCCCCTACGCCGAATCCTCCAGCCTGCGCGACGACGTGGTGCGCAGCCTGCGCAGCCAGGCCGGCGTGGCCCGGGCCGCCAACGTCACCTACCTGACCATGCAGGTGCGCCGGCTCGATTCCGCTGCGGCCGCATCCACCGCGGGCGACGACGCAAGCGCCGAGGGCGAGCGGGACGTGCGCGCGATGGTGGTCGGTTACGAGACCTTTCCGCCCGCGCAGCCCGGTGCGCCGCTGCACCTGGTGGCGGGCCGGCAGATCACCCGCGGGCACTACGAGGCGGTGGCCGACGTCAAGACCGGGCTGAAGCTGGGCGAGCGGGTGCGCATCCGCCGGCAGGTCTACACCGTGGTCGGGCTGACGCTGCGCACCGTGTCCTCCGGCGGCGACCCGATGGTGTTCATCCCGCTGGCGGATGCACAGGAGGCGCAGTTCCTGAAGGACAACGACGCCATCCTGAACGAGCGCGAGCGCAACGCCGCCAACCCGGCCCTGAACCGGCCCGGCGTGCCCGGCCTGCTGCAGGCGGTGCAGGCTGCTCAGTCGGCCAACCACAACGTCAACGCCGTGCTGCTGCAGTTGCTGCCGGGGCAGGATGCCGAGTCCGTGGCCGAGCCGATTCGCCGCTGGAAGCACCTGGAGGCCTACACCCGCGAACAGATGGAGGAGATCCTGGTGGCCAAGCTGGTGGCCAATTCGGCCCGGCAGATCGCCATGTTCTTGGTGATCCTTGCGGTGGTGAGTGCGGCCATCGTGGCCTTCATCATCTACACGATGACGCTGGGCAAGATCCGCGAGATCGCGGTGCTCAAGCTCATCGGCACGCGCAACGCCACCATCGCCGGGATGATCCTGCAGCAGGCACTGGGCCTGGGGCTGATCGGTTTCGTCGTCGGCAAGGTGGCCGCGACGATCTGGGCGCCGGTTTTCCCCAAGTACGTGCTGCTGGAGAGCGGCGACGCCCTGCGCGGCCTGGTCGCGGTGATGCTGATCTGCGCACTGGCCAGCACCCTGGCGATCCGGGTGGCGCTGCGGGTGGACCCGGCCGAAGCCATCGGAGGCTGACGTGACAGAACAACCCGCCATCCTGATCGAGGGCCTGCGCAAGGTCTACGGCCACGGCGACACCGCGGTGGAAGCCCTCAAAGACGTGCACATGAGTGTCGCGCCGGGCGAGGTGGTGGGGCTGATCGGCCCCTCCGGCTCGGGCAAGAGCACGCTGCTGAAGTGCCTGGGGGCGGTGATCGAGCCCACCGCCGGGCGCATGGTGCTGAGTGGTCAGACCATCTTCGACGGCGCGGACGGCGGCTGGCAGATCCCGGACCTGCGCGCGCTGCGGCGCGACCGCATCGGCTTCATCTTCCAGGCGCCCTACCTGATCCCCTTCCTGGACGTGACCGACAACGTCGCCCTGCTGCCGATGCTGGCCGGCCAGCCCAACGCCGCCTCCCGCACGCGGGCGCGCGAACTGCTGGCCGCGCTGGACGTGGCGCACCGCGCGGCCGCCCAGCCCTCCGAGCTCTCCGGCGGCGAGCAGCAGCGTGTGTCGATCGCCCGCGCACTGGCCAACCACCCGCCGGTGGTGCTGGCCGACGAACCCACCGCTCCGCTGGACAGCGAACGCGCGCTGGGCGTGGTGCGCATGCTGCACCGCATGGCCGCGCAGTACCGCAGCGCCATCATCGTGGTGACCCACGACGAGAAGATCATCCCCACCTTCAAGCGGCTCTATCACATCCGTGACGGCCGCACGGTCGAGGAGCGGGGGGAAGGCCGGCCGGTGTGAGGCCCCTGCGCCCTGTACCAGAACGAAAGGGCCCCTGGCGGGCCCTTCATTCCAGCCGGGCGGGGTGGCACCGGCCCGTGGTTCAGGCCCAGGCCGTGGCCCGGGTCTGCAGGCTCATTTCGGCAGACCGGCGCAGGCGTCACGCTTCGGTCCACGCAGGGGCATGCCCTTCTCGGTGGCACGGGCGGACATCTTCTCGTGGTGCCTGGCGATGTAGTCACGGCACTCGGCCTCGGTCTTCATCGAGCGCATCTGGTTGCGGTGCTCCTGGCGCTCGGCCCGGCTCATCAGGCCCCAACCGGGTGTGTCGTCCTGACCGGACCGGGCCCCCGGGCCACGCATCATGCCGCCCTGGCCTGCGCCACCTTGCCCACCACCTTGCCCACCACCGGTCCCCATCCCCTGACCCATGCCGCCCCGCGGACCCGGCGCGGGGGCCGCCGGAGCCGAAGCGGCCTGCGCCAGCACCGAACCGGCGGCCAGCAGCAGCGCGGCGGAGAACAGGAATGTGCGAGCGGTCTTCATATCAACCTCCAGGGTTCAACTGCGAGGTTCCCAGCGTAGCCCAAGGTACCCAATGAGGTATGGATCCTGCGCAAGGTCGTTGGGGGAACTTTCAGATTCCTGGCACAAACAGTGCGGTGCCACCGCAGCACAGACCGCACAGGCGGTATCCCGGGACGGCTTGTGCGCTACGCTGGGTGGCATGCACAAGTGCGCCCTCTTCCTGCTTTCGTTCGTCCTGACGGTGCCCGCAGCTCCTGCCGCTGAGGCGCTGGGCTCGGGCGCCCATGAGCTGCGCCTGCAGCACGCCGGCCTGCCACGGCACGCACTCGTGCATGTGCCCGCCGGGCTGGATCCGAACCGTCCGGTACCCCTGGTGCTGGCCTTTCACGGCGGCGGCGGGCATGCGGAGTTCATGGCCGACGACGCCCGCTACGGATGGATCGGCCAGGCCGATCGCGCCGGCTTTGTGGTGGTTTTTCCGAACGGCTTCAGCCGCTTTCCCGGTGGCCGGCTGGCCACCTGGAACGCCGGCGACTGCTGCGGCGCCGCACGCGATCAGGGCAGCGACGATGTCGGCTTCGTGCGCGCCCTGCTGGAGCGGCTGAAGCAGCAGTGGCCGATCGACGGCCAGCGCATCTTCGCCACCGGCATGTCCAACGGCGGCATGTTCAGCTACCGGCTGGCCTGCGAGATGGCCGACACCTTCCGCGCCGTCGCCGCGGTGGCCGGCACCGAGGCCCTGGCCGACGCCGCCTGCCGGCCCACCCGGCCGGTGCCGGTGCTGCACATCCATGCCCGCAACGACAGCCATGTGCAGTTCGACGGGGGTGCGGGGCCGGACGCCTTTCGCGACCGCAAGCAGGTGACGGACTACCTCCCGGTGCCCGAGACGGTGGCCCGCTGGGTGCGCCGCAACCGCAGCCAGGCCGAACCGGATCGCGACCTCGGTCGCCCGGGCGCCGTGTGCCACACCCATGCAGCCACCCCAGCGGACTCCGCCGCGGTGCGGCTGTGTGTCACCGAAACCGGCGGCCACAGCTGGCCAGGCGCCCAACGGGGCAGGCTGACCAAAGAGCCCCCGTCCCAGGCGCTGGTGGCGCAGGAGGAAATCTGGCGCTTCTTTGCCGAGGTGTCGCAGCACCCGCGGTGATCCCTTCGACCGGCTGAACCGTCGGCCAACGTCCGCGGCGGTGGCCCGGCCTCAACGCGGTGGCCGATCGGGCGTACCACCGGGCATGGGGTTCGAAGCGAACTCGCGCCATCCGGTGACTTCGCAGCCCTGGCGGGCATAGCGCCCCTCGCCACCGTAAATCAGCCAGGGCGGCAGCGCATCGCCACCCACCCCATCGGCCCAGCGGCGAACCGGCTGAACCCAGTCGGCTGCGAAGGTGGTCCCGGACTTGATCTCCACCGCCTGCAGGCCCGCAGGTGTTTCGATCACCACATCCACTTCATGGCCGCTGCTGTCGCGCCAGAAGCAGAGATCGGCCGGCTGCCCAGCGTTGTAGCGCTGCTTGAGCAGTTCGGAGACCACCCAGGACTCGAACAGCGCCCCCCTTGCCGCATGGGTCTCCAGGCTGGCCGCATCCCGGATGCCCAGCAGCCAGGTCATCAACCCCACGTCGAGAAAGTAGAGCTTGGGGGTCTTGACGAGCCGTTTGCCGAAGTTGCGGTGGTAGGGCTGCAAGCGTGCCACGAGGTAGCTGGCCTCCAGCACCGACAGCCATGCCCGGGCGGTGACGCCGGAGATGCCGCAGTCGTTGCCCAGGGCCGTCAGATTGAGCAATTGCCCGGATCGCGCGGCACACATGCGCACGAAGCGCTGGAACGGGCTGAGGTCCCGCACGGCCACCAGTTGCCGCACATCGCGCTCCAGGTAGGTGGCCACGTAGTTGGCGAACCAGTCTGCGGGATCCAGGTCCCGGTCGTACAGAGCGGGATACCCGCCTCGCCACAGCAGGGTCTCCAGTTGCGATGGCAGACGCTGCTCGCCCAGTTCCACACCGGACAACGGCAGCAGTTCGACCCGCCCGACGCGCCCGGCCAACGACTGGGTCATCCCGGCCATGAGGTCGAACTGGGCGGAGCCGGTCAGCACGAATTCCCCCATGCGGCGGTTCTCGTCCACCCGCTGTTGGAGCCAGGACAGGAGGCTCGGGCAACGTTGCACCTCGTCCAGCACGGCGCCTTCGGCAAAGCGAGCGAGGAAACGGCGCGGGTCCGCTTCGGCGAACTCGCGCTCCTGCGGGTTTTCGAGCGACACATAGGGCAGATGCCCAAATGCGGCGCGCGCCAACGTCGTCTTGCCGGACTGCCTCGGGCCGGTCAACGCAACGACCGGAAACCCGCGAGCCAACCGCTCCAGGGTGGACAGGGCGAGACGGGGAATCACCACAACCTTGCAAATCTAAAGTTTAACTTTTGATTTGCAATGATAGTCCCAACTGGGTTGCATACCCCTCCAGTGGCAGAAAGCTCCGCGCCCCCTCCGCCAGATTCAGACGGGCCAGTTGAGCGTTGCTGGTTGGCCGTTGGAGCAGCTGCTGGGCACGTGGAACGGGACGAGGTGGCGGAGGGGACTCATCGAGATCTCCGGAAAGGGCTCGTCGGTCGCAGTGGGCGGGCTGCAGGGGATGGATGGCAGGTTCAGACCCGCCGCACCGGTCCGGGATACTGCGCCACCAGGGCATCCGCCGTCAGCAGCGTGATGCCCTCGGTCAACGCCTGGGCCACCAGCAGCCGGTCAAAGGGATCGCGATGCAACAGCGGCAGGCTGCCGACCGTCACCGCATGGGCACTGGTGATCGGCAGCTCGGTGTAGCCGTTGTCCAGCAGGCCGCGGCGCAGTACCCGGGCATCGACCTGGAAGTCGTCGCGGCTCAGACCGGCCTTGATCGTCACCTCCCACAGGCTGGCGGCACTGAAGAGCAGTTCGTGGGCGGGCGACTCGATCAAATCACGGGCGGCCTCCGGGAGCCGATCGGGCATGCCTGCAGCCCAGAGCAGCAGATGGGTGTCGAGCAGCAGCTTCACGATCCCGCACCAAAGAGCTGCTCGATCTCTTCGGCCCCCATGCGGTCGAAGTCGTCCGGCACGGAGATCTCTCCTGCCAGGAAACCGAGGCGCCGCGTCTGACCCGCCTCTGGAGCGGCCAGCGGCATCACCTTGACCAGCGCCTTGCCCGCCTTGGCGATCACGAAAGGCTCGCCTTGGGCTGCACGCTCCACCAGTCGCGACAGGTGGGTCTTGGCTTCGTGGATGTTGACGGTTTCCATGGCGATTCGATCGGACTAAGTTCCCTTAGTTTAGTCAGAACCATCACAGCCGGCGATCGCGCCCGCCAAATTCAGTTTCCCTGAATCGAAACCCAAACATAGGTGAATTTACCTTAAACGACCTGCTGCCTACATTGAAGGCACCGGGTCGTTTTCTCTTGTCTTTCTCCTTCCCCTGCAGTTCTTGCCCAGGCGACCCGGTCTTTTTCTCCAGCCTTTGGTGCCGCCATGAACTTCCGCATCGCCCCCAGCCTCCTCTCGGCCGACTTTGCCCGCCTGGGTGAGGAGCTGCGCAACGTCATCGCCGCCGGCGCCGACTGGATCCACTTCGACGTGATGGACAACCACTACGTGCCGAACCTGACCTTCGGCCCGATGGTCTGCCAGGCGCTGAAGAAGTACGCGGTGCGGGCGGATGGCCAGCCGGTGCCGATCGACGTGCACCTGATGGTGCAGCCGGTGGATGCACTGGCGCTGGACTTCGCCAAGGCGGGGGCGGACATCATCACCTTCCACCCCGATGCGTCCACCCATGTGGACCGCACGCTGCAGCTGATCCGCGGTGCGGGCTGCCGGGCCGGCCTGGTGTTCAACCCGGCCCTGCCCATCGACCTGCTGGAGTGGACGATCGACAAGGTGGACGTCGTCCTGCTGATGAGCGTGAACCCGGGCTTTGGCGGGCAGAGCTTCATCGACAGCACGCTGCGCAAGGCCGAACAGGTTCGCAAGCTCATCGACGCCTCGGGCCGCGACATCCGCCTGGAGATCGACGGCGGCGTCAAGGTCGACAACATCCGCCGCGTGGCCGATGCCGGTGCCGACACCTTCGTGGCCGGCAGCGCCATCTTCGGCCAACCGGACTACCGCGCCGTGATCGACGCGATGCGTGCCGAGCTAGAAGGCGCGCGCTGACGCCGCGCCACCCGATCAGCCCCCTGAATCCAACGACAACCCAGTGAGCCTCCCACCATGCCTTTGTCCAGCCGGTCCACGCTGACCCAGTACCTCATCGCCCAGCGGCGCCGCTTCCCCGGTGCCAGCGGGGACCTGAACGCCCTGATCCTGGATGTGTCGCTCGCCTGCAAGGCGAT
>Ga0154020_10007284_pt1 | contig 12925 bp, 8 predicted proteins | sample Klosneuvirus_201_FD_109709 | JGI IMG/M metagenome (GOLD analysis project Ga0154020, IMG submission 109709) | Active sludge microbial communities from wastewater, Klosterneuburg, Austria - Klosneuvirus_20160825_MG | ecosystem: Engineered > WWTP > Aerobic digester > Activated sludge | place... | reverse complement strand
GGTGGGCATTGGGGCCGAAACCCCGAACAACAACGCACAACCTACCGCAATGCCGCCAAACCTGATTACCACGACTATGGCACCGGGTTTCGATTGGCTCGGTTGCGGTGAGGCAAATTCACCTCAACACCTGGAGTATGAATTACGACGATATTCTCCGCGACATCAAAGCGGGCAAGTTCAGCCCCATCTACTTCCTGCACGGCGAGGAACCGTTTTTTATTGACCGTATTGAAGAGGCCATTGATCGGCACGCGCTTTCCGAAGGCGAAAAGGGGTTCAATCTGTCGGTTTTGTACGGCAAGGATGTAGACCACCTGACCCTCCTTGATTACCTGCGCCGCTATCCGATGATGAGCGAACGCCAGGTGGTCATTCTCCGCGAGGCGCAGGAAATGAAAAGCCTCGGTGAACTGACCGGCTATTTTGAAAATCCCATGCCGACAACGGTGTTTGTGGTGTGCCACAAGCACAAAAAATACGACATGCGCACCAAACTCGGCAAGGCGCTGGCCGGCAAAACACTCGTATTTGAAAGTAAAAAACTGTACGACAACCAGGTGCCCGACTGGATAACCGGTTATTGCCGGGTCAAAAAACGCAGCATCGAGATGCCTGCGGCAGTGCTTATCTCGGAATATCTCGGTACCGATCTGGCCAAGGTGGCAAACGAACTGGACAAATTAGCCCTGAACCTGCCGGCCGAAAGTACCATCACCGTCAACCACGTGCAGGAGTACATCGGCATCAGCAAGGACTACAATGTGTTCGAACTGCAACGCGCTTTTGCGATGCGGGACCTGCCCAAAATCGCCCGCATCCAGCAGTACTTTGCCGCCAACATCCGCAAAAATCCACTCATCGTTACGGTTTCGAGCCTGTTCGCATATTTTTCCAAGGTGTATATGCTGCATTTCCTGCAAGCCTCTTCGGATGCCGAAATGTCGAAGGCACTCGACTTGCGTTCCGATTTTTTTTTGAAAGAATACAAAATCGCCGCCCGGAACTACTCGCTGGCGCAAACAGAGCATATTTTGCGCCTGCTCCGCGAGTACGACCTGCGCACCAAAGGGGTAGATACCGATACGACCAATACAGGTGATGAGGAACTGATGAAGGAGCTGTTTTTCAAAATCCTGCACGGCGCTTCCGTGCCCGTATCAGTGGGTTTGACTGCCCATTGAGCCACTTCGTGATCAACTATGAAATACAAATCCTCCGACTACTGTCCGAACTGCCACTTCCCCTTGCCGTACAAGGCGAAGTTCTGCACCCATTGCGGGCAAAAGGACGAGGACGGGATCATGTCGCTCGGCGCCTTACTCAAGCAGGTATGGTTTCGCGTGTTACATCTGGAAAGCCGTTCCCTGCTTTTTTTGTGGCAGATGCTCATTCCGGGCTTTGTGTCGCAAGAGTTTTTTGCCGGCAGGCGCAAGCGGTACCCCCATCCTATCCGCTTCTTTTTCATTGTGGCTTTTTTGTTCTTGTTCACGTTGAACCACCTGACCGACATCGGGAAATCAAGCGGGATTCAAGCCAGCAGTGACGAAAAAGGCATCAAGATCAGTGGAAAAAAAAGTGCTGACGACAACATAGACTTGTACGAAATGGGCCGCCGAAGTGCCGAGTTTGAGAAAATGCGCCGCGAATTCGACTCGCTCCCACCCGAACTCAGGACTACCACAACCCTGCGGGCGGTGGATACCCTGCTTCAACGCACGTATGGTCAATCCGCGAAAAAATTCAGCCAGATTTGGGGCATTGCCACTGATTCCGCCGAAACCCACACGCCCGATTCTATGTGGTTGAAACTCGGGTTCAAGAACCTTCGGTTGGCCACGAGCGATGTCTTTTTGTTGGACGCCAATACTATTGCCGACAAATACAGCATTGACAATTGGTTCGAAAAAATGCTGCTCAAGCAGGGGATCAAAACGATTCAGAATCCTTCAGCCCTGATGAAGGCATACCTCGGCAGTCTCGCCTGGACACTACTCGTCCTCATCGGGCTGATGTCGGCTGTATTGACATTGTTGTACTGGCGGCAAAAACGTTACTACGTGGAGCATTTCATATTTTTGATAAACGAGCACACCGGCATGTTCCTGCTCCTCATGTTCGCGTTTTGGGTGAATGCCGTGTGGCCGCTCAACGGATTTTGGGCCATTCCGATCGCCTGGTTGTTGCTCAGTCCGTTGTTTGCGATGAAACGTTTTTACGGACAAGGTTGGGGAATTACTTCTCTCAAGTCTTTTGTTTTTTCCGTGGCCTACCTCGTGGGATTCGCAGCATTGTTCATCGCCTCCATGTTGGCAGTGTTCATCGTGTTTTGAGGTATTGGAATTCCGGACGACTTAAAACTCATACTTGGCAACCTTTCCATCTTCAAACGCCCACTTCCCGATCATGGAGCGTTTGTACGCATTTTGATGGAGCAGTTCCAGAAACAATTGCCGGGAAATATTGCGTGCGCCGAGGCTGCCGAGGTGGCCGGTCTCCTGTTGGCAATCCACGAGGTTGAATCCGGAACGCTCCAGTACCCTGACAAAATAGATGAAACCCGCCTTGGAAGCATTCGGAGCCAGCGAAAACATACTTTCTCCAAAAAAAACCTGCCCGAGCGCCAGCCCGTACAAGCCGCCGACCAACTCACCGTGTTGCCACACCTCCACGGAATGTGCCAGGCCCTGATGATGCAATTCCGTGTAGCCCCGGATAAACGAATCTGCGATCCAGGAGCCGTCCTGCCCGGAACGTGGCGTGTGCGCACAGGCACGAATCACGCGCTCAAAACAGGTATCAAGCGTATACTCGAACTTGTTTTGATTGAAAATGGAGCGCATGCTTTTGTACACCCTCAATTCGTGCGGGAACAGCACGAAGCGCGGGTCGGGCGAGTACCAGAAAAAACTACCTTCTTCTTCAAACCACGGGAAGATTCCGTTCCGGTAAGCCAGCACCAGGCGCTCCGGGTGCAGGTCGCCACCAACCGCCAACAGCCCGCCCGGCTCGGCAAGCGCAGGATGGGGAAATACAAGTTCGTGTTCGTTGATCCAGAAAACGGGCATGGCAGCCTGGGCCTTTCGCAAAATCGCGCCCAAAGGTGTGATTTTTCTGCGACAGCGGCCAAGCCTGTAGTCGTCAACTTAAACGGTCGTACCGGAAAAAATCCCCATTTTCGCGCATTCATTTTTTAAACAACACCCTGTCAGGTTTATGCGCTTGTTTGCCACCTTCATTTTCGCCATTCATGTACTGTTTCTCCATGCCCAGGATACTACCGACGCCGTATTTATCCGGGAAAACTACACCAAACGCGAAGTGCTCATCCCTATGCGCGACGGCGTACGGCTGTTCACAAGCATCTATACCCCCAGGAATGTGTCCAAAACCTATCCCATTTTGATGCGCCGAACCCCCTACTCCTGCGCGCCCTACGGCGTAGATGCGTTTACGGATCGTATTCAAAACATGAACCTCGTAAAATCAGGCTACATCTTTGTTTTTCAGGATGTTCGGGGCCGATATATGAGCGAAGGAAATTACGTGGACGTGCGCCCACACAACCCGAATAAAAAAACCAAACAGGACACCGACGAGGCAAGCGATACATACGATACCGTAGAGTGGTTGCTGCACAATGCCGCCGGGAACAATGGCCGCGTAGGCGTGTACGGCATTTCGTATCCCGGATTTTATGCTACCATGGCCATCCTTGCCGGCCACCCGGCCATCAAAGCCGTATCGCCCCAGGCACCCGTGACCGACTGGTTCATCGGCGACGATTTTCACCACAACGGCGCATTTATGCTTATGGATGCGTTCGGTTTTTATTCCGGATTCGGCAAGCCAAGACCCGCTCCCACCACGCAGGGCAGCCCGGGGTTTTCGGACTGGAAAACACCCGACAACTACGACTTTTACCTGCGCGCAGGGGCACTGCGCAATTTCAATGAAAAATACCTGAAAGGTGAAGTTCCGTTCTGGAACGACCTCATGACACACCCCGACATGGATGCCTGGTGGCAAGCCCGCAACCCGCGTCCCCACATGAAAAGTATCCGTCCGGCAGTAATGATCGTGGGCGGACTGTTCGATGCGGAAGACTGTTTTGGTGCCTGGGCGTTGTACAAGGCCATCGAGAACCAAAATCCACAGACAACCAGCAACCGCATTGTCATGGGTCCCTGGAGCCACGGCGGATGGGCGCGCGGCACCGGCGAACGTCTCGGAAACGTCACCTTTGGCCAGGCTACCAGCACGTTTTACGAGAAAGAAATCGAACTCCCGTTTTTTGAATACCACTTGAAAGAAATCGGACGGGTGGCATTGCCGGAGGCTTATGTGTTCGAAACGGGCAGCAACCGCTGGGTCACACACGCCTCCTGGCCACCGCTCCAGTCCGAACCGATCCGGTATTATTTTCAAAAAAAAGGCGGACTCGCCACCACACCCGACAGCCGGCCCGGCAGCGACCGATACACCAGCGACCCGGCCAATCCCGTGCCCTACACCGAGGACATCCACCTGCGCCGCACCCGCGAATACATGACCGACGACCAGCGTTTTGCAGCCCGACGGCCGGATGTGTTGGTGTACGAAACGCCGGTGGCGGATCGTACACTCCTGCTGCATGGCCCGGTGGTGGCCGACCTCTGGGTGTCGCTCGACGACCGGGGCACCGCTGCCCCCGGCAGGCTGCTTGATGCCGATTTTGTGGTGAAACTCATAGATGTGTTTCCCGATACCTTGTCGGGCGAGGAAAATGGCGTGCCGCGCGGGGGCTACCAGATGCTGGTGCGCGGGGAAATCTTCCGCGGACGCTACCGAAACAGTTTTGAAAAACCGGAAGGATTTGAACGCGGCAAACCAACCCGCGTGCGTTTCGAGCTTCCCGATATCGTCCATGCCGTATTGCCCGGCCACCGCCTGATGATCCAGGTGCAAAGCAGTTGGTTTCCGCTGGCCGACCGCAATCCGCAACAGTTTGTCAATATTTACGAAGCGAACGACTCAGACTTCATCCAGCTGGAGATTACGTTGCATTGCGACGCCGAACACGCCTCCGGGGTGGTGTTGCCGGTGTTGAGGCAGTAGGGAACGTACTGTATCATTTTTCTTGTCAAATAAATTTGATTTGGAGACCACTAATTTGTACTGTAAGTTTGTGAAAAATTGAGCGCTATGCTACTTGAAATACCGGATGCCGCAATTCTGGAAACGCCTCTTTCATCTGCAGAAATTAGATTGGAGGTAGCGATTTGGCTTTACACAAAGAAGCGATTGACTTTTGGTCAGGCCAGGAAACTAGCCGGATTCACGGTCATATCGTTTCAAAAAGCATTGGCTGAACGTGGTCTGTATCTCAACTATGACCAAGAGGACCTCGCAAACGACCTTGCTGTCTCACGACGTATACCATGATAGTCGTTAGTGACACAACAGCAATAACAAACCTCTGCAATATTGGTCGCCTCCATATCCTGAGAGATGTTTTTGGTTCGGTCGTGATACCAACAGCCGTGTATCAGGAACTTTCCGAAATACCGGATCAACTAAAACAGATTGCTATGAAACACAAAAACAGGTACTCGCTCCCCTTCGCGATGCTTTTCGCGCTTTTATCCAATTCCCTTGCGGCCCTTGATGCCGGCATTTCATACGTCGTGTACGCCACGCCGGACAAAACCTATCTGGAGATCAACATCGAGATTGCAGCCGGGTCGGTCACATTCAAGCCGGCAGACAGTACGCACTTACAGGCCGGTGTGGAAACACTGATCCTGGTCAAAATGGGCGATCAGGTGGTTGCATACGAAAAATACTTGCTGAACAGCCCGCTTGTCGGCGTGCCGCAAGACCTGCTCGACGTGAAACGTATGTTTCTACCCGTCGGAGACTATACGCTGGAAATTTCCCTTACCGATGTACATGATCCGGAGAATACCAAAAACATCGTCAAGCCGCTGAAAGTGGATGTGGGTATCGGGGCATACCTGTCCGACCTTCTCTTGCTCCGGAATTACCGGCCCGACGCATCGGAAAATCCGTTTGTCAAAAACGGCTATTTTATCGAGCCGCTGCCCTTTGCATTTTACGACCGGAAGGCCACTATGCTGGCCTTTTATGCCGAAGTGTACCACACAAATACTAATGCAACCATGGGAAACTACCTGGTTCGTTATGTCATCGAGCAAGAACTGGGCAACGGCGCTTCCAACCTCATTTCTGCGGGTTCGCAGCGAAAAAAGGCTTCGGTCATTGATGCCCTGCTCGTGCCAATGAACATCAGCAAACTCAAAAGCGGAAACTACTCGCTCACCGTCGAATTGCGCAACGAGTCAAATGAACTGATTACGTCCCGGAAAGTCTTTTTCCAACGAAGCAATCCTTTCCTCGATATGGATCTGGCCAAGGCCGAACTGACGCAGGAAGTGGTGGAAAAACAATTCGTGACCAACCTCAACGAGGAAAACCTGCGCTTCAGCCTGCGCGCCATTTCGCCGCTCATGCTGGGCGACGACTCTGAAATGCTGAAAAACGTCCTGGCCGGCTCCGATCTGAAAGCCATGCGCTTTTTTCTGTTCCGGCACTTCGTAAACCTCAACGCCAACAACCCGGAAAAGGCCTACCTGGACTTCATGCAGATAGCAGGCGCCGCCGACCAGCAGTTCCGCAGCGGCTTTCGGTATGGGTTCGAGACCGACCGCGGGCGCGCTTATATCCGGTTTGGCCGTCCCGACGACCTGATCCGGGTCGAGGACGACCCCAGCGCTCCGCCGTATGAAATCTGGGTGTATTACAATTTTCCGCAGACCAACCAGCGCAACGTGAAGTTCCTGTTCTACAACCCGTCCTTAGCCGGTGAGGATTTTATCTTGCTGCACTCCACGGCACGAGGCGAGATCAACAACCCGCGCTGGGAAGTGGCGCTGTACGGCCGCAATGCAGGCCAACAAATTGAGGGCGAAAACTACCACGACGCATCTACCATGCAGCGCGGGCTGGGGCGCAATGCCCGGACGTTTTTTGACTCGTTTTGAGGGACTCGCCTAAATACGCGACGCGACAAAAAAAGGTGTCACAGAGGCTCACAGAGTTTTTTTCAAAAATTTTCTCTGTGAGCCTCTTTTTACTCTGTGAGCCTCTGTGACACTTTTTTTATACCTGTTTATACCGGAACCGCCTGAGGCAGAATCGCCCTAAGTTTTTCCACCACAAAGTCCACTTCCTCACGGGTATTGTAATGTGAAAAAGAAAACCGGACACTCTTGCGCTCCGGATCGGCGCCGATGGCTTCCAGCACATGACTGCCCTTTTCCGCGCCGCTGGAACACGCGCTGCCTCCAGAGGCGCTCACGCCGGAAATGTCGAGGTTGAGCAGCAGCATTTCATTTTTGGTGGAAGGCGGAAACGATACGCTCAACACCGTGTACAGGCACTGCCCGTCGTAATCGCCGTTGAACTGTACATCCTCCAGCGATTCCCGGAGCCGCTCCATCATATACTGGCGGATGTCCCGGATGTGGGCTGTTCGGGTTTCCATATCGGCAGTAGCCAGTTCAAGCGCCTTGGCCAGGCCGATGATTCCGTACACGTTTTCGGTGCCGCCGCGCATGTTGCGCTCCTGCCCGCCCCCGTCAATAAACGGATGGATCGGGTTGTCCGGGTTGATGTAGATAAATCCCACGCCTTTGGGCCCGTGAAACTTGTGGGCTGCACCCGAAAGAAAACTGACGGGGGTTTTGCGCACATCCCAGGGAAAATGGCCGACGGTCTGCACGGAGTCTGTGTGAAACAGGGCGCCATACTGCCCGCAGAGCGCCGACACCTGATTGGTGTCCAGCATGGTGCCGATTTCGTTGTTGGCGTGCATGAGCGATACGAGCGTTTTTTTGTCCGTACCGGCAGCAAGCACCTGTTCGAGCGCCTCCATGTCCACACGACCGCGACTGTCAACCGGCAGCCAAATCACCTCCACACCGCTTTCCCGCTCCACCGTTTCGATGGTGTGCAGGCCGCAATGGTGCTCCATGGGGCTGCTGATGATGCGCCGCACCCCGAGGTCGCGCACCGCGCATTTGATAGCCATATTGTTGCTTTCGGTGCCGCCGGAAGTAAAAAACACGTCGGCCATGCTGGCGCCGATGCACTTGGCTACTGTTTTACGCGCCCCTTCGAGCAAAGCGCGCACCTGGCGGCCTTCGGCGTGGATACTGGAGGGATTGCCGTACTGCTCGCGCAGGATGGGTACCATAGCTAGAATGATGTCTTCGGAGATCGGGGTGGTGGCGGCATTGTCGAAATAAACGCGGTGCATACGCTTCAGTTAGACTGGATTACCTCGGGAGGAATCCTGTTTAGATTTTGAAAAAAATTAGTTGCCGAATCCAATCCCTCGCCGCTGGTACACCGACAATTTGCCCTTGTCGAATGTGAACGTGGCGACATCGTCCAGCGAGATGGTGTGCAGGTCGTCGGGGTTGCCCACGCGATCCGGGTTCTGGGCGCTGCGCAGGTTTTGGTTTTTGATGGTGTCCAAAACGATCTGACGCACCGTGCGGGCATTGCCGAAGTACTTGTCGCGGAATTGGTACAGGAATGCCATGTACTTGCCGAGGTGCTCGCGGGCATGCTCGTCCACGCGGTAGTTTTCCTTCTGGAACATGAACAGCGCGATCTCCAGCAGCTCATCGGGCGAGTAGTCCTCGAAGCGGAGCACCTTGTCGAAGCGGCTGGCAAGGCCGGGATTGGCCTTGAGGAAAGCGTCCATATTTTCGGGATAGCCGGCCACGAACACGAAAAACGCGCCGCGGTTGTCCTCCATCCGCTTGAGCAGCGTCTGGAGCGCCTCGTCGCCGAAGTCGCCGTGGGTGCCGCGGCCGCTGTTGGTGAGGGCGTAGGCTTCGTCAATGAACAGCACACCGCCCATGGATTCTTCGATCCGCTCGGTCGTCTTGATGGCGGTTTGGCCCACGAAACCGGCCACGAGACCCTGCCGGTCGGTTTCCACCATGTGGCCGCGTTCGAGCACGCCGAGGGCTTTGTAAATTTTGGTCAATATGCGGGCTACGGTAGTTTTGCCGGTGCCGGGATTGCCCACAAATACCGTGTGCAGGAAGAAACGGCCCAGCACGTCGCGGCCCGACTCGCGGTTGAACCGCACGAGGTCTACCAGTTCGCGAATATCTTTTTTGATGTCCTGCATCCCGATGAGGCTGTCGAGTTCGTGCAACGCCTGACGCAGCAGATTTTCATCCACGGGGATATTCGGCAACGGGCGTTTGCTGGTGATCTGGACTTTTTCGACGTCCTCGTGCAGAATGACCTTCAGCGCCTCCGGGGGAAGGTCGCGCACATCCGGGTTGGACATGAGGCGCAGACCCAGTTGGATTTTGGCTTTGTCCAACAGATCGTACACAAAACGCGCGTTGCCGAACGAGCGGTCGCGACGGCGGAACGCCTCGGTGATGTATACATCCAGCAACTCTTTGGCTTCTTTGGCGAGGATGATTTCCTTTTCCCGGCAGGCATAATCGGCGATCTGGCTGAGTTCCTGCGGCAGGTAGTCCGAAAACTCGAACGACATTTTGAAGCGGCTGCGCAAACCCGGATTCGAGTCGAGGAAGGTTTTCATTTCCTTGGGATAACCAGCCACGATGACGGCCAGATCGCCCGGGCCGTTGGACAATTCTTTGACCAGGATTTCAATGGCCTCTTTGCCGAAGTCCTTGGAATCCTCGGCGGAGCGGGCCAGTGCGTAGGCTTCGTCAATGAACAACACGCCGCCGCGTGCCATTTCGATGGCGTCCTTGACTTTGGGCGCTGTTTGTCCGATGTACTCGCCGACGAGGTCGGAACGATCCACTTCGTGGACGTGGCCCTTGGTCAGCAGGCCCATTTTTTTGTACAGGCGGCCCATCATTTTGGCCACGGTAGTTTTGCCGGTGCCGGGGTTGCCGATGAACACGGAGTGCACGTTGATGCTGTCGTTTTCCTGAAAACCTTTTTCCTTGCGCAGTTGGAGGAACTGGAGGTACTGCGCGTGCTCGCGCACTTTTAGTTTGATCTCGGATAAGCCTATGAGCGCATCAAGGCGCGTGAGCACATCTTCGAAGGTGTCGAGGTCTTCTTCCTCGGGCAGCAGAAATACTTGCTGGCCCACGTCGGGCAGCCACACGCCGTTGACGCCCTCTTCCCAGTCGAGGCCCACCTCGAACGGCATGACGGCCAGCAACTGGTCCATGAACACGATTTCGGCAGTGTAGCGGTCATTGCGCCACGAGCCTTTGACATTGCTGCCCCAGCCGGCGGTGATTTTCACCCCGTCGTCGCCTTTTTCCACGCGGTGCAGGCGCACGACCTGGCCTTTCAGTTCGCGTGCGTCGTTGTAGAATTTGATGAACAGTTCGCACTGCCATTGCTTGCTCAGGAGTGCGTTTCGGAGCACGACCTCGGCGTAGATGTAGCGGGTTTCGTCGCTGTTGAAGCGCCGCATGTAGGTCCGCTCAAACTCCGGAGTGTCATCGTATGGGCCTTCGTACATGCGCAATGAGGATATCTGGCAGTACGGGTTGTCCGATTTTTTGATGGGCCGTCCGGCATCCTCGATGTAAAAATAGCGCGTGGCTACTTTTTCGCCTTCGATCCAGGCCTCCCAGTAGTACGCGCCTTTTTTCCAAAAAACGCCCTCCTGTTTGTTGCCCCAGCCCTCGCGGATATAGCCCACGGGGTCGTATTTGCTCACTTTGCGGCGGAACGGCAGGGCGCAGATTTCCTTCTTCTGTTTCTTGACAGCGTAGCAACGGATTTCCACGTTCACCTCCCAGTCTTCGACATCAAAATGTTTGTTGTGAAACGACAACTCGGCGTACACATAGGTCGTCTCGTGCCGGTCGAACACCTGGCGGTATTTTTTCTTGTTGTCGGCAAGCCACTCCGTGGAGGCATATATTTTCAATTCCCGGAACTTCCAGAGTCTGGAATCCGGTGTTTCTTCAGGCTGCTGCGATTGATGGGATCCTACGTACATGGGTCGCAAGGTTTCTGGTTTCTGGTTTGAAGGTTTCTGGTTGGAGGGCTACTTAGGTTGGTCGTGTCGTTCTTTTGGGGAAGGGCAAAATACGGGAAGATTTGGCGAACGCCGTTCAAAAAAATACGGGGGGAAGGAAAGTGAACCTGAAGGGGCTGGGGCTGTTGCTCTCCCGCTCACCTGCTCACTCGCTCACCCGCTGAACCGGAAGGCGAAGCCGCGAGCCGGAACCCGAATAGGAAGAAGGAGCGAAGCACCGGAAAGTAGTAGTAGCGGTAGGCGACCCGGCAGTCCTGCGGAAAGTTGCTGATCCACGAACCGCCGCGCAAAACGCGGGCCGAGCCAACTTCGTCATTTCAAGGGTTCGCAACCGTACCCGTTTCCACGTATTTTTTGTAAAAATCGCTGTCAAACCAATCTGCGCACCACTCGTACACATTTCCGCTCATGTCGAACAGTCCCAGGGCGTTGGGCAGTTTAAGGCCCACGGGTTTGGTTTCACCGTGGCTGTTCCCGTCCCACCAGCCGCCGGCTTCGAGGCGGTCGCCACCGGAGTAGCGCGTAGTGACCGGGTGACTGGCAGTCACCCGGTCACTTAGGCCCGCATTTCCGCCCCTCGCCGCGTACTCCCACTCCGCCTCCGTGGGCAGGCGGAAATTCCAGCCGGACAGCAGCCCGTTCAGTTTTTCGAGAAAAACCTGCGTGTCCTCCCAAGACACCCGCTCTACCGGGCGGTGGTCGCCCTTGAAAAAGGAGGGATCGGAATCGAGCGAACCTCGGCGAGGTTTTGAACCTCGGCGAGGTTTTGAACCTCGCCGAGGTTCTGAATCGGGGTCGGGACGATCCGCCACCGCCCGCCATAGCGCCTGCGTGACCGGAAACTGCCCGATACAAAAATCATCAAGCCGCACCGGATGCACGGGGTTGCTGGCTTCCCACAAGTCTCCCGCCTCATCGCCCATATCGAACGTGCCGCCCCGCACGGGCACCGTACGAAACGTGTGCCCGCCCACGGTGAGCGGGACGGGGGTGGGGGCGGTGGCGAGCAGGGCTTCGGTGATCATGGCATTGGTCGGTGTGTGATCAAAATCAGGTGCGAAAAAACGAAAGAATCGGGAGAGTTGCAGTGCCCGGCTTCACTCATCGGTAATGGGCTCTTGCAGCGGATAGAGTGGCAATGTAGTGTCCTGATGAAAAATGGCTACTTTTGTAGCACTTTTTTTGATGGTAAAAACATCACGCCATGTTCGTACTCGAAAGTGCCATTCTGGAAGCAGCACATATTACCAAGGAGGAGGTGAAAATCGAATTGGCCATACTCTACACCTCCACCACAAAAACCGTCCCCTGCGGCTTGTTGTCCAGCACCGAAATGGTGCCGCCGTGTGCCCGCACGACCTGCCTGACGATGTACAGCCCCAGCCCGGTACCGGTGGTACGGCGGGTTTCTTCGTTGCCCACGCGATAAAATTTTTCAAAAACAGCCGCCTTTTCCGAATCCGGTATGCCGATACCCTGATCGGCGACCCGCAGGCGAAACCTGCCGTTGGTTTGCTCGGCGCTAAAGTGTACAAGCGAGCCTTCGGGCGCGTATTTCACGGCGTTTTCCAGCAGGTTCTGGATCACGGCGGTCAGGCCCGACTTGTCGGCCTGGGCTGTCGGGAAATCGTCGGGAATATCGAGCCGGATGTTGGCTGTCGGAAAGCGCACGAGCAAGTTGGCTACGCAGTCCTGGGCGATGTTGCGTACGTCGAGCGGCTCGGGCGTAGGGCGCCAATTGTCTTCGAGGCGGGCGGCAAGCAACAGGTCTTCGACGAGGGTTTGCAGGCGGGCGGCGTCGCGCAGGCCGTTGGTGCAGAGTTTTTCGAGTTGTTCGCGCTGCAGTTCGCGTTT
>Ga0154020_10007283_pt1 | contig 12925 bp, 4 predicted proteins | sample Klosneuvirus_201_FD_109709 | JGI IMG/M metagenome (GOLD analysis project Ga0154020, IMG submission 109709) | Active sludge microbial communities from wastewater, Klosterneuburg, Austria - Klosneuvirus_20160825_MG | ecosystem: Engineered > WWTP > Aerobic digester > Activated sludge | place... | reverse complement strand
TGGCCGCGCTCTCGCCCGAAGCCTGGGTGTCACGTCTCCGCGAGGGCGGCGAGCGAAAGATGCGCCAAATCGCGGGCGTCCTGGCCAACGAAGCGGCCTACAACGTGAGCTTCGTAGAGCGCATCTTGGAGGCGATCGCGGTAGCGGGCGGCGCCAGCGTGCTCCTCGAGACCGCGGCGACCGCCAAGCGCCGAGAGTTCGGGGCGGTGGCGGTGAAGGCCTTGGTCGCGCACCCGGCGGAGGCCGAGCCCGTCGCGCGCGAGGCCCTGGAGCGCAGGCCGCTCGAGGAGGGGCCCACGCGCGTCGCGCTGGCAGTCGCGGCCCGCACGAGCACCCAGCGCCTGGCGTTGGTGATCGGGCGGCGCTTCTACGACCTGCGGGAGATCGCCCGCTACCCGTTGATCGACGCGGTGGTCCAGCTGGCGGACGTACGTCTGTTGCCGCTCTTGGCCTCGCGCGCCTTCCCCGATGAGCCCGAAGAGCTCGGCTACGTCGTCCTGTCGCTGGTTCGCGGCGACGCGCTGGAGGGGAAGCTCAAAGAGTCGCTGGAGCGCGCGCTCACGAGCCCCGCGCCGAGGGAGGCTGATCTCGACGAGGAGCGCATCCGCCTGCCGCTGCGCTGCAAGCACTGCAAGGAGACCCTCTCCTACGCCTTCCGCCGGGTCTACGTGGATCCCAAGTCGGACGCTCAGGATGGGGACCCCGCGTTCGTGGGCGAGGTGCTGTGCAAGGCGTGTGGTACGCCCGACCAGCTGGAGGCGACCCCGGCCGCGACGGCGGTGATGAGCAACAGCATGATGGAGCTGCTCGTAGCGCAGCGCACCGGGCAGCCTCCCGAGTCGATGCCGCTGGTCCTGCCCCGCACGCTCAAGATCAAGGGCAAGGAGATCGGCTTGGCCAAGGCGCTCCGCGAGCTGGATGAGGAGCTAAAGCTGGCGCCAGACTCGGTGCGAGCGCGGCTGCGCCGGGGGCGGGTGCGGCTCATCCTCTGGCGCTCGGGCGCGGCAGAGGACGCGGACGCAGTCCTCGCCGCTGACCCGCGTTCGCCGGAGGGCTTCTTGCTGCGCGGGAGCACGCGCGCGCAACGCGGGGACTACGCGGGCGCCGTCGCCGATATCGGCGAAGGCGTGCGCATCCTCCGCGCGGAGCAGGAGCCGCGGCTGTACGAGGGAGAGCGCGAAGATCTGCGCAAGGACGCTGAGGACGGGCTGCTCGAGCTGGAGGCGCTCGGCGCCGAGGTCCCAACCGAGCTCGATCTCGAGGATGCGCGGAAGCGACGGGATCTGCGGGAGCAGGCGGAGCAGCTGGCCGCCGAACGCATGCAGCAACAAGCGAGCGGAGGCCGGCCCGCGCCCCAAGGTCGCCTCGAGCGACCGGCGTTCTTGAAGTAGAAGGACGACATGTCGCTTCCTGCGACGCTGTGGCGCACAGCCCTCGCCTCCGCCAATGATTGACACCGCCCGGGCCTTCGAAGACGGTTTCCGGCATGGCTTGGGATCCCGCGCGCCGTGAATTGCCTGCCCTCCGCCACTGGCATCCAGTGGCCTTCGCCCACGAGCTGAGCGACAAGCCGCTGGCGGTATCGGTGCATGGCTACGAGTTGGTGGTCTTCCGTACCGAGCAGGGCCTCGCCGCGCTCGAAGATCGCTGCTCGCATCGCGGGGCGCGCCTAAGCCCCGGCGCCATCAAAGGGGGCTGCATCGAGTGCCCCTACCATCTGTGGACCTTCGACCGTCAAGGTCAGGGGCAGAGCCCAGTGAACCCCAAGATGAAGCCCTTCGTGAGCACCTTCGAGGTCAAGGAGCACGCGGGCGCGGTCTGGGTCCGGCGCCCGGGCAGCGACACCAGCCTCCCGGAGTTCAACCCGCAGGGCATGGCCTTCGTGGGCTACGAGCACAGCGTCATCAACGCGCCGCTGCGCATCGTCATCGACAACTTCACCGAGATCGAGCACAGCCCGACCAACCACTTCGTCTTCGCCTTCGATCGCGAGGGCATCAAGCAGGTCGAGCCGCAGATCGAGACGGACGCGCGGGGGATCCACGTGACCTACGCCGGTCCGCAGCGCGCCTCCCCGTGGTGGACCTTCGCCGGCATCATGGGGGCGCGGGCCGGGCTCCACCACGTCATCGACTTCCGCGTGGGCTTCTCGCCGATGTCGTGGTGCTACGACATGTACTGGGAGGACCCGCGGACCAAGACCCGCCTTCCTCAGCGAGTGCGTGAGTACGCAATGCTGACCCCCAAGGATGACGGCCACACCGACGTGTTTTTGTGGTTCTACACTTCGGTCAAAGTGCTCGCGGTGCCCAACCCCATCCGGCCGCTGGCGCGCACTGCGTTCATGAAGATCGCCCACCACGAGCTGATGCTCGACAAAGGCATCTGCGAGAACGTCGCCGGTTGTGACCCGCGCGGCGAGCTCAAGGGACTGCAGCTTGGGAAGTTCGATCGCGTCCTGTGGGAGACCCGGCGCTATCTGGGCGAGATCTACGAAGCAGCCCCGGCCACGCCCGCGGCGGTCGCGCACAGCCCGACGTCGGTCGAGCCGGCGATGGCCTAGGGGCTGTCTTCAGCCCCTACCGGGTCCCGGGACCGGTCGCGGTCCCGATTGCTCAGTTGTGTCTCAACGCCGCGATCGGGGCCTGTGGCCCCTAGTCCCCCCTAGTCCTCATCTCAAAGACCGCCAGCGCGTTCCCAGTGCCCGGTGCCCTGTTCACATTCCCCGGTCCGATTCTCGTCCCCCGCTCCCTGTCCCCTGCTCCCCGTTCTGACTGCGCCGTCGAATCGGAACCGGGAACAGGGGACAGGGAGCGGGGGACAGCAATCAGAGCGGGGAATGTGAATGTGAACAGGGCACCGGGAAGTCGGACTCAGGTGCGCTCGTCGTCCGTGGTGGCAGCTGCCTAATACACAAAGGAGATCACGCCAGCCGAAGAGCCGCTGCCGGTCGGGGCCAAGACCACCCGCTGACCGCGCGCCAGCCTCCCCTGCTTGATCGCCATGGAGAGCCCGGTGGGCACGCCGCAGGAGGCGCAGTTCCCGAGGGAGTTGAAGGGATAGATCGCCTTCTCGTGGACCCCGATCTCCCGGAAGATCCACTCATAGACCGCCGAGGAGAGCGAGTGCGGCACGACCACCGCGGCCTCATCGAGATAGTGCTGCACCTTGCGCAGCAGCGGCGGGAGGTGGGCCTTGATCGACTCGCCGATGCGCTTGCCGTAGGCGTAGAAGAACTCTTCGCCGCCGTGCACATGATCGAGCACCATGGGCTCGAGATCCCACTCCTGGTGGTTCACTAGGGTGCAGGAGCAGTCGGCGTACTCATAGGGCTCGCAGTCGTAGTCGAAGTACCACTGGCGGCTGTCGTCCTTGCTCCACAGCGTCGCGGTGCCCGCTTCACCCATCGTCGCGGCCCAGACCCGCCACTCCATCTCGTCGAGCGTGCGCATGGAGTACGCCGGGTGGAAGTCGCCGAAGGTGTAGTCCGGCGAGGCGCGCAACGAGGGCGAGCGGTTGAACTCCAGGCTCAGCACCAAGATGTGCTTAGCGGCGTTGTTTCGGAGGAGGCTCTCGGTGACGCGGGCCGTCCGGCTCCAGCCGTTGCAGGCGTCGATGATGTCCATGCACTCGGCCTTCTTGAGCTTGAGGTGGGCCGCCATCTGGTGCGCGGTGGCCGGCTCGCGATAGCCGCGGCCGACGCCACAGTAGATGACCGTGCCGATCTCGGCCGGGTCGACGCCGCTGTTGTCGATGAGGCGCCGGGACATCTCGATGAAGTTTCGATAGAAGGGCTCGCCCTCCGAGCGGGTGACGCACTGCGAGAACTGGGCGCGCTCCAGGAGCTTCTGAGCGATGCGCACCACCTCTTCCAGCTTCTCCGGGTCCGAGTGGTACGGCCGCGAGTAGTAGCGGATGAGATCGAGCGACTCCTCCAGCGTCACGACGCGCGTAGGGAGGTAGTGGTCGATGGCGGTCAACCTCATGGTCTGGCTGTCTTACGCGAAGTTAGGGCCCGAGCGGAAGTCAGGTCGCGCCCGCCGCGGCGAGACCTCCGCGCCGCACCTACGTCAGGCGCTTGCGCGCTACCAGGGGTCAGGGCTAATGCAGTCCGCTCCATGGCCGACGAGACGCTGCTCAGCATCCTCCGCGACCGGGCCGAGCGAATGCCCGACCGGGTCGTCTACCACTTCGTAGGGGATGTCGCGAGCCCGCCAGTGACCTTCCGCGACCTCGAGCTGCGCACCCGAGCGATCGCTGCGAACCTCCAAGAGGTGGCGCCGGTCGGGGCGCGGGCGCTGCTCATCTACCCGCCGGGCATCGATTTCGTCCTGGGGTTCTGGGGCTGTTTGCGGGCCGGCGTGATGCCCGTGCCGGTCTACCCGCCGGATCCGATGCGGATCCACCGGACCTTGCCGCGCCTACAGGCCATCGCCCATGACGCGGGCGCGACCTTGGCCATCACCACCGACCAGATCATGGGCGGCATCGAGGGCATGCGAGCGCTGGCGCCCGAGCTGGGTGAGCTGCGCTGGATGAGCTCGGACACCATGGCGACGGCGGACGCGGGACGGTGGCGGGAGTACACGCCGAGGAGCGCGGACCCGGCCTTCATCCAGTACACCTCGGGATCCACGGCGACACCCCGGGGCGTGCTGCTCTCCCACGGCAACATCCACAACAACGTCGCCGCCCAGCGGAAGCTCTCTGGCCTGGATGAGAGCTCGCGGATCTTCTCCTGGGTCCCGATGTTCCACGACCTCGGCCTGGTCAACCACGTGCTGTATCCGGTGCTCTCCGGGAGCCTGCAGTACACGATGGCGACCTACGAGTTCCTGCAGCACCCGGTCCGCTGGCTCAAGGCGATCTCCGATCTGCGCATCGACGCCTCGGGCGGCCCCAACTTCGCCTACGAGCTGTGCGTCAAGAAGGTGAAGCCGGAGCTGCGGGAGGGCCTGGATCTGTCCTGCTGGAAGCTCGCCCTCAACGGCGCCGAGCCGATTCAGCCCGAGACCCTGCGACGCTTCGCCGACGCCTTCGCTCCGAACGGCTTCAACTACAAGGCCTTCTTCTGCTGCTACGGTCTCGCCGAGGGCACCGTCTTCGTCACCACCGGCAAGGTGATGGAGGGGCCGGTGACGATGGAGGTCGACCAGGCCGCGCTCCTCAACGGGCGCGTGGAGCCGCCGGGCGCAGGACCAAAGAAGACGCTGGTTTCCTCGGGCAAAGCTCCGCCGACCTACAAGGCGATCATCGTGAATCCCGAGACCCAGCGCCGAGCACCGCCGGGCACCGTGGGCGAGGTTTGGGTGCACAGCGGAGCGGTCGGCCTCGGCTACTGGGGGCGACCGGCCGAGACCAAGGAGCTGTTTGAGGCCCACATCGCGAAGACCAACGAAGGTCCCTTCCTGCGGACCGGGGATCTCGGCTTTTTGGCGGGCGGCGAGCTGTATGTCACCGGACGCGCCAAGGACCTGATCATCCTGAACGGCCAAAACCACTACCCCCAAGACATCGAACGCACCGCCGAGCGCGCGCACTCCTCGATCCGCTCGGGCTGCACCGCCGCCTTCGCGGTCGCGGGCCCCCGGGGCGACCAGGTGGTCTTGGTCGCCGAGGTCGACCCGGCCCGTCTCGGGGATCCGAACGGCGTGATGATGCGCCTGCGGGAGACGATTGCCCTCGAACACTCCGTGGCGCCTTCGGCCATCGTCCTCATCGAGGCGCGAGCCATCGCCAAGACCTCGAGCGGCAAGATCCAGCGGCGGGCCAACAAAGCCCTCTTCCTCAAGGGGGAGCTGGAGGTGGTGGCCCAGTGGCGCGATCCGAGCTTCGAGGCCCTAGAGGGCTTCAGCCCCGCGGCCAGTCCCGCCGCGGCCAGCGGGCCTGGGGAGGCCAAGCCGCACCCCGAGGTTCACGCCCACGCCCACGTGCCGCGCCCTCCAGCGCCAGCGGCCCCTTCGCCCGCGCCAGCTCCGACGCGACCGGTCGTGAAGAAGCCCAAGGCCGAGATCGAGGCATTTTTACGCACCCGCGTCGCCGAGGCCCTGGAGCGGCCCGGCAGCGCGATCGACGCGGATGAGACCTTCGCCGCGCTCGGCTTGGGCTCGGTGCATGAGGTCGCGCTGACCGGCGAGCTCGAGACCTGGCTGTCGGTGAAGCTCGAGCCGACGCTGACGTGGAAGTACCCCACAGTGCGGCGCCTGGCCGGCTACCTGGTCGGCGAGGACATCGCCCCCATGAGCGACGAAGAGCTGATCGCCCGGCGCAAGGGCTGAGGGCCCGATCGTCACGGTTGTGTCACGGCCCCAAACAGTCACGCCGGTCTGCTCGGAGACACCTCTTCGACGGTCGTGGGTAGTGTGCTAATCAGACCGAATGTCGAGCAGGCATAGCCTTCGCCCGATCGGGCAGCTCGGCTTGGGCCCCGAGGGCGCGTCCTTTGAGCCGAGCGCGCTGGTGTCGATCGCCGAGCGTTTTCGTGAGCCTTGCGCGGTCGTCAGCGACGCCAGCGGCGCGCGGGTCGGCGTCGCCTTTGGAGGGACCTTCGGCAGCGGTGACGGACCGCGGCTCCCGCTGCTCGCCAGCCTCGCGCCGCTGTATCCCGAGTGGCTCGGAGATCGCTCCTTCGCCGAGGTGCACCGGGTCCGCTTTCCTTATGTGGCGGGGGCCATGGCCAACGGGATCGCGACCGCGCGGCTGGTGATCGAGATGGCTCGGGCTGGATTTCTCGGCTTTTTTGGCGCCGCCGGGCTGACCCCCGATCGCGTCGAGGCCGCGCTGGACACGATGCACCAGGAGCTCGGGAAAAGCGGACACGCGTCTGGGCCGGTTATCGGCGGGTTGAACCCGCCTGCGGGCGCGATCGCTCCGCTCTACGCCTACGGCGCCAACCTCATCCACTCCCCGCAAGAGCCGGAGCTCGAGGCCGCAATCGCCGCGCTCTACCTCAAGCATCAGGTCCGCCGTATCGAAGCCTCCGCGTATATGAGGCTGACGCCGCCGATCGTGCGCTACGCGTACAGCGGCCTCTGGACCGACCCAGAGGGGCACGTCCACCGGAAGAACCACGTCTTCGCCAAGGTCTCCCGCCCCGAGGTCGCCCGCCGATTTCTGGAGCCCGCGCCGGCCGAGATCCTGCGCGCGCTGGTGGAGCGCGGGGAGCTGACCGAGGCCGAAGCCCAGCTCGGCGCGGCGCTCCCGGTGGCCGAGGACATCACCGCCGAGGCCGACTCGGGCGGACACACCGACAATCAAGCGCTCTCGGCGCTGTTCCCTACCCTCAGCACGCTCCGCGATGAAATCGCCCAAAAACGGGGCTATCGGCGACCGATCCGCCTCGGCGCGGCAGGTGGGCTCGGGACTCCGGCCAGCGTCGCCGCGGCCTTCTCCATGGGCGCGGCCTATGTGCTGACCGGCTCCGTCAACCAGGCTTGCGTCGAGTCGGGCCTGCACGCCGAAGGGAAGAAACTCCTGGCCCAGTGCGCGCTGGGGGACTTCGTGATGGCGCCGGCCGCCGACATGTTCGAGCTCGGGGTCGAGGTGCAGGTCCTGCAGCGGGGCACCCTCTTCGCCAACCGCGCCAAGAAGCTGTACGAGCTGTACCGCGCCCACGCCTCCTTGGAGGACATTCGGGGAGCCGACCGCGGGCGCCTCGAGCAAGACATCCTGCGGAGCTCGCTCAGCGAGGCTTGGACCTCTACCCAAAGCTACTGGCGCGCCCGCGATCCCCGCGAGATCGACAAGGCGGCCGCCGACCCCAAGCACAAGATGGCGCTGGTCTTCCGGTCCTATTTGGGCCAGGCCAGCCGCTGGGCCATCGCCGGGGATCTGGATCGCAAGGTCGACTACCAAATCTGGTGTGGACCGGCGATGGGCGCCTTCAACGCTTGGACCGCGGGCAGCTTCCTGGCCAGCCCGGACCAGCGAGGCGTGGTACAGGTCGCCCGCAATTTGATCGAAGGCGCCGCGGCGCTGACCCGAGCCCAACAACTGCGCAGCGCGGGGGTGCCGATGCCGGCCGCCGCGTTCGACTTTAGGCCGAGACTCCTGAGCTGAAGATGACCACCGACCACAACTCTTCCCGACCCCCGATCGCCATCATCGGCGCGAGCGCCCTCTTCCCGGGCTCCGTCGACGCGACTGGCTTTTGGCGAGACATCCTCGCCGGCAAGGACTTGCTCAGCGACGTGCCGCCTTCGCACTGGCTGATCGAGGACTACTACGATCCCAACCCGGCCGCGCCGGACAAGACCTACGCCAAGCGGGGCGCGTTCTTGAAGGACGTACCCTTCGATCCGATGGGCTTCGGCGTTCCGCCCAGCACCGTCCCGGCGACGGACACCGCGCAATTGCTGGCGCTGATCGTCGCGCAGAAGGTGCTCGAGGACGCCAGCAACGGCGATCTCGGCCGCATCGATCGCTCGCGGACCTCGGTGATCTTGGGCGTGACCTCCGCGCAGGAGCTCTTGGCCTCCATGGTCGGACGGCTCCAGCGTCCCGTATGGGTCAAGGCCCTGCGCGAGTCGGGAATTCCGGAGGCAGAGGTCCAGGCGATCTGCGAGCGCATCTCCTCCAACTATGTCCCCTGGCAGGAGGCGACCTTCCCCGGCTTGCTCGGCAACGTGGTGGCCGGACGCATCGCGAATCGCTTGGATCTGGGCGGCACCAACTGCGTGACCGACGCGGCCTGCGCCTCGACCTTCTCGGCGATCTCCATGGGGATCAACGAGCTCTACCTCGGACAGTCGGATCTGGTGATCAGCGGCGGCGTCGACACCATGAACGACATCTTCATGTACATGTGCTTCAGCAAGACTCCGGCGCTCTCGCCGACCGGAGACTGCCGTCCCTTCTCGGACCAGGCCGACGGGACGATGCTGGGCGAAGGCATCGGCATGGTCGCGCTCAAGCGCTTGGCCGACGCCGAGCGCGACGGCGATCGCGTCTACGCGGTGCTCAAAGGCCTCGGCTCCTCCTCGGACGGCAAGGCCAAGAGCGTCTACGCGCCGCTGCCGCAAGGTCAGGCTCGGGCCTTGACCCGCGCCTATGAGATCGCCGGATACAGCCCCCGCAGCGTCGAGCTGATGGAGGCCCATGGCACGGGCACCAAGGCGGGAGACGCCGCGGAGTTCGAGGGGCTGAGCTCGATCTTCAGGCAGTCGCAGGAGGCTGGGCCCTGGTGCGCTTTGGGTTCGGTGAAGTCGCAGATCGGCCACACCAAGGCCGCGGCCGGCGCGGCGGGTCTGTTCAAGGCGGTGATGGCGCTGCACCACAAGGTGTTGCCGCCCACGATCAAGGTCGACCGCCCGAACCCGAAGCTCGAGCTGGATTCCTCGCCCTTCTACCTCAACACCAAGACCCGGCCCTGGGTCCGCGGCGATGACCATCCCCGCCGGGCTTCGGTGAGCTCCTTTGGCTTCGGCGGCAGTAACTTCCACCTCGCGCTGGAGGAGTACCAAGGCCCAAACCAGGCGCCCCGGCTCTTGGCGCGGAGCCACGAGCTGGTGGTGCTGAGCGCCGCCAGCGCGGCCGAGCTCTCGGCTCAGGCCAAGGCTCGCGCGGTGGAGGCCAAGCGCCCAGGTGCGCTGGCTTGGCTGGCGCACAGCTCGCAGCAGAGCTTCAGCTCCAGCGCTGCTCACCGACTGGCGGTGGTGGCCGATAGCGACGCAGATCTGGCCGCCAAGCTGGGCGACGCGGCCCAGCGGATCAGCACCGGCGCGTTCACGCTCCCGGGCGTGTACTACGCCTCGGGCGCCGCGCTCGGTCCCGTGGCCTTCTTGTTCCCCGGCCAGGGCAGCCAGTCGATCGGCATGGGCGCCGAGCTCCTCCAGCACTTCTCGGTGGCGCTCGAGCCTTGGGATCACGCGGCCGACCGCGGCCTGCACGACGTCGTCTTCCCCCGGCCAGGCTGGGGTGAAGCGGCCGAGCGAGAGCAGGCGGCCAAGCTGGTGCGCACCGACATCGCGCAGCCGGCGCTGGGGTGCATGAGCGCCTCGATGCTCGGGCTCATGCGCGCGCTCAAGGTGGAGCCTCAGGCGCTGGCCGGCCACAGCTTCGGCGAGGTCAGCGCGCTCTACGCCGCTGGCGCGATCTCCGAAGATGACTTCTTGGCGGTGGCCGAGAAGCGGGGTCAGCTCATGGCTGAGGCCTCGGCGATCCCTGGCGCGATGACCGCGGTGACGACCTCCAAGGAGCGCATCGAGGCGCTGCTCACGGAGCTCGGCCTGCCGGTGGTGATCGCCAACCACAACGATCCAAACCAAGTCGTACTCTCCGGGCCGACGGACGCGGTGGAGCAGGTCGAGAAGGCCTGCGGCGAGCGCAAGATCAGCGCGCGGCGGCTCAACGTCGCCACCGCCTTTCACAGCCCGGTGGTCGCGGCCTCCTGCGGGCCCTTTGGCGCCTTCCTCGAGAAGATCGCCGTGTCGGCTCCGACGCTACCGGTCTATGCCAATGGCACCGCGCTTCCCTATGGGAAGGATGCCGCGCAGATCCGCCGTCAATTGGCCGGTCAGATCGCTGAGCCGGTCCGCTTCGTCGAGCAAATCGAGGCCATGTACACGAGCGGGATCCGCGTCTTCCTGGAGGTCGGCGCGGGCACGGTGCTGACCAACTTCGTGGCGCGTATCTTGGACGGTCGGCCGCACGCGGCGATCGCCCTCGACGACAGGCGCGGCGGCGTCCTGGGCCTCATGCTGGCCCTCGGCAAGCTCGTCGCGGCTGGCGCGCCGGTGGACTTCGGCGCGCTGTGGAAAGAGCACCGGCTGCCGGAGAACCCAGCCGGGCGCCAGGCCCCCGCGCTCACCTTGGACCTCAACGGATCGAACTATCAGCGGCCCTACCCGCCAAAGGGTGGTGCGGCCGCGCTGCCGGCGCCGAACCCGGCCCGCGCCGAGCCTGAGCCGCAGATCGTCGAGCGGATCGTGGAGCGAATCGTCGAGGTCCCGGTGGCCGCGGCGCTGAGCAACGGTCACGCCGGCCCGAGCAACGGTCACGTCGGCTCAAACAACGGTCACGCCGGCCTGAGCAACGTCTACGGATCGGCGCCACCGCCCAGCGACGACTGGCTGCGCATCTTCGAGGAGACGCAGCGACGCACCGCCGACGCGCACTCGACTTATCAGCGGACCATGGCCGACAGCCATACGGCGTTCTTGGCGGCGATGGGCGCCGGCCTCGATCAGCTGGCGGGGACCAGCCAGCCCGCAGCAGCGCGTCCGCTGCAGGTGGAGCACGTCCGCCCGGTCGCCGTAGCCCCGGTGATGATGGCCCCGCGGGTCGTCGCGGCTCCGGTCGCCCCACCGGCGATCGCGCCCCCAGTGGTGGCCCCGGCGCCCGCGCCCGCGCCATTGCCAAAGGCCAAGGCACCGAGCGCCGCCGCCCCGAGCCGCCCGACGCTCAACTTGGGTACGCTCCTCTTTGACGTCGTCTCCGAGAAGACGGGCTATCCGGCCGCGATGCTCAAGGCGGAGATGGACCTCGAAGGTGACCTCGGCATCGACTCGATCAAGCGGGTGGAGATCCTCTCGGCGATGCGCGAGCGCGCCCCTGGTCTCCCTGAGGTCGAAGCCGACAAGATGGCCAAGCTGAGGACGCTCGGGGAGATCCTCGGGCACCTCGGCGATGGGAGGGTGGCCGCGCCGCCGCAGTCCACCGCCGCCCCGGCCGCGGTCGGCCTGGATCTCGGCGCGCTGCTCTTTGAAGTGGTGGCCGAGAAGACCGGCTACCCAGCGACCATGCTCAAAGCCGAGATGGATCTCGAAGGAGACCTCGGCATCGACTCGATCAAGCGGGTCGAGATCTTGTCCGCGATGCGCGAGCGCGCCCCCGGCCTCCCCGAGGTCGAGGCCGACAAGATGGCCAAGCTCAGGACCCTGGGAGAGATCCTCGGACACCTCGGCGACGGAGCTCCGGTGGTCCGCGCAGCGCCAATGAGCGCAGCGATCGCGACCCCCGGCCAAGGCGCGCCTGCGACGCGCGGACCCGATCTCGGCGCGCTGCTCTTCGAGGTGGTGGCCGAGAAGACCGGCTATCCGGCCGCGATGCTCAAGGCGGAGATGGACCTCGAAGGTGACCTCGGCATCGACTCGATCAAGCGGGTCGAAATCTTGTCCGCGATGCGCGAGCGCGCCCCCGGCCTCCCCGAGGTCGAAGCCGACAAGATGGCCAAGCTCAGGACCCTAGGAGAGATCCTCGGACACCTCAGCGAAGGCGCGGCTCCGGCAACGCCAGAGGTGCCGGCCTCCCCGATCGGGCAACCCGACCTCGGCGCGCTCCTGTTTGAAGTGGTGGCTGAGAAAACGGGCTACCCGGCGACCATGCTCAAGGCCGAGATGGATCTCGAAGGAGACCTCGGCATCGACTCGATCAAGCGGGTCGAGATCTTGTCCGCGATGCGCGAGCGCGCCCCCGGCCTCCCTGAGGTCGAGGCCGACAAGATGGCCAAGCTCAGGACCCTGGGCGAGATCCTGGGACACCTCGGCGGCGCAGCGATCAAAGCCGAGGCCCCGAGGGCCGAGCCGGCCAAGGCCGAGTCCAAGTCGAGCACGCTCGGACGCTGGATCGTCGAGCCGGTGGAGGTCCCGGCGTTGCGTTTGGCGCAGCCCAGCCTGTACCGAGCCAAGCGCATCGTCATCAGCGACGACGGCGCGGGGGTCGCTCAGGCCCTCATCGAGGCCCTCGCCAAGCGTGGCCTCAAGGCCGAGCTGGAGACCCCGGACGCCGCCGGTGAGGTGTTCATCCACCTCGGCGGACTGCGCGCGCTGAATGGACCTACCGACGCGTCTGCTTCGCTCAACGCGTCTGGGCCCGTTATCGGCGGGGTGAACCCGCCTGCGGGCGCGATCGCTTCGCTCAACAAGTCTGGGCCCGTTATCGGCGGGGTGAACCCGCCTGCGGGCGCGATCGCTTCGCTCAACAAGTC
>Ga0154020_10007282_pt1 | contig 12926 bp, 9 predicted proteins | sample Klosneuvirus_201_FD_109709 | JGI IMG/M metagenome (GOLD analysis project Ga0154020, IMG submission 109709) | Active sludge microbial communities from wastewater, Klosterneuburg, Austria - Klosneuvirus_20160825_MG | ecosystem: Engineered > WWTP > Aerobic digester > Activated sludge | place... | reverse complement strand
TGGGTGGTGGTCGCGCACGAGGAGGCGACGCAGGTGGTGCCCGAGATCCACTTGCGGCACGCGCCGGCGCCGTCGCAGGTGCCGTCGAGGCCGCACGTGGCGGTGCTGCTCGTGACGCAGCCGGCGTCGGGGAGGGCCAGCTTGCTCGGTCCGCACGCGCCGTCGCCACCCGCCGTCTTGAGGGCCGCGGTGCACGACTGGCACGTGCCGGTGCAGGCCGCGTCGCAGCAGACCCCGTCGGCGCAGAAGCCCGTGGTGCACTCTCCGGCGCCGAGGCAAGCCGTGCCGGTGGCGAGGGTGGAGAAGATCTCGGCCTCGAGCACGGGGGTCAGGCCGAGAGAGCCCGCGGCCACGAGGATGCGACCGGAAGACAAGGGGACGGCGACGTGCAGGCTCCGCTTGTGGAGGCTGGCGGCGACCCTCGACCAGGTGCCGGTCGACGGCGCGTAGACCTCGGTGCTGTCCACGAAGATGCTCGCGTTGGTGCCGGTCACGACGAACCGGCCGTCAGGGAGGAACGCGCCCGCCGCATCGTGGACGTCGACCGTCGACCCGGTCGACGTGAACGAGCCCGTCGTGGGATCGTAGAGTTCCGCGGTGGTCTCGGTGGTGCTCGCGGACGAGCGCCCGAGGGCGAACAAGACCTTGCCCGAGGGAAGCATGCCGCCCACGACCTCCGAGCGCTTGGTGCCGAGGGAGCCTGTGGCCGACCACGTACCCGTGCCGGGGTCCCAGACCTCGGCGCTCGAGAGCGCGGTGAAAGACGGCCCGTTGAACGACCCGCCACCCACGAGGACCTTGCCTCCGGGGAGGAGGACGGCGAGGTGGCGACTGCGAAGGCCTGCCATGCTCCCGGTGGCGGCGAAGCCCACGCCAGGGGTGTAGATCTCGGCGGTCGCGCGGAAGTCGGCGAGGACGGCGTCGGCGCCGCTGCCGACCAGCAGCACGTTGCCGCTCGGGAGCAACGTCGCGCTGTGGCGGGCGCGTTTCGAAGTCATGGTGCCGGCCGAGGACCAGCCCGTCGCCGGGTCGTAGAACTCGGCCGTCGAGTGGACGGCGCCCATGCTGGTGTCCACGATGCCACCCGTGACGAGCACCTTGCCGCTGGCGAGCAGCGTCGCCGTGGCATCGCTGCGCGTGGCGGCCATGACACCCGCCGAAGCGAACGTGCCGGTCGCCGGGTCGAAGACCTCCGCGCTCGAGAGCACCGCGGGGTTCGCGTCACCTCCCACGAGGAGCACGCGCCCGGACGCGAGCACTACTGCGGGGAGGGCGCGTCGCCCGGTGATCAGGCTCCCCGTCGCGGTCCACGAAGGGTCGACGAGCAGTGGGTGGGCGAGCCCGGCGGGCCACCGGACCCGCAGCGTGCACGATCGCGCGCCGGGGTCGACGACGGTGCGCCCGAACGGTTCGGCCGCCGACGTGTCGACCGCGCAACCCTCGACGAAGAGCGTGGCCGCGTGCTGGACCGACGCCGCGTCGCGCACCCAGGGCGGCGGCACGCGCAGGCGCGGGACGCCGTCGCGCGAGAGGAACTCGAGGACGTCGGCGGTCAGACGCAAACCGGCGACCTCCGGGCCGAGCTCCACCTTCCACGCGAGGGAGGGCTCGGGCAGCGGGCGGGGCAGCGTGACGAAGTCCTCCACGCCGTCCGCGAGCACGTGACGGCGGAGGGCCGCGCCGGGCCCGAGGGCGTCGGCGAACACGACCGCGTCGCCCTCGAACGTGGGAGCGGCCTCGCGCGCGCCGATCAGCCTCGCCGACAGCGAGAGCTTCGAGCGGGTGTCGAGGAGTCGGACGAGGCCGCGCGCATCGGCGTCGATGCGGATGGCGAGCTTGCTCTCGCGGTGCGGAACGAGTGAGGTCCCTTCGCGGGAGAACCGCGTCGGCGCGACGGCTGCTGCAGCATCTGGCTCGCCCTCGCTCGCGACCCCGTTGCCACACCCGACGAGGAGAGCGACCAGCCAGAGCCCCCGCTTCTGCATCGGAAAAGGGTATCAAGCTCCGCAACGCGTGCAGCGCATTCGTGAACGCGGGCGTAAGCTTGACGAATGCGCCTGCGCTCGCTTGCGTTGCCCTTCCTCGCTTCGATGGTCGTCCTCGGGCCGAACCTGCGGCGGGCCACCGCGCAGATCGTCCCACCGTTCCCGACGGGCTCGTTCCCGCCGGTCTCGTGGCCGACGATCCCGCCGGTCGCGACGACGGCGCCCACGCCGACCACGGTGACGTCGGCCAAGACCGGCCCTTACGTGCGCGGCGCGGACTACGCGCTCACCGCGAAGACCACGGCGCCCAAGACCTCGCTCCTCGCCGCGGCCACGCCGTTCCCGCGCTTCGCGCCCGACGGCAAGGCGCTGCTGCTGGCCGGCGCGACCACCCGCCTCGGCTCGCTGACCGCGCCGCTCGGCGTCGTGCTCAAGGGCACGCGTGGGTATCGCTCGGCGTGGTCGCCCGACAGCAAGAACGTCGTCACCAGCGACGAGGATGGTCAGCTCGTGGTGTGGGCGGTGCCGACCGGCAAGGAGGTGCGACGCATCGACGACGCCTTCAAGCAGATGGGGTCGGTCGGGTCGGGGAAGTACTGGGCCGCCGAGGTGGGCTTCCCCGATGCGAAGACGGTGCTGTTCCACTCGGGCTGCCGGCTGAAGAAGCTCGACCTCTCGACGACCGGCGCGGCGCCCGTGGCGCTCGGCCTCGCCGACAAGTGCGGCCGCCCGCAGGTGAGCCAGGACGGCAAGCGCTGGGTGCTGCTCGAGCAGGGCGCCAAGCAGAACTACGGCATCGGCCTCTGGTACTCGCGGGCGTATTCGATCGACACGACGACCGGCGCGCACACGTCGTTCCTCGATGAGTCCAAGGTTGGTGCGTTCACCGACGTCCAGCTCTCGCCGACCGGCGATCGGCTGTGCTTCGTGCACACGACGCGGAAGGTGAGCTGCGTGACGGTGGCCGACGGGAAGGTGGACGACGTGTCGGAGGGCCCGGCCGATCGGTGGCTCGGGTTCGACAACGCCGGGATGCACCTCCTCTACGCCGACGACAACGCCAAGGACAAGTCGCTCCACCACGTCGACTTCGCGGCGCGGACGGTGCGCCGCGTGGCGAAGGTCTCGGTCGGTGTCACGGACTGGAAGGCGTTCGCCGGAGATCGCCGGCTGATCGCCTATGGCCATGACGGCGGCACGATCTACGACCTCGACAAGCTGTGGTCGCAGCCGGTCTTCCCGAAGGTGGAGGTGGAGGGCTTCGCGCCGGTCCCGGGCGACCCGAGCCGCGCCATCCTCGGCAAGGCGTCGGGCCCGTCCCGGGACCTGTACTGGTTGACGGTGTCGGACTAGCGGAGGCTCAGAGCGCCGCGAGGGCCGCTTCGTAGTTCGGCTCTTGCGCGATCTCGGGGACGAGCTCGACGTACTTCACGACGTCGTTCTCGTCGAGCACCACGACTGCGCGCGCGACGAGGCCGGCGAGCGGGCCGTCGGTCATGAGGAGACCCCAGTCCTTGGCGAACTTGCGCGAGCGCATCAGCGACAGCGGCACGACCGCCTCGATGCCCTCGGCGGTGCAGAACCGCTTGGCCGCGAAGGGGAGGTCCGAGCTGATGGAGAGCACCACGGTGTCGCCGCGCTCGGTCGCCTTCTTGTTGAAGTTGCGGACCGTGGCCTGGCACACGCCGGTGTCGAGGCTCGGGTTGATGGTGAGGAGCTTCTTCTTGCCCGCGAACGCGGACAGCGTGACGTCGGAGAGATCGGTCTTGGTGAGCTCGAGCGCGGGGGCCTTGCTGCCCACGGCGGGGAGCTCGCCGTTGGTCTCGACGGGTTTGCCCTTGAAGGTGATCTTGGCCATGCGGTGCTCCTAGCGCAGGTGGGTGGGGGCCTCTGCCATTCGGTGCGCGGGACGAGAGGGCGAAGCCGTCGCGCAGCGGTCGAGCCTGAATGGCGAACAGGCGTTCGTTGTTGCGAACATCTGCAGCCACAGCAGAGGTTGTGCAAACTATAAACAAAGATGAGACAAACCTTGTGACGTCTGGGCGGCTGGCGCCATCTGTGGGGAGCCGACACGGCAATCCACTCCACGGAGGCTCTCATGAACCTTTCTTCGCGCAGCGCTCTCGCCCTCTTCGTCGCCCTCCCGCTCGCCCTGGCCGGTTGCGGCAGCGACGACCCCGCGCCGGCCACGACGGCCGACACCGGCACGACGACCGACACGGGCACGACCCCGACGGACACCGGGTCTCCGGCCGACACCGGGGGTGACACCACCGCCGCGAAGGACATCGTCGACACGGCCGTCGGCGCCGGCACGTTCAAGACGCTCGTCGCCGCGGTGCAGGCCGCCGGTCTCGAGTCCACCCTGCGCGGGGCCGGGCCGTTCACGGTGTTCGCCCCCGACGACGCCGCGTTCAAGAAGAGCGTCCCCGACTTCCTCCTCACCCAGCTGACGACGGCGCCCTACAAGACCGAGCTCGCGCTGATCCTGAAGTACCACGTGCTCTCGGGCTCGGTGAAGGCGGCCGACGTGCTCGGCAAGAAGTCGAACCCCGCCACCGTGCTCGGGGCCAAGCTCTCCGTCGACGGCACCTCCGGCAAGGTCGTCATCAACGGCGGCGCCACCGTCACCACGGCCGACATCGGCGCGTCGAACGGCCTGATCCACGTGCTCGACGCGGTGCTGCTCCCCACCATCGTCGACACCGCGGTCGGCTACGACGACGGCACGACCAAGTTCTCCACGCTGGTCACCGCCGTCACGGCCGCCGACCTCGCCCCGACCCTCAGCGGCCCGGGGACCTTCACGGTGTTCGCGCCGACCGACAAGGCGTTCGCGGACCTCAAGACCAAGCTCGGCGACACGGTCTTCGCCGGCTTGCTCGCCGACAAGGTGAAGCTCGCGAAGGTCCTCAAGTACCACGTGCTCGGCGCCGTCGCGTACGGCAAGGACGTCACCTCGGGCGACGTCACCACCCTCGAGGGCTCGAAGATCAAGCTCACCGTCGCGAGCGGCAAGGTCACCATCGGCGACACCACCACGACCTCGGCCAACGTGGTGCTCACCGACCTGCCGAACAGCAACGGCGTGATCCACGTCATCGACAAGGTGCTGGTCCCGGCCGGGATCCTCTAGCGACCCGCGGTTCCTTCGTCGGAGCGGCACGGCCCCTCGAGAGAGCGGGCCGTGGCCCGTTTTGTCTAGTCGTGATACGAGACAAGCCTTCGCGATCATGAAGCTCCGCCACGCGTGCTCAGAAATCGTCGCCGGGCCTGCATCCAGATCCGGCTCCTGGGCGAATGGACGAGGCATGGACCAACGCATCCATCCGTGCCCCGCTCCGTCCTTGCTCTGCGAGGCAGCGCGTTTCCCTTCGTTCTTCGCCCTCGTGGTCCGGGCGGGCCTCCTCGAGGAGCTCGATGGAGACCAGCCCTTCACCGTGGTCGTCCCGACCGAGGCTGCGTTCGAGGACCTGCCGGACGAGCTCGCCAGCGCCCTCTTCTCCGGCCCTGTCGAGCTGGCCTTCGAGGTCGCCGAGCACCACCTGCTCCGGGGCGAGGCGCTGCGCGACGGCGCGAGCTCGACCCTGCAGGGCGAGTCGGTCGTGGTCCGCGCGCCGCGGATCGCGCAGGCGAAGATCGTCGGCCTGCCCCGGGTGTGCCGCAACGGCCTGCTCGTCCCCATCGATCGCCTGCTCGTTCCCCGCTGGGGGAGCGACGACGCCGACGAGGCACGACTCCGCCGCTTCCTCGACGACCACGCAGAGGACACCATGCGCGAGCTGCGCGAAACCGCCTGACCGCGTGACCGCGACCCTCCTCCGCCGCGTCGCCCAGGGCGAACCGAACGCGAGCCGCGCCTGCATCGAGGCGTTCGGTGGGCTCGTGTGGACCCTCGCGCGCCGCGCCTCTCCCACCCGCGAAGACGCCGAAGACGCCGTGCAAGACATCTTCCTCGACCTGTGGCGGAGCGCGAGCCGGTACGATCCGGCGGTCGCCTCGGAGACGGCGTTCGTCGCCACCATCGCCCGCCGACGCCTCGTCGATCGGGCCCGCGCGCGACGCCGGAGGCCGGCCACCGACCCGCTCTCGTCCGAGCCGAAGGTCAGCACCGACGCGCCGCCGGCGGATCGTTGCATCGAGGCGACGCGGGCGGCCGCGGCGCTCGAGCAGCTGCGCCCCGAACAGCGCGAGGTGCTCCTCCTCTCGACGCAGGGCTTCTCGCACGAGGAGATCGCCGAGCAGCGCGGTCTGCCGCTCGGCACCGTGAAGGCCCACGCGCGCCGCGGTCTGATCCGGGTGCGCGCCCTGCTCGTAGAGGCAGAGGTCCCCGACTCGACGCCCCCTCGGGAGGTGCGCCCATGACCGACGTCACGCAGTCCATCGAACGGCTCGACGAGCTCCTCTGTGATCGCGCGCTCTTCGGCCTCGACCCGATTGAGGAAGCAGAGCTCGTCGCCCTGCTCGGCCACGCCGTGCCCGACGACGACGACACGCTGCGCGCCGCCGTCGCCGTCGACCTCGCCACGCTCGGTAGCCTCGAGCCCTTGCCGGCCGGCCTCGCCGCGCGCCTGCGCGCCGACGCCGATCGCGTCTTCGCGCCGGTCGTGGCGCCGCCGCGAGACCCCGCGCCCGTCCCGAAGAGGCGCCGCGCCTCTTCCTTCGTCCCCTGGGCGCTCGCCGCGGCGTTCGGTGTGCTCGCGGTGTTCGGCTGGCTCGACCGTTTCCGCGAGCCGCCGAAGGTGGCGTTGGTCGCGAGCACCGCCCCTCCCGTGAGCACATCGACACCACCCGCGCCGCCGTCGGTCGTGCCACCCACGCCGTCACAGCAGCGCGCGGAGCTCCTCGCCAAGCGGCCGGATGCGAAGCGCGTGGCGTGGACCGGCACCAAGGATCCGGGCGCCGCCGGGGCGAGCGGCGACGTCGTGTGGAGCAGCGACGCCCAGGAGGGCTACATGACCTTCCGCGGGCTGCGACCGAACGATCCCAAGGTCCGCCAGTACCAGCTCTGGATCTTCGATGCCGAGCGCGACGACAAGTACCCGGTGGACGGTGGCGTGTTCGACGTGCCGCCAGAGGCGGCGGAGGTCGTCGTGCCGATCCGCGCCAAGATCCGCGCGGGCAAGGCCAAGCTGTTCGCCATCACGGTGGAGCCCCCCGGCGGCGTGGTCGTGAGCAAGCGCGAGCACATCGTCCTCACCGCAGCGCCCTGAAGCCTCCGCGGTTCAACGGGCGAGGCCGTACTCGGTCATCTTCCGATAGAGCGTGGCGCGACCGATGCCGAGCGCACGGGCGGCTGCGACGCGCGACCCGTGGCGTTCGAGGGCGCGGGCGATCGCCCACGCCTCGAGGTCGTCGAGCCGTTCGGGCAGTCCAGCGGTCACGCGCGCCCGCCCGGGCGCCCTCGGAACGAGGTCGCGCTGGTGGAGCACGTCGCCCTCGCCGAGCACCGCGGCCGACTCGATCACGGCCCGGAGCTCGCGCACGTTGCCCGGCCAGGGTTGCGCGACGAGCCAGGCCGCGGCCTCGGGAGACAGCCGCTTCTTGGGCGCGACCTCGGCGAGGAGAGCGCGCGCCAGGAGCAGCGTGTCGTCGCCGCGCACGCGGAGCGGTGGCACGTGCACCGGCAACACGTGCAAGCGGTAGTAGAGGTCCTGACGGAACGAGCCCGCCTCGACCATGCGCTCCAGCGCGCGGTGTGTCGCGGCGATGACCCGCACGTCGACCTTGCGGGCGCGTTCACCACCCACCGGTCGTACCTCGCCCTCTTGCAGGACGCGGAGGAGCTTGGTCTGCATGCCGAGCGACATCTCGCCGACCTCGTCGAGGAGCAGCGTGCCCCCGTGGGCGACTGTGAACAGGCCAGGCGCGTCACGGTGGGCGCCGCTGAAGGCGCCGCGCACGTGTCCGAACAGCTCGCTCTCGAGGAGGCTCTCCGAGAGGGCGCCGCAGTTCACCGCGACGAATGGCCCTCGCGCCCGGGGGCTCTCGTCGTGGACGATGCGCGCGACCAGCTCCTTGCCCGTGCCGCTCTCGCCCGTCACCAGCACGGGCAGCTCGGTCTTCTGCAGCCGGTCGAGGCGGACGTGCAGCTCGCGCATCGGTGCGCTCTTGCCGAGGAGCGCGCGTCGCGTCTCGCGCGGCTCGAGGGGCAGGCGCGTGCGCGCAGCACCGAGCGCGGCCTCGGTGCGCGCGAGCTCGGTGGCGAGCGCCTCCGCCTCCGCCTCCGTGCGGACGCTCTTCTCCTTCCAACGAGCGCGAACGGTGGCGGCGTCGCAGAGCACCCCGGCCACCGCGACGAGCGCGTCGACGAGCTCGGCGAGCTCCGCGTCGACGACGCCGTCGAGGAGCACCCGGGCCGAGGACGCGCGACCATGGGCGACGACCCGCGCGTCGGCGCTCTCGGCACGACTCGGCAAGTCGCGCCCCGCCCGGTCGCGGCCGAGCGCGAGGTCGGTGTCGCCGCCGAGCCAGATCCACGCCCGCTCGACCAGGGACAGCTCGATCACCGCATCGAGACCCCGGCGGAGCACGTCGATCGGTTCCTCCACGGCCCCCATCTCGGCGATCGCGCCGAGCAGCCGCAGCCAGGCCGATCGGGCGGCGAGCGACGGCGTGAGCAGCGGGGCCGAAGCCGCAGCCAGCAGGGCCTCGTTCCGGTACAGCTCCCGGGCGTCCTCGCGGCGGACGTGGTCGCAGAGGTACGAACGGCGCGCCGCGCGCGCCATCGAGCCCATCGTGCCCTCCAGCGTCGCGATGGCGCGCCGCACGTGATCGCGCGCGGTCTCGAGCCGTCGAGGGTCGAGGGGGGCGCCGTCGAGGCGCTGCTCGGCGTGGCGGCGCGCGGCGACCGCAGCCGCGAGCGACCGCGCGCGCCAGGCGATCTCGTTGAGCGCCTGGGCCTCGGCATCGACGGCGATCCCGGCGAGGGTACGCTCGACGGCCGCGGAGGCGGGCCGCCGGCGCGCGCGCACGATGGCGAGGATGAGGCGGCCGTACATGCGCGGCGTGGGCTCGACCCCCTCGGCGTGGATCGCCCGCGCGGACGCCTCGGCGAGGCGCAGATCCCCGAGATCGAGGGCGAGCTCGCCGCGCCGCACCTCGAGCCACGCCCTCTCGGTCGGCGTGGGCCCTCCGACCGCGCGGAACGCGGCCTCGGCCCGATCCCACGCGGCGCGCGCTGCTTCGGCGCGACCGGCCTTTCGCTCGAGCTCGCCGAGGATGATGGTCGCCCACGCCGCCCACCACCCCTCGCTGCGCCGCTCCGCGATCTCCTTGCAGCGGAGCAGATGCCGGCGCGCCGAGCGGTCACGCCCGAGATCGCTCAGACACATGCCGAGGTTGTAGGAGGCGTGGCGCACGCCGGCCTCGTCGCCGAGCTGCTCGTAGGTGGCGACCGCGCGCCGATAGGCGTGGGCGGCGCGGTCGACCTCCCCCGCCTCGATCTCGACGTGGGCCAGGTAGAGGTCGGCGTGACACACGCGCTCCAGGAGGCCCGCCCGGGCAGCGACCGCCCGCGCCTCGGTGAGCGACCTGCGCGCGCGCTCGGCGTCGAGCGGTGCGAAATGGGTGAGCCCGATGCCAGCCAGCGCCGTGGCGCGGGTCCAGGCGTCGTCGGGGCCCCGATCGAGGGCGTCGAGCGCGCGGAGGAGCTCGACCCGCGCCTCGGGCATGGCCCCGTGCGCCCGCAGGGCGAGCCCCCTCTCGACGAGCACGCGCGGGTGCGCGGCCAGCGCGGGGTGCCGGGCCACGAAGGCCTGCACGTGGCCGAGCTGGGCGAGGCGGGTGCCGCGGCCCTCCTCGACGCGACGGTGGAGCCCGAGCAGGGTCAGATCGCCAGCGCGGTCCGCGGTGTCGAGCGCCGCGAGCAGCGCGTCGGCGAGGGCGAGCTCTCCGCGATCGAGCGCAGCCTCGACGGCGGCCGCGGATGTCTCGGATTGGGACATGTCTCGTCTTGGAGCATAGCGCGCCGTCACCCGGCCGCCAGAACCCCGAGAAACCGCCGTCACGCGGCTGGCACGACGGGTGCTGGAGGGCTGGCCCATGCACAAGGTGTCGCTGCTGCTGGGGTGGGTATGGGTGCTCGGCTGCTCCTCGTCGACGGAGGCCGCGCTGGACACGGGCTCCGACGACGGCGCGGTCGAGACCCTCGTCGAGAGCGGGGCCGAGGAGACGATCGCCGAGACCGGCACGCCCGACGCGGTCGACACGGGTGGGCCCACGGACGCGGGCGACCCGAAGAAGGACGTCGCGGCCTTCGCCAAGGCCTTCGCCGAGGCCACCTGCGCCAAGCTCTCGGAGTGCTGCAGCGACGCGGACGTCGGCACGTACTTCCGCGCGTACCAGGCGGCCCCCTACACGCTGCCCGCGGGCAAGGTGCCGAGCGCGGCGGAGTGCGTCGCCACCCTCACGACGCAGCTCGGCGTCCTCCACGGCAAGTGGCTCCCCTCGATCGAGCGCGGCCGCATGGCCTTCGACGCGAAGAAGGGGGCGGCATGCGTGGCAGCGATCGGCAAGGCCTCGTGCGGCACCGACCTCTCCACCGCGCTGCTCGACCCGAAGTGCAGCGACGTCCGCGCCACGGAGGTGTTCACCAAGACCGCCAAGGTGGGCACGCCCTGTCAGGACATCGGCGACACGACCTTCAACGGCGAGTGCGATCCGACGCAGGGCTACTGCGACGGCCCCCCGAGCAAGGTGACCGACCGCAAGTGTGTGGCCTGGCGCAAGCCGGGGGAGGAGTGCTCGGCGGTCCCGCTCTGGTGGTTCTGCGACACGCGCAACGGGTCGAGCTGCGATGGCTCTTCGCCGAGCAAGCCCGGCACCTGTTCCCGTCTCGGCAAGAAGCTCGCCCTCGGCGCGGCCTGTGGACAGGACACCGGGCCCATCGACGAGTGCGACGTCGGCACGTACTGCGACGACGCCACCAAGAAGTGCACGGTGACCAAGGCCGACGGCGAGGCTTGCCACTGGAACTACGAGTGCAAGTCGGCCTGGCCGTACTCGTGCGCGCCGTTCGATCCGGTCGGCGCGGGCGGCAAGTGCGGCAGCAAGTCGTTCTGCAGCGGAAAGGCTGGAAAGTGATGCTCCGAGCTCTTCGTGCCCTGAGCCTCGGCTCCCTCGTACTCGGTTCGCTGTTCCTCGCCGCCTGCGGGAGCGAGGCGCCGCTCGCGCCGACGACGGATTCCGGTGGCGTCGAGGAGGCGGGTGACACCGGCGGCGCCGAGGTCGCCGAGAAGGACCTCGCGGTGGAGCTCGAGCGCTACCTCACCGGCCGCTTCGACTCGGTCACCCAGGCCAAGGCCGATCCCACCTACTTCGAGATCCAGCTGCAGACGTGCAAGGTCGAAGCGCCCGCCCTCGGCGCGCACGTGCTCTACATCGAGCAGGCCCGCATGGACACGCTGAACGCGCCGTACCGGCAGCGCCTCTACGTGATCGAGAAGAAGGGCGCGGGCGCGGTGTCCCGCGTGTTCGAGCTCGTCTCGCCGATCAAGGCGAAGGGGCTCTGCAAGGACCCGTCGAAGATCACCTTCGAGCCGACGATGGTCACGGAGAGGGCAGGGTGCGCGGTCGTCGTGAACTGGGAGACCGACCACTTCGTCGGCGGCACCAACGGCAAGGAGTGCCCGAGCGATCTCAGCGGCGCGACCTACGCGACGAGCGAGGTCACCATCGATGCGGCTGGCATGAAGTCGTGGGACCGCGGCTTCGACGACGCCGGCGCGCAGAAGTGGGGCGCGACCAAGGGCGGGTACGTGTTCGAGCGCCGGACGCCGCTGCCCTGACGACCGAGTGAATCGGCGGACGCCTGCGCCGTCTGCCGATCGATGCGGTCCTGCTTCCTCTTCGTCCTCTCGGTGGCGCTGTCTGCCTGCAGCGCTGCCCCGCGCCCTTCGCCCGGTCCGACCGCCCAGACACCTCCGCCTGCGTACAATCCGCCGCCGCTCTACCGCCGCATCCTGGTCGGGACGGCCCAGGCCGACATGGTCCCGAAGCGCACGCGCATCTTCGCGCTGACGCGACGCTGCGCGCAGGGGCCCTTCGACTTCGCCATCGACCCGCTCGGCGGCGAGTTCAGCGAGTACGTCGTGGTCACCATCCACGGCGGCAAGGCCATGACGGGTCGCTGGGAGTTCAAGGGCGGTGGCTACGCCGGCGTCACGAGCAGCTTGTTCTACACGCTCGGGGCCGACAACCAGTGGGTGAAGGAGCCGGACAACGCGTTCTGCAAGCTCGAGCCGCCGCCCTCTTCCGGTCCCACGCCGATCGGCAGCGGCCCGGGCAAGCCGAAGGGCACACCACCGCCGCCGCCCCCCGTCGGATCGGGCGGGCCGGGCGGGTCTGGCGGTGGCAAGGTCGACCTGATCGTCGAGGTGCCGGCGCCGAAGGTGAAGCTGCCCCCCAACGCCAAGTTCACCGTTCACTTCGACTACACCAAGCCGCCGACGGGGCGCGTCGATCTCACCGTGTGGAGCGAGGTCGCGCTCGATTTCGGCGACGACGCGTACATCGAGGTGGAGCAGGGGGTGTACGCGCCGGTCGACGTGCCCGCGTGGAAGCTCGAGGTCGGCAAGAAGATCGAGGAGCGCGAGGCGAACAAGAAGAAGTCGATGGACAAGAGCGCGGCCATCAACCTCTGCTTCAAGAACTACTACGCGTCCAAGGTCTGGCCCGACGAGTGCCGGAGCCTCGCCGGCGACGTCCCCGAGCGCGACGCCCGCAGCAAGGCGTGCTGGGACGCGTGGAAGGCCAAGAAGGTGTGGTCGGATGCCTGCCGCAAGGAGTTCGGCGACGGTCCCGATCCCAAGGGCAGCCCCAAGCCCGGGGCCACGACCCCCTACGGCAAGCCCCCGCCGCCGCCGGCCGAGACGCCGCCGCCGAAGCCCAGCGACAACGCCGTCTGGGTGTCGGGCAGCTACACCTGGCACACGTCGTGGG
>Ga0154020_10007281_pt1 | contig 12928 bp, 12 predicted proteins | sample Klosneuvirus_201_FD_109709 | JGI IMG/M metagenome (GOLD analysis project Ga0154020, IMG submission 109709) | Active sludge microbial communities from wastewater, Klosterneuburg, Austria - Klosneuvirus_20160825_MG | ecosystem: Engineered > WWTP > Aerobic digester > Activated sludge | place... | reverse complement strand
CGGGGCTGTACAAATATCCCTACGGCACGCGCGTCGCGCAGATCCTGGCCGACTGCGGCGCGCGCGACACGCAGGCCGTGCAGGTGGGCGGGCCGGCCGGCGTCTGCCTGGCCGCACCGGAGTTCGGCCGCCGGCTGGCCTACGAGGACGTGCCGACCACAGGCGCCTTCATGGTCTTCGACCGCAGCCGCGACATGTTCGAGGTGGCGCGCAACTTCGCCCATTTCTTCGCCCACGAAAGCTGCGGTTTCTGCACCCCGTGCCGCGTCGGCACCGCGCTGGTGGCGCGGCGCATGGACAAGCTGGCCGCGGGCCGCGGTTCGCGCCCCGACCTGGACGTGCTGCTCGAACTCGAAGGCCTGATGCACCTGGCCACCCATTGCGGCCTGGGCGCGACGGCCACGAACCCGCTGCGCGACACCGTGGCCCGCTTCCGCCCGGCCTACGAGCGGCGGCTGAAATCGCTGCAGTTCGAACCGGCCTTCGACCTCGACGCCGAACTCTCGTCGGCGCGCCGCATGACGGGCCGCGACGACCCCGAGGCCCACCTGGAGCCCAAGCCATGACCGCCATCGACGACGGCGCAGCCTGCTTCTCGCTCGACGGGCACGACCTGCCCTTCCGCCCCGGCGAGACGATCCTGCAGGCCGCCACGCGGGCCGGCCGCTACATCCCGCACCTGTGCTGGTCGCCCGAGTTCCCGCCGCACGGTTCGTGCCGGCTGTGCGTGGTGCGCGTGAACGGCCGCGCCTGCGCGGCCTGCACCACCGCGGCCGCCGCGGGCCTGGACGTGCAGAGCGCCACCGCCGAGCTGAACGCGCACCGCAAGACGCTGCTGCAGATGCTGTTCGTCGAAGGCAACCACTTCTGCCCGTCGTGCGAGAAGAGCGGCCACTGCCTGCTGCAGGCCACGGCCTACGAGATGGGCATGGAAGGCCCGCACTTCGAGGAGTTCTATCCCGACCGCCCGGTCGACGCCAGCCACCCCGCCGTGCTGCTGGACTTCAACCGCTGCATCCTGTGCGGCCTGTGCGTGCGCGCCAGCCGCGACATCGACGGCAAGAAGGTGTTTGCCCTGGGCGGCCACGGCCTGGGCTCGCGCCTGCTCGTCAACAGCGAGAGCGGGCGCCTGGCCGACACCGACTTCGCGCTCGGCGACCGCGCCGCCGGCATCTGCCCGGTGGGTGCCATCCTGCCCAAGCGGCGCGGCTTCGTCGTGCCCATCGGCCAGCGCCCGCACGACGTGCCCTCGCTCACCGACGCCGCGGCCGCGGCCGCCGGAAAGACGCCATGACCACCGCCGCCTCGCCGCGCAAGCTGAAGCTGGCCACGGTGTCGCTGGCCGGCTGCTTCGGCTGCCACATGTCGCTGCTGGACATCGACGAGCGGCTGTTCGAGCTGCTGCAGCACGTCGAACTCGACCGCTCGCCGCTCACCGACATCAAGCAGGTCGGCGCCTGCGACATCGGCCTCGTCGAAGGCGGGCTGTGCAATTCCGAGAACGTACAGGTGCTGCGCGAGTTCCGCGCCCGCTGCAAGACGCTGGTGGCGGTGGGCGCCTGCGCCATCACCGGCGGCCTGCCGGCGCAGCGCAACCACCTCGAACTGGCCACCGTGATGGGCGAGGTCTACCGTTCGCGCCCCGGCCTGGCGCAGCGCAGCGGCGTGCCGGACGACCCCGAACTGCCGCTGCCGCTGAACCAGGTGCACCCCATCCACGAGGTGGTGCAGGTCGACTACTTCCTGCCCGGCTGCCCACCTTCGGCCGACGCCTTCTGGGCCCTGCTCGACGACCTGATGGCCGGACGCACGCCACAGCTCGGCCACGGCCGCATGCGCTACGACTGAAAGCCCGACGCCATGAGCTTCGCCCTCGAAACCGCCACCGACACCGCCGGGCTGCGCCGGGTCGCCATCGACCCGCTGTCGCGGGTGGAAGGCCACGGCAAGGTGACGCTGCTGCTCGACGAACACGACCACGTGCAGCAGGCGCGGCTGCACATCGTCGAGTTCCGCGGCTTCGAGAAGTTCATCGAGGGTCGGCCCTACTGGGAAGTGCCGGTGATGGTGCAGCGCCTGTGCGGCATCTGCCCGGTGTCGCACCACCTGGCGGCGAGCAAGGCGATGGACCGCATCGTCGGCGTGCGCCAGATGACGCCCAGCGCGCTGAAGCTGCGCCGCCTGATGCACTACGGCCAGATCCTGCAGTCGCACGCCCTGCACTTCTTCCACCTCGCGTCGCCCGACCTGCTGTTCGGCTTCGACAGCGAGCCGACGCGGCGCAACATCGTCGGCATCGCCGCGGCGCACCCCGACATCGCGCGCCAGGGCGTGATGCTGTGTCGCTTCGGCCAGGAGGTGATCCGCGCCACCGCCGGCAAGCGTGTGCACGGCACCGGCTCGGTGCCCGGCGGCGTGAACCAGCACCTGAGCGGCGCCGACCGTGCGCTGCTGCAGGCCGAGCTGCCGCAGGTGCTGGCCTGGGCCCGGGAGGCGGTGACGCTGGTCAAGCGCCTGCACGCCGCGCAGCCGGCGCTGTACGGCCGCTTCGGCGCCTTCCGCGCGCCGATGATGTCGCTGGTGGCGCCCGACGGCGGCATGGACCTCTACGACGGCGTGATCCGCGTGCGCGACGCCGCGGGCCAGGTGATCGTCGACGGCGTGGACGCGGCCGACTACCTCGAACTCATCGAGGAAGAGGTCAAGCCCTGGACCTACATGAAGTTCCCCTACCTCAAGGCCCTGGGCCCGGAGGCCGGCTGGTACCGCGTCGGCCCGCTGGCGCGGGTGCAGAACTGCGACTTCATCCCCAGCCCGCTGGCCGAGACCGAACGCCGCGAGTTCGTCGCCTGGGGCCGCGGCGAGCCGGTGCGTTCGTCGCTGGCCTACCACTGGGCCCGCATGATCGAGCTGCTGCACGCGGCCGAGGTGATCGCCGTGCTGCTGGACGACCCCGACCTGCTCGACGGCGAGCTGATGGCCGGCGGCATGCGCCGCAGCGAAGGCATCGGCGTCATCGAGGCCCCGCGCGGCACGCTGATCCACCACTACCGCGTCGCCGACAACGACCTCGTCACGATGTGCAACCTGATCGTCTCGACGACGCACAACAACCAGGCCATGAACGAGGCGGTGCGCGTGGTGGCGCGCGACCACCTCGACGGCCATGCGCTGGACGAAGGCCTGCTCAACCACATCGAGGTCGCGATCCGCGCCTACGACCCCTGCCTGTCGTGCGCCACGCATGCCATCGGCCAGATGCCGCTGGAAGTGACGCTGCAGGACGCCCGCGGCGCCGTGCTCGACCGCGTGCGGCGCGCCCCGGACGGCGTGCTGACGCGCCCACCGGCGGCCTGACGCGGCGGCCCCGATGCCGGCACCGCTGCTGGTTTTCGGCTGGGGCAACGCCAGCCGCGGCGACGACGCGCTGGGCCCGCTGCTGGTGCAGCAGCTGGACACCACGCTGGCCGGGCCGGCGCGGCAGCAGGTCGAGTTCCTGGAGGACTACCAGCTGCAGGTCGAACATGTGCTGGACCTGGTCGGGCGCCGGCGCATCCTCTTCGTCGATGCCAGCATCGACGCCGCGCCGCCTTTCGTGGCGGCCGCGGTGCAGGCCTGCGCCGCGGCCGCCACGTCGACCCACGCGCTGTCGCCGCAGGCGCTGCTGCAGGTCTACCGCCAGGTGCAGGGCCGCGACGCGCCGCCCTGCACGCTGCTGGCCATCCGCGGCGAGCGTTTCGGCCTCGGCGAGCCGCTCAGCGCCGCGGCGCGGCAGCACCTGGCGGCCGCCCTGCGCTGGGCCTGCGCCTGGGTCGACGCGTCGGCGGACGCCGCCGGTAACGGCCTTGCCGCCTGATACCGCCGGCGCCCCGGCCTTCTCTACACTGCGCCCATCCCACAAGGAGGCAACGATGATCGGCTACGTCACCCTCGGCACCAACGACCTGCCCCGCGCGGCAGCCTTCTACGATGCGCTGCTCGCCGAACTCGGCGCCCGGCGGCTGTGGGACAGCGCTACCGGCATCGGCTGGGGCACCGGCATGGACAAGCCGGCGCTGGCCGTGATGAAGCCCTTCGACGGCCAGCCCGCCACGCACGGCAACGGCACCATGGTGGCGCTGGTGGTGAAGCAGCCCGAACAGGTGCACACGCTGCACGCCAAGGCGCTGGCGCTGGGCGGCCGGGACGAGGGGGCCGCCGGCCCGCGCGGCGGCGGCTTCTACTGCGGCTACTGCCGCGACCTCGACGGCAACAAGCTCAACTTCTTCTGCATGAACCAGGGCTGAAGCGCCGGGCCCGGCCCCGGCACGGCGGGGGGAACCGGCGCCGGCGCCCCCGCTCCAAGCTCCAGATGACGCTGCTGACCACCCGCGACGGCCTGAAGCTGCACCTGCAACGCTGGCCGGCAGACGGTCCCGCGCACGGCATGGTGCAGATCGTGCACGGCCTGGGTGAACACATCGGCCGCTACGAGACGCTGGCGCGGCAGCTGAATGCGGCCGGCTGGCACGTCGCCGGGCACGACCAGCGCGGCCACGGCCGCAGCGAAGGCCCGCGCGGCGGCATCCCGGGCCGCCAGACGCTGCTGGCCGACCTGGCGGCCGTCACCGACCACCTGCGGCGCGACGGCCGGCACGTCCTGCTCGGCCACGGCCTGGGCGGGCTGGTCGCCGCACGCTTCGTCGCCGAGGGGCTGATGCACCGGGCGCAGCGCTGGGCCCGCGACGTCGACGGCCTGGTGCTGTCGTCGCCGGCGTTCGACCTCGGGCTCGGGCTGGGGGAGCGGCTGGCGCTGCGCATCCTGAACCCCCTGATGCCGGCACTGCGCCTGGCCCGCGGGTTGCGGCCGGCGAAGGCCTGCCGCGACCCCGAGGTCGTGCGCCGCTGCCGCGAAGACCCGCTGATGCACAAACGCGTCACGCCGCGCCTGGTGCGCTTCATGGTCGACGAGGGCCGCTTCGTGCGCGGCCGTGCCGCACGCTGGCGCACGCCGACGCTGCTGCTGTGGGGCGGTGCCGACCGCTGCGTCGCACCGCGGGGCAGCGCCGCCTTCGCGGCGGCCGCGCCGGCGCAGGTGCTCACGGCGCGCGCGTTTCCCACGCTCTTCCACGAGGTCTTCAACGAACCCGAACGTGATGCGGTGCGCGCCGAACTGCTGGCCTGGCTGGCGCGTTTCGAGACCGCCGCCGCCACCGACGACGCAGCGGTCGGCGTGCCTGTGTCGACGGCCGACTAGCCCGGATGGTTCGCCAGGGCGACGCCCGCAGCGCCCTGTGCCGGGATGCATGGCCGTGCGCTGCACAGGGATGCTGAGGGTGTCGAGCTGTCTTGCGCGCAAGCCAGGATGGATCCAGGAAACCCGACCCGTCTGTCCTCGCCCAGGACCCGCAAGACAGCGGCCCTGGCGAAACATCCGGACTAGATCGCAGGCACCGGCGCCAGCGGCGCGAAGCCTGCGGGCTGCCGCCCCTTCCAGGCCGCGATCGCGGTGCGCATCTCGCCGATGTCGAAGAGCGCGCTCTGCAGCAGCGCCATCTGCTGCAGCGCTTCGGCCGTCGTGTGGTCGACGGCGTAGTTCAGCGCCAGCTTGCTGCCCGCGATGGCCAGCGGCGACTTGGCCGCCATCGCGGCGGCCAGCGCCAGCGCGTGCGCCAGCGTGGTGTCGGCGTCGGGCCGCACGGCGTTGACCAGGCCCACGGCCAGCGCACGCTCGGCGCCGATGCGGTCGCCGGTGTAGGCCATCTCGCGCGCCACCGCCGGCGGCACGATCTTGGGCAGGCGCTGCAGCACGCCCAGGTCGGCGGCCATGCCGATGTGGATCTCCTGCACGGTGAAGAAGGCGTCGGCGCTGCAGACGCGCATGTCGCAGGCCGCGGCCAGGTCCAGCGCGCCGCCGATGCAGCCGCCCTGCACGGCGGCGATGACGGGGAAGCGGGCCTGCTCCAGCACGTCGATGCAGCGCATCAGCTGGCGCAGGCCGTCGTGGAAGGCCAGGCGACGGCGGGCGTCGCCGGTGTCGAGCATGTCCAGGTCGCCTTCGAAGACCTCCAGCGCCATGCCGGCACTGAAGTGCTTGCCGGTGGACGAGATCACCAGCGCACGGGTGCGGCCCTCGGCGTTGAGCCGCGCGACGGTGTCGCGCAGGGCCGGGAAGAAGGGCGGGGCCAGGCTGTTCAGCCGCTCGGGGCGGCACAGCTGCAGATGGGCCACGCCGTCGTCGCGGCAGCTCAGGGTGTAGGCGTCGGTGTTCATCACGCCAGCATAGCCCGGTGGCCGGCCGGCACCGCCGGTCCTACACTGGCGGCCCCCTGCCAGCCGATGCGCGGAGCCCGCCCATGAACGCCCCCACCCGCCCCGTCGAAACCGCCGCCCTGGCCGCGTTTGCCAGCGATGCCTGGGACCAGCGCATCGTGCCCGCGCTCATCGACTACATCGCCGTGCCGGCCAAGAGCCCGATGTTCGACGCCGGCTGGGCGAAGAACGGCCACGTCGACCGCGTCGTGCGCGACGCCGCAGCCTGGGTGGAGGGGCGAAAGCTGCCGGGCCTGAAGCTGGAGGTGGTGCGGCTGGAAGGCCGCACGCCGGTGATCTTCTTCGAACTGCCGGCCAGTGGCCGTGCCGAAGGCGCTTCGCAGGACACCGTGCTGCTCTACGGCCACCTCGACAAGCAGCCGGAATTCAACGGCTGGCGCCGCGACCTCGGCCCCTGGACGCCGAAGCTCGAAAACGGCCTGCTCTACGGCCGCGGCGGCGCCGACGACGGCTACGCCGTCTACGCCGCCATCACCGCGCTCGAAGCGCTGCAGGCGCAGGGCCTGCCGCACCCGCGCTGCGTGGGCCTGATCGAAAGCTGCGAAGAAAGCGGCTCGTACGACCTGCCCGCCTACATCGACGCGCTGCGGCCGCGCCTGGGCCAGGTGGGGCTGGTGGTGTGCCTGGACAGCGGTGCCGGCAACTACGACCAGCTGTGGCTGACGACCAGCCTGCGCGGCATGGTCAGCGGCGTGCTGAAGGTCGAGATCCTGACCGAAGGCATCCACAGCGGCGACGCTTCGGGTCTGGTGCCGTCGTCCTTCCGCATCCTGCGCCACGTGCTCGACCGCCTGGAAGACAGCCAGACCGGCCGCCTGCTGCCCGAAAGCTTCCATTGCGAACTGCCGGCCTCGCGGCTGGAACAGGCGCGCGCCACCGCCGCCATCCTGGGCGACGAAGTGTGGCGGCGCATGCCCTGGGCCTGTGGTGCCGATGGCGGGCCCACGCTGCCCACCACCACCGACCCCGTCGAAGGCCTGCTCAACCGCACCTGGCGGCCCACGCTCAGCGTCACCGGCGTCGACGGTTTCCCCGAGCTGACGAGCGCCGGCAACGTGCTGCGGCCCTGGACGGCGTTCAAGCTCTCGCTGCGCCTGCCGCCGCTGGTGGACGGCAACGAAGCCAGCCTCGCCCTGAAGACGCTGCTGGAGGACAACGCGCCCTACAACGCCAAGGTCACCTTCCACCCCGACGGCCGCGCCGGCGCCCTGGGTGCCACGGGCTGGAACGCGCCCGACCTGGCGCCGTGGCTCGACGGGGCGATGAACGCGGCGTCGAAGGCCCACTTCGGCGCGCCGGTCGGCTACATCGGCCAGGGCGGCACCATCCCGCTGATGAGCATGCTGCAGCAGGGCTTCCCGGCGGCGCAGATGATGGTCTGCGGCGTGCTGGGTCCGAAGAGCAACGCGCACGGGCCCAACGAGTTCCTGCATGTGGCCTACGGCAAGAAGCTCACGGCGGCGGTGGCACAGGTGATCACGGCCTGCCCCTGAGGCAACAGGAGCGGCCCCCGCGGTCCGGGGGGGACGGCCTCGATTTCGGGCTGATCTCGGTTGTCAGCCAGACATCATCCTGTCAAATTGGGATCAAGCGGCGCCATGGGGTGCCTTCGCTTCCCAACGACAGGAAGGACTCAGATGTCCCAGGTTAAGTTTTCGATGACACAGCTGGCCGGCGCAGCGCTCATGCTGGCCCTGGCTGCAGCAGGTTCGGCGCAGGCTGCCACGGGCGGCCAGCTGCGCAGCATCGGTGGCGGCAGCGCCGTGATTGCTGCCCTTCCGGGCACGACGCTCACGCAACTGGTGGACGTCACCGGTGTCGTAAGCTACGACGAGTACGGACTCCCCGGAAATGTCGTGTTGTCGTTCAACGTGGGCGCCGACGCATTGGTCACCGGCATCGGCTGGGATGTCAACCTCACGGCATATGACCCGAGCTGGCTGTCCGAACTCACGGTTGCCTTTGAGGATTCCGGGCAAACGACCGGTGTCCTCCTGTCGCCCGGTACCCTCGACGAACCGGGCACGGCTTCCTACTCGTCTGGCGGTGTTCTGGCCCTCGCCGACTATGGTCTGGAGTTCAACGTCGGCGCCGACGGTGTTCTGCGGCTGGAGTTCTTCGAGGGCTACGGCGACGGCCTGCTTCCCGACGGCATGTGGAATTCCGGCACGCTGACCATTCAAACCGCGTCGGTGGTCCCCGAACCCGCCACCTACGGCCTGATGGGTCTGGGCCTGCTGGGTGTGCTGGGCGCCGCGCGCCGCCGCCGCACGCACTGAGCACCGCAAGGCCGGCCGCGCGGCAAGCCCCGCGGCCGCACGAAGCCCCGCCGCCTTCAGGTCGCGGGGCTTCGTGCTTTCTGGCGGCCGGCTTTCCAGGCGCCGAAGAGCACGATGAGCCCGGGCACCAGGATCATGGCCCAGATGATGGCCGACAGGTTCTTCTGCACCCACGGCAGGTTGCCGAAGAGGTAGCCGGCCAGCGTCAGGCCGCAGACCCACAGGATGGCGCCGCCCACGTTGTAGGCGGTGAACTTGCTGCGCGTCATCTCGGCGACGCCGGCCACGAAGGGCGCGAAGGTGCGCAGGAAGGGCATGAAACGCGCCACGACGATGGTGATGCCGCCGTACTGCTCGTAGAAGGCATGTGTGCGGTCGAAGGCGTCGCGGTTGAACCAGCGCGAGTTCTGCCAGCCGAAGACCTTGGGCCCGAAGTAGCGGCCGATCGAGTAGTTGACCTGGTCGCCCAGGATCGCGGCCGCGGTCAGCAGCAGCATCGCCAGCGGCAGGCTCATCAGCCCCAGGCCGCACAGTGCGCCGACGACGAAGAGCAGTGAATCGCCGGGCAGGAAGGGCATCACCACCAGCCCGGTCTCGACGAAGATGATCAGGAACAGCAGCGCGTAGACCCAGGTGCCGTAGGCCTGCACGAATTCCGTCAGGTGGCTGTCGACGTTGAGGATGAAGTCGACGAGGAAGGCGGCGTATTCCATGGCGACGCGGATTCTCGCGGCTCAGGCCGTGGCCGGCTCGCCCGTCAGGTCTTCGGCGAGGAAGCCGCCGCTCTGGTGTGCCCACAATTTCGCGTAATGGCCGCCCCGGGCCAGCAGTTCGGCATGGCTGCCCTGCTCGACGATGCGGCCCTGCTCCAGCACGATCAGCCGGTCCATGCGCGCGATGGTGGAAAGGCGGTGCGCGATGGCGATCACCGTCTTGCCCTCCATCAGCCCGAGCAGCTGGGTCTGGATCGCGAGCTCGACCTCGCTGTCCAGCGCGCTGGTGGCCTCGTCGAGCACCAGGATGGGCGCGTCCTTCAGCACCACGCGCGCGATCGCGATGCGCTGACGCTGGCCGCCGGACAGCTTGACGCCGCGCTCGCCGACGTGGGCGTCGTAGCCGGTGCGGCCCGTCCAGTCCTGCAGCTGCAGGATGAACTCGTGGGCCTGCGCCTTCTTCGCCGCGGCCACGATCTGCGCCATCGTCGCCCCCGACCGGCCGTAGCCGATGTTGGCGGCGATGGAACGGTGCAGCAGCGAGGTGTCCTGCGTCACCATGCCGATGGCCGCGCGCAGGCTTTCCTGCGTCAGCTCGCGCACGTCGTGGCCGTCGATGCGCAGGCTGCCGCTTTCCAGGTCGTGGAAGCGCAGCAGCAGGTTGACGAGCGTGCTCTTGCCGGCACCGCTGCGGCCGATCAGGCCCACACGCTCGCCGGGGCGGATGACGAGGTCGAGGTCGTCGAGCACCTTCCTGCCGTCGTCGCGGCCGTAGGTGAAGGTGACGTGCTCGAAGCGCACCTCGCCGCCCAGGGGTGCGTCCCGCACCGCCAGTTCCCGCGCGGCCGGCGCATCGCTCATGCCGTGTGGCACGGCCAGGGTCTCCATGCCTTCCTGCACGACGCCGATGTTCTCGAAGATGCCGGTCACTTCCCAGCTCACCCAGCCGGCGACGTTGGCGATCGTCCACGCCAGCGGCAGCGCCGTGGCCACGGTGCCGGCGTCGATCGCGCCCTGCCCCCACAGCGTGATGCCGATGGCCGCCGTGCCCACCAGCAGCAGCGCGTTCAGCGCCGACAGCGTGGTCATGAAGGTGGTGATGAGCCGCATGTGCGCCTGGATGGCGGCGGTGTGCTCGTCGATGACCTCGCGCACGTAGTCGTCCTCGTCCTTCGAGCGCGCGAACAGCTTCACCGTGAGGATGTTGGTGTAGCTGTCGACCACGCGCCCCATCACCATGCTGCGCAGCTCGCTGCTGGTCTTGGCCAGGTCGCGCATCTTCGGCACGAAGTGGCGCAGGAAGAAGACGTAGCCGCAGAACCACAGCACGGTGGGGATGGCCAGGCGCCAGTCGGCGAGGCTCATCAGGAACAGCGCACTCAGGCCGTAGGCCAGGATGTACCAGACGGCGCGGATCGAACTCACGACGCCGTCGCGCAGCGCGTTGCTGGTCTGCATGACGCGGTTGGCGATGCGGCCGGCGAAGTCGTTCTGGAAGAAGGGCCAGCTCTGCCGCACCACGTGCCAGTGGCTCTGCCAGCGGATCAGGCTGGTGACGCCCGGCACCACGGCGTTGTTGCGCACCAGGCTGTCGGCCATCAGCGCCAGCGGGCGGCCCACCAGGATCAGCAAGCCCATGCCGACCAGCATCGGCATCGCGTCGGCCAGCGCCGCGGCGCGGTCGGTGGCCTGCATCAGCCGCACCAGCTTGCCGATGAAGACCGGGATCACGGTGTCGATCAACGCCACCGCCAGGCCGGTGACGAACATGGCCGCGAACAGGCCGCGCGCCTGGCGCACGTAATGCCAGTAGAAGGCCAGCAGCCCCGGCGGCGGCACGGTGCCGGGGCGCGCGGTCGGCCGGATGCGGGTTTCGAAGAAGCTGAACATCGTGGGGCGCCGCCCGGCGACGGGCCGGATCTCCGGCCTCGTCGGTCTGGAAAGCCGCGCATTGTGGCGGCTTGCACCCCGGCGCGCTGCAGCTTCGGCCGCCGGCGCGCGGCCCGTGGCGCCGCGCCGCGCAGGCAAACGTAACTTCTTCGTTACGACAAGACCGCACAGTTCGTAATGTGAACTACTTAGTTCACACTCCGGTCGTCGCAGTTTTCCCATCCCCGCGACACCCAATTCAATCTCGCCGGAGTAAGCCCCATGTCTGTCTGGACCCGACGCCTGTTCGCCGCCGCAATGGCATCCCTCCTCGTCGCCTGCGGCGGCAACGACAATGACCCGCCGCCGCCCGGCACCCTGGCCGCCGAGGCCAGCGCGCGCGGCTTCACGGCCCTGGTGGCGGCGGCCGACAAGGCCGGCCTGGTGCCCGCGCTCAGCGCCAGCACGTCCAGCCTGACGGTGTTTGCACCCACCGACGCCGCCTTCACCGCCCTGGCCACCCGGCTGGGCTTCGCCAGCGCGACGGCCATGGTGACGGCGCTCGACGGCCCGACCCTCGCGAAGATCCTGCAGTACCACGTGCTGCCCACGAAGAAGATGGCCAGCGACATCGTCGCCGGCGGCGCCACGCAGGCCACGCTCTACACCTTCGAGGGCGCGGCGGCGACGCTGGGCGTCAGCACCACCGGCGGCGTCAAGCTGACCGACGAAGTGCTCACGCAGGCCAGCGTCACCGCCACCGACGTCGCGGCCAGCAACGGCGTCATCCACGTCATCGACAAGGTGCTGGTGCCCCCGGGCGTGCTTACCGTGGTGCAGATGGCGCAGCTCAACCCGGCCTTCTCGGTGCTGGTGGAGGCCGTGGTCGCGGCCAACCTGGCCACGACGCTGAGCGGCACCGGCCCCTTCACCGTGTTCGCGCCGACCGACACCGCGTTCACCGCTGCCCTGACGCAGCTCAGCCTGACCAAGCCGCAGCTGCTGGCCAGCCCCGACCTGGCCGGCATCCTGACTTACCACGTGCTTGCCGGCAACGTGCGCGCCGCCGGCGTGGCGGCCCTGCCCAAGCCCGCCAGCGTGACGACGGTGCAGGGTTCGGCTTTCACGGTGGACAGCGCGCTGGTCATCACCGACGGCCGCGCCCGCACCGCCAACCTGGCAGCCACCGACGTCATTGCCAGCAACGGCGTCATCCACGTCATCGACGCCGTGCTGCTGCCGGCCGTTGCGCCCTGACCGATCCACGTCCCCCACGTCTCACCCACCCCCCGAGGAAAACCACCATGAAGAAGTTCATCGCGCTCACCGCCTTCTCGCTGGCCGCCCTGTCGGCACAGGCCAAGGACATCGTCGACACCGCCGTGGCGGCCGGCAACTTCGGCACCCTGGCCGCTGCGCTGCAGGCCGCCGGCCTCGTCGACACCCTCAAGGGCAAGGGCCCGTTCACGGTGTTCGCGCCCACCGACGCGGCCTTCGCGAAGATCCCCAAGGCCGATCTCGACGCGCTGCTGAAGGACAAGGCCAAGCTCACCGCCGTGCTGACCTACCACGTCGTGCCGGGCAAGGTGATGGCCAAGGACGTCAAGGCCGGCGCGGTGAAGACCGTGCAGGGCGGCAGCCTGACCGTGGCCACCGCGGGTGGCGTGACGGTCAACGGCGCCAAGGTGACGGCCACCGACATCGTGGCCGACAACGGCGTCATCCACGTCATCGACAGCGTCGTGCTGCCGAAGT
>Ga0154020_10007280_pt1 | contig 12929 bp, 13 predicted proteins | sample Klosneuvirus_201_FD_109709 | JGI IMG/M metagenome (GOLD analysis project Ga0154020, IMG submission 109709) | Active sludge microbial communities from wastewater, Klosterneuburg, Austria - Klosneuvirus_20160825_MG | ecosystem: Engineered > WWTP > Aerobic digester > Activated sludge | place... | reverse complement strand
GACAATCTTTCTATTGGTATCCCTGTTAATATCGGGCTTTTGATTGATACATTTTCTGAGCTTGTTGACAATATTTCTACTTTTGTTCCTGAAAAATCTCAAGGGGTTCTGTGTTTTAACAAAAAGACTGGTGAACAGATTAAGATTTATAACGAAAAATACTACAATATGCAATCTCTAAGAGGAAATCAGCCTAGTATTATGTTCAGATATCTTCAAGTACGTCAAACTTTTCAAGAAAGAGATTTTATTACACTCTACTCAGAACACAAAGAATCTTTTGACAAGTATGAAAACGCTCTCGTAAACGTATCTACTATTCTCCACTATCTTTATATTGAACGTTATGTTAAGAAAAATTATATGGAACTTCCACCTGAACAACACTATATTTTGAAACAATGTCACTCTTGGTATTTGAACAATAGAGACCCTCATCCCGAAATCAAGGTGACCCGTGAAAAGGTTTTGGAAGTTGTAAATGCCCAACCTGCCACTGTTCTAAATAAGCTTATTAAAGCTGTTATTAACTTATAAAAACAGATATGGATACAACTATAGTCTTTGGCGCCTTTATAACAGGCCTCACATTTATACTATTTAACTTTGAGAATAGAATTTCAGCCCTTGAAAATAAACCTAAAAATAATAATACTTCTCATGAGTATTATTTACAAGAAGAAAATACACGTTTACATATCGGATGTTGAGCGGATTAGAACCCGTGAAAGTTCAGAAATTTTTCTTCCTCCTGACAGTAAGGACAAACCTTCCTGTTTATACACGGTTTTGGTATCTCACGTTTTATCATTCCATTCTCAACTTCATATTTTATTCTTTTTATGAGAAGTTCATCCTTCTCTATAATATTTTTTGTACACCCTTCACAAAAGACCTGATAACAATCCTCGCATTTTCCGTGTTTGTTGAAACGGAGTTCAATGAGACGAAAACACTTATAACAAAAAAAATCAGCTTCTGTTAAACCTAATATTTTTTTTATATTTTCGCGAATCTCCTCTGTTGACAAAGAACAACCGTTAAAATATCCCGTTAAATTGTCCATTTTATATAAACAGTAGTTTATATAAATTCTAATTTGGATTAAAAATCGTCCTCAATCTCGTCAGAAAATTTAAAGCTTACCAAACTTCTTTTTAGAGACGGACGCGGTTGTATATTTTTTTCATATTTTATTTTTAAATTTTTACCATGAATTATAGCTTGAATATCATGTATATTTTCTGAGCTTATGTACTCTTTTACATCTTCATACCTTTTCTCTTGGTCAGAAAAATCTTCTAAGACCCTTCTTTCACTATCACTATTGTCTATTACAAATCTCTTAAGCCTGTCTGTATTAAAAAGAAAATTATTTCTAGCAATATCAAAACACCTGCTAACCTTTATATATCGGTTATAACAAGAATCAAGACAGTTTGTGTAGTGTTTGAGATATTTTTTTCGTTGTAGGTGTATATATTTTTCTATAGTACTTATTTCTTTGTGAAGTATGTACTGTGCTATATCATCCATATTTCTTATTTTTCTTGTCAATATATCTGTAAGTCTTTCTCGTTCAATATCTCTTTTTTCACTTCTGATGTTGGTTTCATGTTTCTTTTTATAGAAAAGATTTTTGATATTGATAATACCATCATGTTTTATACTTGAAATTTTGAAGGCGATGGATGTAGGAATAAGATAACATATTTTTCCGTAGTTTTTATTATATACAGGTTCGAGAAAATCTTTCATGTCAGCGTCTTCGATCATGTAAGTTTTTGAAGCTGTAGTTTTGTATATCATATCTCTTTTGTTTTCCTGTATATGATTTAGGTACAGACACTCTAGATATCCATCGTTCTCAGATTCTGGAGATAAGAAACCTTCTTTTATACACTTCTTCTTCCAATATAATGTATCAGTGTACCACCTTTTTAGTTTTTTGTTCACATTGTTCATATTAATATTTTCAGAGAGTGATAGGAACCCACTTGTTAGAAAAATAATAAAATCGTACTCAAAGAAGGCTGGGGATGAAAAAGGAATAATTTCTGTTCCCTTCAAATTATTATGAGCTTGAAAATGCCTTGAACATAACCCTTTCTTATATGGAGTATTTTTACACTTTTCCCCCTTTCTTCTCCCTTGAGTTAATATAAAATCACACATTTGCAATTATTTATTCTAATTGTAAAAACTTAAAGTCAGGTTATTTTATGGAAAATTGATTTCTCATCACGGAAATCGGGTATTTTATACGGTTAACTGTATAAAATTGATTTTTCCCTTATTTCTTCCATTGTTTCATATAAAATGAAATTTACACATATCCAAAAGAAGGCTTTTTTAGAGGAGTACAAGTACAATACTCTTATTGATTTTGTTAAAAAAACTCCAGATAAAGATTGGGACTGGCATTGTCTCTCAGGAAACCCTAATATTACTATGAAAGACGTTCTTGAAAACCCTGATAAAAATTGGGATTGGGGGTGGCTCTCATTTAACCCCAACATTACAATAAAAGACGTTCTTGAAAACCCTGATAAACCTTGGAATTGGCATTGTTTCTCAGAAAACCCTAGCATTACAATGAAAGACATTCTTGAAAACCCTGATAAACCTTGGGATTGGAGGTATCTCTCACAAAACCCCAATGTTACTATGGAAGATGTTCTTGAAAATCCCGATTTGTCTTGGGATTGGCGCGAACTCTCAGCTAACCCTAATATTATGATAAAAGATGTTCTTGAAAACCTTAATAAACCTTGGGATTGGGAATATCTTTCAGAATACTCTAGTATTACTATTAAAGATGTCCTTGAAAATCCCGATTTACCTTGGGATTGGTATTGGCTCTCAACTAATTCCAGCATCACCATTAGGGATGTTCTTGAAAATCCCGATAAACCTTGGAATTGGTATGCTTTATCAGAAAACCCCAACATTACCTTCAAAGATGTTCTTGAAAACCCTGATAAAAATTGGAGTTGGTTACGTTTATCAAAAAACCCCAATATTACTATTAGGGATATTCTTGACAACTTAAATAAACCTTGGGTTTGGGTTGGCATCTCACACAACCCAAACATTACCATTAAAGATGTTCTGGAAAACCCTGCTTTAGGTGAAATTGATAAACCTTGGGGGTGGAAAATTCTTTCAAATAATAAATTTTTCTATAACGATACTGTCTTCAATAGAGAATATAAAAAAAAGAAAAAACAGGCTTTTACAAAGAAAATTCTCTATGAAAATACAGACATCTGTCTTGATGTTATAAATGAAATAGTAACTTTTATTGATTAATGTTCGGTAAAATTGATTTTTTCCTAGAATTTATGGAAAAAAACACAATGACAACTATTTACATATTTGAAGAATATTCTGGAGCAGAATTACCAGTTCTTCCATTCGAATACAAAATAAACAGAGGTCCGAGATATGACAATACCATGGAAAACGACCTGATAGACTTATATAAAACCAATATAAAAGTTTTTGAAAAAAATGAAGATAAACGCAATATTATTAAAGATATCTATAAAAAACATGGATTTATTTTCATAACTGACCATGTAAAATCTAAAATGACAAATGGAAGCATTGTAAGAGCATATGATAGGTTAATTTTTAAATCTATGTAATATGTACAATAAATTTCTATTAAAAATAATAGAAATAAATAATTTTTAACTACAACTCTACTTGTCTATCAAAGTGTCCTGCTACAACTTGGTGTGCTATAACAACTACAAGCCTGTCAGAAAAATTTTCTCTAATACCTTCCATCACGGTACTCGTAAGGTCTTGGTCGAGTGAAGCAGTACACTCATCAAGAAGAAGAATAGGTGTATTAAAAATTTCTGTTAAAGCTAAAGTGAAAGCCAAGACGACCCTTGAAACTTCTCCTCCGCTCAGAGAGCTCATATCACACTGGTTTCCTCTATAGTCTATTTCAATATTGATTTGAGGTTTCTCTTTCTTTTTTGTAATTTTGAAAGGTTGTAATCTCACAACGATAGGATGGTCTGGGAAAAATATATCAAGGTAAGATTGACTATGAGTATTGATAGAGTTGATGATGTTTAGGATAGCTATGCTTTCAGCCTCTAAAATTTTATCTTTCCACTGAGTTACGGCTGAGTATCTTTTTCTCTTTTTCTCCTCCTCTTCAGTTAAAATATTAACTTTTTTCTTCCACTTCATGTACTCTTCAAACTCTTTTTTATACAAAAGATACTTATCAACTTTCTTAAGGTTGTTTTCAATCTCTACTAACATTGCCTTTAAGTTTCCAAGCTCTTTCTCCTTATCTTTTAACTTTTCTTCTAAAACCTCTGTTTCATCCTTGTTCAAATTTGCAGAATTTATAGTTTCAAGCTCGCATTCATACTCGGAAAGTTCATTTTGAGTTTTCTCAATGTCTTTATTTAAACTTTCGCTCCTTTTTTTGTTGGATTCTTCAGAATTTATAAAGAGTCTGAGCTCTTCTTCATCATCGTCAGGGATATCACCATCAGTATTACTTTCCATCTCTTCCAATTTTTCTTTTGTTTCTTTCACGTGTTTTCCAAAATGTGAAAGGGTTGAAGACCATCTTTCTTCCTTGAGGTTAAGCTCCATTTTTTTCATCCTGTTTTCATTTTCTAATTGAGTAGCTCTGTATTTTAACCAGTAAGTAAGATTAAGTTCCATCTCATCATACTGTGATGTTATACCTTCATCTCCATAAGAATCGTGTATTTCCTGTATCTTTTTCAATATTGTTTCTTTTCTCTCGGTTTTCTTAACATTGTTCTGATGTTGTATAGACAGAGATGAGAATTTTTTAGAGAGTAAGGCTAGTTCAGCTTCTAATTTTTCTATGTTCTCTTCTACGTCTGAATTTAAAATGGAACTATTTTCCGAACCGGTCTCGTGTTCAATCAGCTTCCCTTCATCGTCTATCTTCAACGATGCGCTACAGCTCGGACATGTATAGAGCTCTTTTTGCAAAAGAAGCCTACCGTGTAGTTCCTTCCCTTCCTCAATCTTTTTGGAGAGAGAATCCAAGGTGCTCCTGTCTTCTGTTATAGTATCCTTAACGTTTAAAGAACTCAGTTCCACTTTTAGTTCCCTTATTTTTTCAAGGTCTTTCATTACATTTTTAATGTCTAGAATAGTATGGTCAATCTCTTCTAGTGTACCTTCTTCCCAAAGCTTTCCTTTGATATTTTTAATTTCCGTGAATAAGTGTACCCGCTCCCTCTCTAACATCTCTCCATATTTTTTCTCTTCTTTCTCAAACTGATTTTTTAATGTTATATACTCTTTATTTTTCAATATACATTGAAGCTTATTTTTAAGTATATTTAAATTTTCATCCCCTATATAGACGATTTTCTTATTTTCTTCTTCAAGTTTTCTCAAGGTAGTTTTCACCTTGAATAAATTAGAGGTTATATTATCTTTTTTCACGGAGTTTATTTTATTTTCGTTTATCTTTTTTGATAGTTCTGAGATAGCTTTATCAGCTCTCTTTATAAGAATTTTTGTATTGCTCATTTTCACGTTCTCATTTTTGATAGCTTTTTCTCTGTCTGTTCCCTTCAATGGAAAAAGAACCTTCTCAGGCTTCTTTAGCTCAGAAAACTGAGACGATGCCATTTCAAGCTGAGATGTTACCATGACCAGTTCTTCATTTCTCTTCTTCACGAGAGAGGAAGCTTTCATCTTCAGGTCTGTGATGTTTATACCATTAAAAGCGAACCGTTCAAGGAAGGCAAGCTTTTCCATAGGGGACATTAATATAAAAGATTTTTCGTTATTCTGAGAAACGTAAGAGACCACATCAAAACACTTTCCAAACTTTGCATCTATCACTCCCTGAGCAACATCATCTTCATATTCAGTATCACCTTGAATAACGACAACACGGTTTGGACGTTTCGAACGGGTGATTAGGATTTTATCCCCCGAGTCCCCGAATTCAAAAGAGACACTACAAGACGTTTTTCCAAAGGTTACCAACTTGGTACCTATATCGTATAGAACAAACTGTATTGCTAAAAGTATACTAGTTTTTCCAGCACCAGAAGAGCCTGAGAGAAGTATCAATCCAATTTCTCCAAAGTCGAAGGTCTTATCTTCCCAACATCTAAAATTTTTCAAAGTCAGTTTCATTTTTTTAAACTTGGGTATAAGTTTAAATTTTCAATTTTTCCTTCAAAGAAAAACATTATTATAGTTCAACCAAAGATACTATTTCATTTATAACATCAAGACAGATGTCGGTATTTTCATAGAGAACCTTTTTTGTAAAGTCTCGTTTCTCCTGAGTTTTTACTCTTGTATACTCTCTGTTGAAAACAGTATTATCGTAGAAAAATTTATTATTTGACAGCCCTCGCCGACTCCAAGGTTTATCTAAGTTTTCAAGAACATGCTTAAGTGTAATATTGGGATTTTTTGAGAGCCATGCCCAATTCCAATCTTTATTAGGATTTTCGAGAACATCCTTAAAGGTGATGTTGAGATTTTTTGAGAGACAATCCCAATCCCAATCTTTATCTAAGTTTTCAAGGACATCTTTCATTGTAATGGCGGGGTTTAGCGAGAGCCATCCCCAATTCCAATCTTTATCAGGGTTTTCAAGAACATCTTTCATAGTGATGTTAAGGTTTTCTGAGAGATATTTCCAATTCCAATCTTTATCAGGGTTTTCAAGAACATCTCTAAGAGTGATGTTGGGGTGTTCTGAGAGACAATTCCAATTCCAATCTTTATCAGGGTTTTCAAGGACATCTTTAAAAGTGATGTTGGGGTTAGATGAGAGTCTTTCCCAACTCCACGGTTTATTCGGGTTTTCAAGGACATCTTTAAGAGTGATACTTGGGTTTTCTGAAAGCCATGCCCAATTCCACTCTTTATCTGGGTTTTCAAGGACGTCTTTAATGGTGATGTTTGGGTTAGCTGAAAGAAATTTCCAATCCCAATCTTTATCAGGGGTTTCAAGGACGTCTTTAATGGTGATGTTTGGGTTTTCTGAAAGATATGCCCAATCCCAATCTTTATCTGGGTTTTCAAGGATATCTTTAAGGGTAATATTGGGATTTGTTGAGAGCCATGCCCAATCCCAAGGTTTATCAGGATTTTCAAGAACATCTTTAATGGTGATGTTGGGGTTAGATGAGAGATTGTACCAACCCCAATCTTCATCGGGAGTTTTCTTTACAAAATCAATAAGAGTATCATACTTGTACTCTTCTAAAAAAGCCTTCTTTTCAGCGTGAGTGAATTTTATTTTTGTCATTATGTCTATATTGATTTTCAATATAGATTAAATTTTCAATTTTGCCAGAGGCTAGAGTATTATAATCAATTTCAAAATCCAAAAACAAACAGTACTAACTTTCTCATAGAACTCATTCGCATCTCGTTTAGACTTTCTAACCACTCTGTAGTTTCAATATTTGGTGTAGCTCTCCAAGCTCTCTGTACAGTATAGTCTTCAATATCTCTGTGCTCGTACAGAAATTTTGCCACTTCTAATTGGTCGTTTTCACACGCGTTGAGGAACGCAACCTCAACATCAGGAAAGTAGTACGAGGAAAAGAGCCATTTTACAAACTCTAAATCCCCTACAGATGAAGCTCTGTTCAGAATATCCAAGTCTGTATAGTCTCGAACACACTTGAAATTTTCATGAAGCCATTTACAAATACAGAAGTATGTATTACTACTGTTGTCGTTGGTGCTGTTTAGAGAGTTCCAACAAGCGTTTCTGAACATTTTAGGTAAAAATGTATCATCTCCGTTCATATCGAGACTGTAAGTTTTTGTTAGGTGCTTCAACATTGAAAATCGATGTCTATAGACATCCGCATTCAGTACAGCCTCAAAAATCTCTTCTACGTTCACATTTTCAAAAAGAGGTAGTAGATATCTCAAAGATGCATCCTTTCCTTTCGTCGCACATTTTACGATAAAATTATTGTTCTGAACTATACTTGTCTCGTACTTCTTGTACAAAAAATCGGCCACCTCGAGCTTCTCATCGACACAAGAAGTGTAAAAAGCTTCGTTAATAGCCTCATTTGTATATTTTCCATTCTCTAATAGCCACATCACAATATCAAGATTTCCAAAAGAAGACGCTGTCAGTAGCATATAATCTCCGAGACGGATCTGGAAAGTTGAAGTGAGCCACTTTACCATATCTAAATTTCCGTTTTTACAACATTCGATAACAGACCAGAAATCAGGTCTTCCAAAATCTGCTTCTGGAAATTTAGAGACCAAAAAATCTACAACCTCAGTTCTGCCCGAAGAAATGATTTTGTTCAGCGAATTTTTATTCTTTTCCTTATCTAACAATGAAATAAATGGGTAATTTTTATATAGAAGTTTTGCTGTGTTCAAAAACCCGTTCTCACATGTTCTCAGAAATGTTTCATTGTGCCAAGAATGTTCTCCGAGAGAGAAAATTTTACTTCTGAACACCGAAAGAAGCCATTCGGCTGTTTCTGAATGTCCATTTTCACAAGCCTTTCGAAAGGCTAAATTGTTGCAGTAAGCAACGTTTACATTAAATTTTTCAGTTAAAAGTTTAGCCAGAAAGGTTTCACCCTTTTCACAAGCTCTAGCGAAGGTTTTATTGATGCTTTTCATTTTGTAAATCGGGACGTGTTTTTAAGTTGAAAAAAGAAAATTGATTTCTTCTTTAGTATATTATGAATACTTCAAAAATGAACCAGAATACAGAAGAGCTAAAATCAGCAGTTCTTTACGCTTCTGCTATAAACACAGACAAAGACCGAAGGGGAGAGTTCACAAATAAGCTAAAGATTATAGCGAAGTATCCAGAGAGTGTTATAAAAGAGGTGGCTAAATGTACATACATGTTTCTTCATTATCACAATGCTTCGAAAGAGAACAGGACTCAATTTCTCATTCACAGGGATTTCTCAGAGGAGAGCTGGATACGAATACTGGCCGAAAAAGGGTTAAAGTTCATTTCAGATGAAATTTCCACTGTTTTTAAATTTCCATCCTTCTTCATGCATAAAAACAAGAGAATAAACGTCTGTGGTAGCACTGCTGGTTGTGATAAGTTTGAACCAGAATTTTTGCTTGCACAAATAGGTCTTGTTGGAAAGCCTGAGATGTGTACTGATTTAGAAGAAAAGAAAAACCCTACTGATATATGCTGGAAACTATTTTTCTGTGGCTTTAGAAACGACGATATAGGAATTGATTCGGAAGGTTTCTCTGTCCCTCTTGAAAATTTTTTTAAAAGATATCCCATGGCTCGAACGTATACTCAAAATTTGGAACCCCCAAATAAGCCTGACCCTGAACAACTTTATAAGATATTCAAGAACGCCTTTCCAAAATCTGACGGGAATACTGACCACTGGCATAACAACATCTGGATGAACATGGAAAATAGCAAACTGAAGTTTCAAAATATCAGATTCGAATTGATGTGGGAAAAAATCGAAGAGTACGACGATGAAGAGGATATTACAGCCGATGAAGATTAAAAATTGATTTTTATTTTATACTATTTCAAGTATAAAAATGTCCAATAAAAAGTTAGAACAGGTTTTACAAGAAATCTATGAAGAATCTTATACTGACAAGCCAAAGTACATCCTTGCTCTCACGGAAATTCTCGACGAAGAGGACAAGACTGAAGAGGTTCAAAAAATTGTAAAGTACGTTGAGGCTGTAATTAAAAAATGTTTGAAAGACCCAGAGTTTAACGAGAGATGGAATGAGCGATTCGGAAACAAAAAAGGAGACGAATAATCTTACCGACTTGTAAAAAATTGATTTTTTATTCTTCTTAATTTCAGTATTAAAATGAAATTAAAAATTCACGATTTACTGAACCACCTTATCTTAAACTTTGTGGCGACTCCAGTTACTATAGCCTTCTCTGTTGTCAGTATATATTCTGCTAAACTGTCCTCAAACAACATCTGCCAAAAAGGCACAAACTTTGGGATGTTTTTATACGAATGGGTAGTCCTATTTTCATGTGAGAAAATTGCGATATGTTGTATTATCTCAATTCTTTCTATACTTCTATTTAAATTCAACAGACTTGTTTATTTTGGAACTATGATGATAGTTTTCGACCTCCTATTTTCTATAGCTATGTGTGTTTTGGGAGCTCTGATGATTACAGCACATAACAATGTAGACTGTACAACTCAGAATGCAAATATATGGTTTATAAGCATTTTTGATATTCTTGTGCTTCCTCTCACTATTGTATACGCTTTTTCTTATTCTCCGTTTTATATGAAGGAAGAGGATAATATTTTAGGATAGATTTTAAAGATTTAAGCTTAAATACACATTTCATTTTAATAAAATGAAACTATCAATTAAAAAAGAAGATTTTATAACTCATATTATCCTAAATTTTTTAGTTACCCCTGTTATAGTAGCACTTTCTGTGATAAGTATTTATTCAGGTCGAGCGGCATCTCTCAATATATGCCAAAAAGGTACAAATTTTGGGTTGTACCTTTACGAATGGTTATTTTTAATTTCGATGGAAAAGATTAGTACATGTTGTATAATTTCAATAATATCTTTGTTCATATATAAATTCAATCGAATTGTATATTTTGGCACTATTGTCATGATGTTGGATACCATATTTTCTGTAATAGCTATAACCCTTGGGTGTCTTATGATCATAGATAAAAATAATGTTGATTGTATGATACAGAATTCTAACATGTGGTTCATGTGTATTTTTGATATGACTACATTACCCCTTACTATTGTATATTTATTTTCTTATGCCCTTTTTTTTAAAAGTGATGATATTAATGAAATTTCTGATGAAGAATCTCAAACTGAAAATAGTGTATAAATCGCAAAAAATAGAATGGAAACAATACCGAGATGTTATAAATTGATTTTTAAAACAACCTTCCCATTTTTATAAAAATGGGAATTCACGGTCTATCACAGTTTTTAAAGAAAAAGTATCCGCAACTTTTTGAGCCTTGTCATATTTCTGACTACGCGTTCAAAAAAGTGGCGGTCGACACATCTCTTTATATGTGCGCTTTCAAAGCAAAAAATAAGGATAAATGGATACAGACTTTCATTCAGTTTGTAGCTATGTTAAGAAAAAATGAGGTTCATCCAGTCTTCATTTTTGATACCAAAGCTCCTAAGGAGAAGGAGGAGGAGAGAAAGAGAAGAAAAGATAACAGAGACAAACAGGAAGAGCGTGTGTTTCTGTTGGAGGACGCTATACAAAAGTACCATGAAACTGGGGAGGTGGAAAAGATTCTTTTAGATTTTCAAGAAAAAAGGAAGTTGGTTCAGCTTTCTTTGCTCAACCCGAGTAAGAATACTCTCAATATTAATGCTATTGAGTTTCAGGTAAAAAAAATGCGAGAAAATCTGTTCATGTTAGTCCCTGAAGATTTCCTACTCGTTAAAGAGATTTTTAAGATTATCGACATTCCGTGTGTTGACGCTCCTTGGGAAGCTGAAACTATGGCTTCTGACCTCTGTAAAAAGGGAAAGGTTGATGCTGTCTTAACTGAAGATACTGATGTTCTGGCTTACGCTTGCCCTCACTTTCTCAGCAAGGTTAACCCTTACGATGGGTCTTGTACCAAGATTGAATATTCTAAACTTTTAAAAGAGATGAATATGAGCTCAGACCAGTTTTTAGATTTCTGTATTATGTGTCATACCGATTACAATACTAACATACCTGATATAGGTCCTGTCAAAGCTTGTAAAATTATTCAGGAGTGTAAGAGTATCGATAATATAAAACACTTAGATACGTCCATTCTTAATCATATTAGAATGAGAGAACTTTTTAGAAAGTATGAAGTTATGGATATAGATGTTCCTTATGTGGGGACGCCCGATTTTCAAGCCTTTTCTCTCTTTTCAATTAAAAAAAATCTAGCGTTAAACCTTGAACACCTTAAGAAATCTTTCATTCACAACGTGGTCATCATCGAAGATGACCCTGAGAATGACGGGGACGAGAATGTAGTTATTGAAGACGAGGACGATGTTATTATTGTCGAAGACGAATAAACTTCAGGAAATAATTATTTATATTGCTAACAATATAAATGAATACCGAAAAGAAAAAAGATTTAACCGACTATGAGGATGAAATTGTAAAGAAAGGTATAGATAGTGTAATATTCGATGTTAATAAAAAAATACCTAGACTTCCAATATCGGCAAGATTTGAAAATATAGAAATACCTATAGAGAGGTTTACTTTTCTTCAATATTCTGGTATTGAAAGCTGGGTTCTACAAAAGAGTGTAAATCTCCTGTCTTTTATCGATGTTATATATACCCTCACAAATCAAGGGACTTCGTGTACAGGAAATTTGACAGTAAAAGTATATACAGACAAGACAAACATCGAGCTGATAACACACTATCCGAGTAGTAAACTTTTCAACATAGTGGACGACGATAACGAACAAGATTTTTTAGAGTTTATAAAAGAGTTCCTAACCAGAATAGAAAATGAAAAGTGTGGGTTGACCAGCATGACACTTACAATTTATCTTTATAACAAAGACAAGTTTGTATACTCTCATAGAAATATAATTTTGGTATTCAAGAAAGACAAAGAAATCTTTCTTTCTCTGTACGACCCTCGAGGATGTGATGACAAAAACGATTTCTATCACCGTATTAACGTCTTCATGACCTTTTTGAAAAGTGGTATTGAAGAGAACTACAACTACAAGGTAAGAATAATTGGAAGAACGATATCTCAATCAATAGGACTTCAGGCTGGAGACAAAACAGGACTCTGTGTTATGTACTCCTATCTATGGTTATATTGTGTTCTCACTATATTTTCAACAAATAAAATTTCAGAGGATAGGTATACTGTAATATTGAAAAGTATAGAATCTCAT